>OASX01001525.1_pt1 | contig 11042 bp, 7 predicted proteins | sample 1516531 | NCBI WGS metagenome assembly OASX01 (sample SAMEA2579911, study PRJEB22360) | human gut metagenome | biome: human gut; feature: human-associated habitat; material: faeces | place: Denmark | collected 2008/2010
CAGTTTGCGTCCCTGCTCAGGCGTGGCGTTAGTGGTCACGTCAAAATCTTTCGGCTTTTTGCCAAGTAACAGGTCGCGTACGCCGCCGCCAACCAGCCAGGCTTCGTATCCCGCTTTATTGAGCCTGTACATTACCTTCAGGGCGTTTTCACTGATATCTTTGCGGGAAATAGCATGCTGCTCACGCGGGATCACCGTCACCTGTGGACGGGCGACTGCCTGTTCAGCCTCGCTTTCCTCGCGGCTTAGCACCTTGCGGCAAAAATTAGCGACTCGGGTAAAAATAGTACACCTCGGTAGTGTCAAACATCATTCAGGACAAAAAAATAGCGGCTAATCATAGCTCAGCATGACGCATTTGAGAATGTTGAATTTACAATTGCCGACTCCGGCACCGCAGTCAGCGCCCAGTTTTTGACGGCTGACTGGAGGATTTGCTCAACGCTGTAATCCTGCCAATGTGCTTGTGTCTGTTGACCCAGAAACCGTAGCGCTTCAATTAGCACCGGGCGCGGATCGCCTTTTGGCAACGCAGGCGCATGATTCTGCTTGGAAAGTTTAGCGCCTTGTGCGTTAAGCGCCAGCGGTAAATGAATGTAATCCGGCACTTGCCAGCCAAAAAGCTGGTACAGCGAGATTTGCCGTACCGTTGGTTCAATCAAATCCGCACCACGGACAATTTCTGTCACGCCCTGAAAGTGATCGTCAACAACCACCGCCAGGTTATAGGCAAACAAACCATCACGGCGATGGATAATGAAGTCTTCCCGTGCCAGTTTTTCGTCGGCGTGGATGATACCGCGCAACTGATCGGTAAACTGCGTAACCGGATGTAATTGCCGAATGCGTACAGCCGCGTTTTCTGGGTCATGATGTAATTCACGGCAATGACCATCGTAAATACCGCCAATACTGTGAATTCGCGCTCGTGTACAGGTGCAGTAATAACTTAGCCCTTGCTCGTGTAGCCAGACGAGTGCTTCGCGATAGGCATCGTGACGCTGGGATTGCCAAAGAACGTCGCCGTCCCAGAGCAGACCGTAATGTTCCAGCTGGCGCAGAATAGTTTCTGCGGCACCGGGAACTTCACGAGGCGGGTCGATATCTTCAATGCGTACCAGCCAGCGACCTTTTTGCGCGCGTGCCTGCAAATAGCTGCCGAGTGCGGCAATCAGAGAACCAAAATGGAGCTCGCCGGAAGGAGAGGGAGCGAAGCGGCCAATATAGTGTGTGTCAGTCATCTCTTTGAACAAAAAATAAGGCGGGAGCATTTCCCGCCTGTGGTAAACGTGATGAAACGGCTGTAATTAGCCAGCCATCTGTTTTTCGCGAATTTCAGCCAGCGTTTTGCAGTCGATGCACAGATCGGCTGTCGGACGCGCTTCCAGACGACGAATACCAATTTCGACACCACAGGATTCGCAGTAGCCGAAATCTTCGTCTTCCACTTTTTTCAGCGTCTTTTCGATCTTTTTGATCAGCTTGCGCTCACGATCGCGGTTACGCAGTTCGAGGCTGAACTCTTCTTCCTGGGCTGCACGGTCTACCGGGTCCGGGAAGTTGGCCGCTTCATCCTGCATATGTGTAACGGTGCGATCGACTTCATCCCTGAGTTGATTACGCCATGCTTCCAGAATACGACGGAAGTGCGCCAGCTGGGCTTCGTTCATATACTCTTCGCCCGGCTTCTCCTGATATGGCTCCACCCCAGCGATGGCGAGAATACTCAGGGACGATGTTTTACGGTTTTGCCCTTCTTGCATGTTGCTTCTCCTTAACACGCACTATCGATCCCCATGTTCGGGGGAAAAATGAGGCCGCTATAAATAGCAGATGCTTTTCCGGATAGCAATTATCTAAACGTAACACTTGACAACTGTGTGAGGAAAAGCGTATTTGCGCACGCGACCAGAATGTAAATTAACCAGTTACTTACTCTACTACAGTGTAACGGGCAGTGATTTTTTAAGAGCCATACCTTTGGCAGAAAGTTCCGCTTTATAAGCCAGAATTTCTACCCCCTTCTGTTGAGCTTCTGACAATAGTTGCGCGTATTTCTCATCGATGTGGCGCGCGGGTGAAAACCGTGTAATGGCTGAATGCAGCACGGCAAAAAAGATAACCGCTCGCTGGCCTGCAGCCGCTACGTTCATCAACTCCCGAAGATGTTTCTGACCTCTTTCAGTGACCGCATCGGGAAAGAATCCCTGTTCATTCTCCGCTAACGTAACCGATTTCACTTCAATATAGCAGTCTGGACGCGAATCCGCCTTTAACATGAAATCAATGCGGCTGCGTTCGGCGCCGTATTTTACTTCGCTTTTCAGCGAGCTATAGCCTGACAGCTCCGAAATTTTCCCATCAAGGATAGCCTCTTTCGTCAACCTGTTGGCCCACAGTGTATTAACGCAAATAAATGCACCGCTTTGGCTTTGGGTTAATTCCCAGGTGTGCGGGTATTTCCGTTTTGTATTGTCGGAAGTTGAATACCAGACAGTATCGCCTGGCGTCGCACAACCGGTCATTGCGCCAGTATTCGGGCAGTGTAGCGTTAACTCACGACCATCGGGTGTGATCACATCGGCTAAAAAGCGTTTGTAACGCTGGATTAGCGTAGCGCGTTGTAGTGGAGGGGAAAATTCCATTGCGACAATCCTTGTTATTGCGCCAGAGTCCAGCGTTTTAGCGGCGTGTAGCGTGTGCGCCCACGAGCAAACGAGGAGGCATAAAGGGTGAACTCTGTCACCGTATACGACCAGTTAAAGCCTGGCGGCGGAATGGTCACCGCTTCGCTGGCATCGCGCAATAAGGTGATATGTGGATGAAAAGGGCGATTGCTTTGAAAACAACCACTGCGTGCTGCTTGCGAACGGAGCATATTCGCCAGTTGTATTAAGCCGCGCGGCGGCTGGCGCATGCCCAACCACACCACGCGTGAACGCAACCATTGGCCTGCATCATCCAGCGTTAATGTAAAACCCGGTTGACGGATCCGTCCGGCCAGTAACGACAGCGCTTTCTCTTTCTCTGCGCTCACCTCGCCTAAAAACGCCAACGTCAGATGCAAATTCTCGGCGGCAACCGGACGCCCCGCGTCTGGCGGAAACTGTGCGGCGCGCCAGTGGATTATTTGCTCGCGGACTTCAGCAGGTAAATCGATAGCAAAGAATAGCCGTTGCGGTTCAGACATGTAAGACACTCGGTTATGAATTATCGCGATGCTACAATGTGACGCGAAGAATGTTAACCCTCTGGAGCGTTTTGTGTCGTCGTTGCCCGTTGCTGCCGTCTTACCTGAGTTACTTGCTGCCCTCGATTGTGCGCCGCAGGTGTTATTAAGTGCGCCGACCGGGGCCGGGAAATCAACCTGGCTGCCGCTGCAACTGCTGGCATATTCCGGCATTGACGGGAAAATCATTTTGCTGGAGCCACGTCGACTGGCGGCGCGTAACGTTGCGCAACGCCTGGCGGAGCTGCTTAACGAAAAGCCCGGCGACACAGTTGGCTACCGGATGCGTGCGCAAAACTGCGTCGGGCCGAATACCCGCCCTTCGGAAACGTCTGGAAGTGGTCACCGAAGGCGTGCTGACGCGCATGATCCAGCGCGACCCGGAACTGAACGGTGTCGGTCTGGTGATCCTCGATGAATTTCATGAGCGCAGTTTGCAGGCAGATTTGGCGCTGGCGCTGTTACTCGATGTGCAACAAGGTCTGCGCGATGACTTAAAGCTGCTGATTATGTCGGCTACGCTGGATAACGACCGCTTGCAACAGATGTTGCCAGAAGCGCCCGTTGTTGTTTCCGAAGGGCGTTCGTATCCGGTGGAACGTCGCTATTTATCGCTGCCTGCCCATCAACGTTTTGATGAAGCTGTCGCGGTCGCTACCGCCGAATTACTGCGTCAGGAAGAGGGATCGCTGTTGCTGTTTCTACCCGGCGTCGGGGAAATACAGCGCGTTCAGGAGCAACTGGCCTCGCGCATCGGCAGTGATGTGCTGCTTTGCCCGCTGTATGGCGCGTTGTCGCTGAACGATCAGCGAAAAGCGATTCTTCCCGCACCGCAAGGAATGCGCAAAGTGGTGCTGGCGACCAATATTGCCGAAACCAGTTTAACCATTGAAGGCATCCGTCTGGTGGTGGACTGCGCTCTGAAACGGGTAGCGCGCTTTGACTCGCGTACCGGTCTTACCCGATTAATTACCCAGCGAGTCAGTCAGGCGTCGATGACACAACGTGCCGGGCGCGCCGGGCGTCTGGAGCCCGGTATTTGCCTGCATTTAATCGCCAAAGAACAAGCAGAACGCGCCGCCGCGCAAAGTGAACCGGAGATCTTACAAAGCGATCTTTCCGGCCTGCTGCTAGAGCTGCTGCAATGGGGATGTCACGATCCGACACAGATGAACTGGCTGGATCAACCGCCTGCGGCGAATTTACAGGCAGCAAAACGTCTGTTACGGATGCTGGGGGCGCTGGACGGCGAACGGCTGAGCGTCAGGGGGCAAAAAATGGCGACGCTGGGTAACGAGCCGCGTTTAGCGGCAATGTTGGTGAGCGCGAAGAGCGACGACGAAGCGGCTACCGCCGCAAAAATTGCCGCCATTCTCGAAGAGCCGCCACGGATGGGAAGTTGCGATCTGGGGGCGCTATTCTCACGTAATCAACCTTCCTGGCAGCAACGCAGTCAGCAACTATTAAAACGCTTAAATGTACGCGACGGCGAGGCCGACAGTTCGCTTATCGCCCCGCTACTCGCCCAGGCGTTTGCCGACCGTATTGCCCGTCGCCGTGGACAAGATGGTCGCTATCAACTGGCAAATGGTATGGGGGCGATGCTGGACGCCGACGATGCGTTAAACCGCTACGAATGGCTGATTGCGCCGTTATTATTGCAGGGTAGCGCCTCGCCGGATGCGCGGATTTTACTGGCGCTGCCTGTCGACATAGATGAGTTGGTGCAACGCTGTCCACAATTAATACAGCAATCCGATACCGTTGAGTGGGACGACGTGCAAGGTACGCTGAAAGCCTGGCGGCGACAACAGATTGGTCAGCTCACGGTAAAAGTGCAACCGTTGGCAAAACCTTCGGAAGATGAGCTGCATCAGGCGATACTCAACGGTATTCGTGACAAAGGATTAAGCGTGCTTAACTGGACGCCTGAGGCGGAACAGCTACGCTTGCGTTTGATGTGTGCAGCGAAATGGTTACCGGAATATAACTGGCCAATGGTCGATGACGCGAGTTTACTGGCATTGCTGGAAATGTGGTTGTTGCCGCATATGAGCGGCGTACATTCATTGCGTGGTTTGAAATCGCTTGATGTTTACCAGGCCCTGCGCGGATTGCTCGATTGGGGTATGCAGCAACGTCTGGATAGTGAATTGCCTGCGCATTACACTGTGCCGACGGGAAGCCGGATCGCCATTCGTTATCATGAAGATAACCCGCCAGCGCTGGCGGTGAGAATGCAGGAGATGTTTGGCGAGGCGACTAATCCGACTATCGCCCAGGGGCGCGTGCCGCTGGTGCTGGAACTACTTTCACCCGCGCAAAGGCCGTTGCAGATCACGCGTGATTTAAGCGCTTTCTGGCAAGGAGCGTACCGCGAGGTGCAAAAAGAGATGAAAGGACGCTATCCCAAACACGTCTGGCCGGATGACCCGGCAAATACCGCACCGACGCGACGGACGAAAAAGTATTCGTGAAAACCAAACCGAATTTGAGAGATATCTTCTTCTGTTTTGTCACAGGAGAATGGAAAATCGGGCTTTTGCGCCTGAATATTGCGGAGAAAAAGCATGGCCGGGAATGACCGCGAGCCAATTGGACGCAAAGGAAAACCGACGCGTCCAGTCAAACAAAAGGTAAGCCGTCGTCGTTACGAAGATGACGATGATTACGACGATTATGATGACTATGAGGATGAAGAACCGATGCCGCGCAAAGGTAAGGGCAAAGGCAAAGGGCGTAAGCCTCGTGGCAAACGCGGCTGGTTATGGCTGTTGCTAAAACTGGCTATCGTTTTTGCCGTGCTGATTGCCATTTACGGTGTTTATCTCGATCAAAAAATTCGCAGCCGAATTGATGGCAAAGTCTGGCAATTGCCTGCTGCGGTTTATGGCCGGATGGTTAACCTTGAGCCAGATATGACCATCAGCAAGAATGAGATGGTGAAACTGCTGGAAGCCACGCAGTATCGTCAGGTGTCGAAAATGACCCGTCCTGGCGAGTTTACCGTGCAGGCAAACAGCATTGAGATGATCCGCCGTCCGTTTGATTTCCCGGACAGTAAAGAAGGGCAGGTGCGCGCGCGTCTGACCTTTGATGGCGATCATCTGGCGACTATCGTCAATATGGAGAACAACCGTCAGTTCGGTTTCTTCCGTCTTGATCCACGCCTGATCACCATGATCTCCTCGCCAAACGGCGAACAGCGCTTGTTTGTGCCGCGCAGTGGTTTCCCGGATCTGCTGGTAGATACCTTGCTGGCGACAGAAGACCGTCATTTCTACGAGCATGATGGCATCAGCCTCTACTCCATTGGGCGTGCGGTGCTGGCAAACCTGACTGCCGGACGCACAGTGCAAGGGGCGAGTACGCTGACCCAGCAACTGGTGAAAAACCTGTTCCTGTCCAGCGAGCGTTCTTACTGGCGTAAAGCGAATGAAGCCTACATGGCGTTGATCATGGATGCGCGTTATAGCAAAGACCGCATTCTTGAGCTGTATATGAACGAGGTGTATCTCGGTCAGAGCGGCGACAACGAAATCCGTGGCTTCCCACTGGCAAGCCTGTACTACTTTGGTCGTCCGGTAGAAGAGTTGAGTCTTGATCAGCAGGCGCTGTTAGTCGGCATGGTGAAAGGCGCGTCGATCTATAACCCGTGGCGTAACCCGAAACTGGCGCTGGAGCGACGTAATCTGGTGCTGCGTTTGCTGCAACAGCAACAAATTATTGATCAAGAACTCTACGACATGCTGAGTGCGCGTCCACTGGGCGTACAGCCGCGTGGCGGGGTGATTTCTCCACAGCCAGCCTTTATGCAACTGGTGCGTCAGGAGCTACAGGCGAAACTGGGCGATAAGGTGAAAGATCTCTCTGGCGTGAAGATCTTCACTACCTTTGACTCTGTTGCACAGGACGCGGCAGAAAAAGCCGCCGTGGAAGGTATTCCGGCGCTGAAGAAACAGCGTAAGTTGAGCGATCTGGAAACTGCGATTGTGGTCGTCGACCGTTTTAGCGGTGAAGTTCGCGCGATGGTCGGTGGTTCGGAACCGCAGTTTGCGGGTTACAACCGTGCGATGCAGGCGCGTCGTTCGATTGGTTCACTGGCAAAACCGGCGACTTATCTGACAGCATTAAGCCAGCCGAAAATTTATCGCCTGAATACGTGGATTGCTGATGCACCGATTGCACTGCGTCTGTCGAATGGTCAGGTCTGGTCACCACAGAATGATGACCGTCGCTATAGCGAAAGCGGCAGAGTGATGCTGGTGGATGCGCTGACCCGTTCGATGAACGTGCCGACGGTGAATCTGGGGATGGCGCTGGGGCTGCCTGCGGTTACGGAGACCTGGATCAAACTGGGGGTGCCGAAAGATCAGCTAAATCCAGTTCCGGCTATGTTACTGGGAGCGCTGAACCTGACGCCAATTGAAGTGGCGCAAGCGTTCCAGACCATCGCCAGCGGCGGTAACCGCGCACCGCTTTCTGCGCTGCGTTCGGTAATCGCGGAAGACGGCAAGGTGCTGTATCAGAGCTTCCCGCAGGCGGAACGTGCTGTTCCGGCGCAGGCGGCGTATCTGACGCTGTGGACCATGCAGCAGGTTGTACAACGCGGTACGGGTCGTCAGCTTGGCGCGAAATATCCCAATCTGCATCTGGCAGGGAAAACGGGTACCACCAACAACAACGTTGATACCTGGTTTGCCGGGATTGATGGCAGCACGGTGACCATTACCTGGGTAGGCCGTGATAACACCCAGCCGACAAAACTGTATGGTAACACCCAGCCGACAAAACTGTATGGCGCCAGTGGCGCAATGTCGATTTACCAGCGTTATCTGGCTAATCAGACGCCAACGCCGCTGAATCTTGTTCCGCCAGAAGATATTGTGGATATGGGCGTGGACTACAACGGTAACTTTGTTTGCAGCGGCGGTATGCGTACTTTGCCGGTCTGGACCAGCGACCCGAATTCGCTGTGCCAGCCGAGTGAGATGCCGCAGCAACCGTCAGGCAATCCGTTTGATCAGTCTTCTCAGCCGCAGCAACAGCCGCAACAGCAACCTGCTCAACAGGAGCAGAAAGACAGCGACGGCGTGGCTGGCTGGATCAGGGAGATGTTTGGTAGTAATTAACTCCCTTCCTCTAATTCCCCGCTTCGGCGGGGAATTCCTTTCATAAAGTCTATTTATTTACTGATAATAATCATCATGGTGAATATATTGCCAGCCTGAAGCTATGCATGGGAGAATAAAATTTCTGCGACTTGATTTTTCTTTATTTTATGGAGATTGGTTATGGATGAACAAATTATCGTAGCAAAAAATGATTTATCAGTATTTGTATATTCAGGAGATGAATCAGAAGTGCAACAGCTCTCCTGCCAGATAGATATCAACGATCCAATGTTATCTATTTCATGGGGCGTAAAACCTATGACCGGGATCGCACAGTTTTCGGAAGCGTTATTACAAAATGTACGGGCGAAAGATGCCGGAGCTGTGGGTGAGCAGTTGACCGATTTGCTGATGAAAGTCAAAAGTGTCGATCTTTCTAAATTTGGCGATAAAAAGAGTTTCCTGGAAAGTATTCCGTTACTGGGTAAAATTTTTAGCAAAGCAGAACGTTTTATTCTGGAATATAAAACACTGGCAGAGCAAGTCGCAATTATTTCAAAAAAACTTGAACAAACACTCGTTGCTTTGCTACGTGATGTGGCTGCGATGGAACAACTATTTAATCGAAATAATGAATATCTCCAGCAAATTGGGTTATATATCGCAGCCGGAAAGAGAAAACTGGAAAATATCAGGGCTAATGAACTCCCCACAGCACAACAGAAGGCGAGTACCAGTGGTGACGCGATGGATGCGCAATATGTTTCCGACCTCAATGAACATATTAATCGATTTGAGCGTCGGTTACATGACTTGCTGCTCTCACGAGCTATTGCCATTCAGACCGCACCTCAGATTCGTCTTATTCAACGTAACGATCAGTCACTGGCAGAAAAAATCCAAAGCAGTATTTTATCAACGATTCCTATCTGGAAGAGCCAAATCGTTCTGGCGGTTGCTTTGAATACACAAAAGAATGCTGCGAGTTTACAAAAAGATGTTGCTGATACCACTAACGATTTACTGAAGCGTAACGCAGAATTACTGCATAGTGGCAGTATCGAAATTGCCCATGAAGTAAATCGTTCAATTGTTGATATCGAAACTCTGCGCACTGTTCAAAGTCAGCTTCTTCATACCATTGAATCAACACTTAATATTGCCAACGAATCGCGTCAGCGGCGTATAACGGTTGAACAAGAATTAGTCCAGATGGAAGGCGAATTGAAGGTGCGTTTAGCGTCGATCGCAACGGGTAGGGTCAACAGCATTTAAGGAGAAAGCCATGACGCAAGATTTTAAAGCACAGTTGAAAGTATGGGCGCTCATTTTCATTTCATTGTGCGTTGCAATTGCGTATGTCAATTATTTCCTTATCAGCCCTAAGACATTATTGACTTTATTTGAAGAAGAACCCCGGGTAATTGCAAGTTTGATTATTTGCTTATGGATAAGCTTTTTCATTCTTTTTTATAACAGCCGCTTGTCTTATGAATTATATTTCGCAGTAGCCATTGGCGGGGTTATTGTTCGGTCTGGCCGTGCTTGTGCCATTCTGGGTGGCATTTATGTATGCTTTTGTCACCTCTGTCTTCGAAAGCCAGAAGAAGGCCTCTCTGAATGATGATTTATGGCTCTTGATTAAAGTCATACTGATGATTGCGATTTGCATCTTATATTCGCAAGGTTTTTCCTTACTGGATTCGCCCTCTTTTCTGGCTATTTTTGTGATTGGTGGATTATTATTTATTGGGCTGCTTGATAAGTATGCTAAAAAAACAGTAGACAGTTTAGAAAAGACGATTTCATCCCCCCAAAATTCAGAATTGTCATATAAAAATACCGGAGCAATGCTTGACCGGCTTGACAAAACTTGTCTGTCATTGCAGGCGAGCACAATACGTAATCAATTAGGAGTAATTATTTCCTGTGGTAAGCGGATCATGCAAAGCATGGATGATGATGCGAAAGATATTCCCTCCGGTTGTGCTTTCCTGGAACGCTATTTGCCATATGTACAAAAAATTGTCGATAACCAGTTGCGTATGCAGCGACAACAGCATGTTGATTTTAACGCCGACCAACAAATGGATAAGGCATTATCAGAATTAATTGCGGCTTTTGAACAACAATATGTTGTATTACAGCAAAATAACCAACAGGAGCTAACAGTTGAGCTGGATGTGCTTAACAGTTTATTAAAAATAGATGGTTTTAAATAAAAACCGCGACGGTGGTTGCGGTCCTGATAAAAAAGGAATTACCCATGTGATTACCGTGGGTAATTCTTAAATCGAACTCAGCCATATTCAAAGATATCTGGTTGCTGAATGAATGCCCTTGTTTCTTACCATACTACTGGGTTTCACAATTTCAGTTGAAACAACATTTCACCATAACAATTAACCCTTTCTTTTCATCTGGTTGTTTATTAACCCTTCAGGAACGCTCAGATTGCGTACTACTTGCGAACCCGCCAGCGTTTCGAATATTATCTTATCTTTATAATAATCATTCTCGTTTACATTACTATTCACTTTACACCAGAGAAATACCAATGGCGCGTTCCAAAACTGCTCTGCCAAAACACTCGCTGCGTAAAATCGCAGTCGTAGTCGCCACAGCGGTTAGCGGCATGTCTGTTTATGCACAGGCAGCGGTTGAACCGAAAGAAGACACTATCACCGTTACCGCTGCAC
>OASX01001526.1_pt1 | contig 11029 bp, 7 predicted proteins | sample 1516531 | NCBI WGS metagenome assembly OASX01 (sample SAMEA2579911, study PRJEB22360) | human gut metagenome | biome: human gut; feature: human-associated habitat; material: faeces | place: Denmark | collected 2008/2010
AATAGTTGGTGACGAAGGCGAACGCCAGCACCATGCCAATCGATAATATCGGCCACTTCAGGCTAATTAGCGTTTCGGCAAAGACGCCAATACCTTTCTTGATCCCCACGCCGAGGATGAAGATAGAGATAATCGCCGCAATAAAAATAGCGGTGCCGCCAGCAGAGAGAGGGTCGAATTTAAATACCGCATCCATTGGCGTTGGCTGGGCGACAATGGGTGCCGCTTTCAACACTTGTTGATGCAAATGAGGGATCTGGAAATTAATCACCAGTGAATAAAACGCGCCGCCCGGAGCAAATAACGCTTTAAACGGTTTCATGGTCCAGATGGTGACCAGCACCGTTAAGATTAAAAACGGTGACCACGCACGAATGATTTGCCCCAGACTATATTCTGAAGGCACGGGACCGCCAGAAGATGGCTTATTTACCACCATCGCACCTGCGGATTGCCCCATGCTGATTGCCGTTTCGGTATTTTTCGGCCGCCAGACTTTAAGGAATAAAGCGAGTGAGACGATACTCACCAGCGCCGAAGTAATATCCGGCAGTTCCGGACCAATATAGTTAGAGGTAAAGAACTGCGTGACAGCGAAGCTTCCCCCAGCAACCAGCGCCGCTGGCCACGTCTCTTTCACCCCTTTCCAGCCGTCCATCATTGCTACCAGCCAGAACGGCACAAGAACCGACAGGAACGGTAACTGACGTCCCGCCATTGCGCCAATGTGGAACGGATCGATTCCCGTTACCTGACCGGCGACCAGAATCGGCACGCCCAACGCACCAAACGCCACCGGCGCGGTGTTGGCTATCAGGCACAGCCCCGCCGCGTATAACGGTTTGAAGCCCAGTCCCACCAACAGTGCGCCAGTAATCGCCACCGGCGCGCCAAAGCCCGCGGCTCCTTCTAACAACGCGCCAAAGGAGAAACCAATCAGCAACACCTGCAAACGCTGATCGTCGGTAATCGAGATAACCGAGCTGCGGATAATATCGAACTGACCGCTGGCAACGGTTAATTTATAGAGGAACACCGCCGCGACAATAATCCACGCAATAGGCCATAATCCATAAATAAAGCCATAGCCCGCAGCAGCAAATGCCATATCAATCGGCATTTTAAAGGCGAATATTGCAATCAGGATAGATAATATAAGGGTTATTGCTCCGGCGACATGTCCTTTCAGACGTAATACCGCGAGTGCAACGAAGAAGAATATTATCGGGATCAGGGCGACCAGAGCGGATAGCCCCAGTCCTCCCATCGGCATATACATTTGGGTCCAGGTAACCATATTGTTCAGTCTCTTATTATCTTTATATGCTTGATATACTTAAGGTTGTAATAAGCAAAAGAGGACTGAACTGTAAAATATAGGCGTTATACTTTACAGCAACAGCACGCCGCTAACGCAATTGCTACCTCTGGCATAACAAGTATATCGGGTAAGGGTTTCTGTTCCGCACACACAGGCGCAGAGTATCGTTAAGATGTCCATCTTATTATTTTAATCCCGCTAGTGATGCGCTGCGGGTATTTAATATTGTTAAACCCTGATCATCGCTCCGGTTATTTCCGGGATAAATGCACTACCGCAGTAACTATAATAGCCCCGGCAGTAAAACTTGCCGGGGCTTTTTGACGCTATTAATGACTTTCTTTTTCGCGTAAACGCCAGGCATGTAATAACGGTTCGGTATAACCGTTTGGCTGTTTCACGCCGAGGAAGATTAAATCGCTGGCGGCCTTAAAGGCACACGAGTGAGCGAAATTCCCCGCCATCGGACGATAAGCCGGATCGCCAGCATTTTGCTGATCGACCACTTTCGCCATATTCTCCAGCGACGCCTGCACCTGTTCTTTGGTCAAAATGCCGTGGCGTAACCAGTTGGCGATATGCTGGCTGGAGATGCGCAGTGTTGCGCGGTCTTCCATCAGCGCTACGTTGTGAATATCCGGCACTTTTGAACAACCAATCCCCTGCTCGACCCAACGCACTACGTAACCCAGAATTCCCTGCACGTTGTTATCCAGTTCTTGTTGGATCTCTTCCGCTGACCAGTTAGCATTTTCAGCTACCGGAATAGTCAGCAGATCGTCCAGCAGCGGCTCAAATTCGGCATTAAACCCGGTCTGGGCAATGTTAGCTTGCACGCTCTGTACGTTGGTTTGGTGGTAATGCAGCGCATGGAGCGTCGCGGCGGTTGGCGACGGAACCCATGCAGTGTTCGCCCCGGCGCGAAGTTGATCACCTTTCTGGCTGTACATGTCAGCCATCAGATCCGGCATTGCCCACATTCCTTTACCGATCTGCGCTTTGCCGCGCAGTCCGCAAAACAGACCAGACAGTACGTTGTTGCGCTCGTAGGCTTTGATCCACGGTGTCGATTTCATCTGGTTTTTACGCAGCATCGGGCCCGCTTCCATTGCCGAATGCATCTCATCGCCGGTACGATCAAGGAAACCAGTGTTAATAAATGCCACGCGATGGCGCGCCTGAGCGATGCAACTGCGTAAGTTCAGCGAGGTTCGGCGTTCTTCATCCATAATGCCCATTTTCAGGGTATTCGGCGCCATGCCGAGCATTGCCTCAATGCGGGTAAACAGTTTGTTGGCAAACGCCACTTCCTGCGGACCGTGCATTTTCGGTTTCACAATGTAGACACTGCCGGTGCGTGAGTTTTTCTGCACTTTTAAATCATAGAGGGCAATCGCGCCAGTCATTACGCCATCAAGAATGCCTTCCGGGATTTCATTACCTTCGCTATCCCAAATCACGGGAATAGTCATCAAATGGCCCACGTTACGGATAAACAACAGCGAGCGCCCGTGCAGAGAAATTTCAGAGCCATCGGCGGCGGTGTATTGACGATCTGCATTCAGCTTACGCACAATTTGCCGACCGTTTTTCTCCATTTTCTCTTGCAGAGTGCCCTGCATCAGGCCCAGCAGGTTGCGGTACAGCAGGATTTTATCTTCCGCATCAACCGCCGCGACCGAGTCTTCACAGTCGAGAATGGTACTGATAGCAGCTTCGACGATGACGTCGTTGATGTGCGCCGGATCGTCTTTGCCAATTCGCCCGTTGGCATCAATTTGCAGCTCGATATGCAGGCCGTTATTTTTCAGCAAAATGCAGCTCGGCGCAGTGACGTCGCCACGGTAACCAACAAACTGCGCCGGAGTACGTAACGTGGTTTCCGTGCCATTTTTTAACCGGATACGTAATTGTTTATCGACCACTTTGAACGAGAGCACATCCTGATAACTGCCGTTTTCCAGTGGTAATGATTCATCAAGAAAGCGACGGACCCAGGCGATAACCTGCTCGCCGCGCTGCGGATCGTAGCCGCTGACCATCGCCCCTTCCTGTGGGATAATGTCGCTGCCGTAAAGCGCGTCGTACAATGACCCCCAGCGAGCGTTCGCTGCGTTCAGCGCGTAGCGCGCGTTCATTGCCGGAACCACCAGTTGCGGGCCGGCCTGGCAGGTGATTTCGCTGTCAATACCGGTAGTTTCTACCATAACGTGATCCGGTTGCGGCACCAGGTAACCCAGTTCCCGCAGGAAGGATTTATAGGCCGCTTTGTCTTTTACCGGCCCCGGATTGCTGCGATGCCATTCGTCCAGCGCCGCCTGAATGCGATCGCGTTCTGCCAATAGCTGACGATTCTCTGGCGCCAGATCGTGAACGATCTCATCAAAATTGCGCCAGAATGCCGCAGCATCCAGTTCCACGCCCGGTAACACTTCTTCATCGACAAAACGTTTAAAGTCGGCGTCAATGCGTAAACGGCCCTGGGTTATGGTTTGACTCATTGTTTATCTCCTCGTTTTCGCTTATTTCGCCAACACCGCTGCCGCTGCTTTCGCGACCAGCGCATCTTGTGCTCCGGTTAAACCAGAAACGCCCACTGCACCAATAATTTGCCCATCAACAATAACCGGAACGCCACCTTCCAGCGACGTCAGTAACGGCGCGGTCACAAACGCGGTACGCCCATTATTTACCATCTCTTCATAGCCCTTAGTTTCGCGACGCCCCAGCGCGGCAGTACGCGCTTTCTCCTGGGAGATGTAGGCCGCTATCGGCGCGCAATCATCCATGCGACTTAACGCCAGCAGATGACCGCCGTCATCGGCAACAGCAATGGAAACAGACCCGTTATTTTTCTGCGCTTCTTCCTGACCTGCGGCAATAATTGCACTCGCCATTTGCTGGCTAAGAATGACTTTAGTTTTCATTTTGTTATTCCTTTTCAAGGGCTTGTTCTACAATTTCAATCCAGTGACGCACAGAGGTACGACCGGCGCTCGCCAGATGCGTCTGGCAACCAATGTTGGCGGTGACGATCATTTCCGGTTTGCCGCTTTCCAGTGCATTCATTTTGTTATCCCGTAGCTGGCGCGCCAGCTCGGGATGCGTTAATGCATACGTTCCCGCCGACCCGCAGCACAGATGGCTGTCGGGGACATCGGTTAAGGTAAATCCAAGACGGAGTAACACTTTTTCCACTTCGCCGTTCAGCTTTTGCGCATGTTGTAGGGTACACGGGCAGTGAAAGGCCAGTTTTTTATCGCCGCGAATCGCTAGCTTTTCCAGCGGTTCCTCACGTAAAAGCTCGACTAAATCGACCGCCAGTTCACTGACCTGACGCGCTTTATCGGCATACAATGCATCGTTTTTCAGCATCTGCCCGTACTCTTTGACGAACGCGCCGCAGCCACTGGCGGTTTGCAAAATTGCCTCGGCGCCCGCTTCAATCGCGGGCCACCATGCATCAATGTTATTTCGCGCCCGCGCTAACCCTTTCGCTTGCGCATTAAGATGATAGTCCACTGCGCCACAACAGCCTGCTTCGTTAGCTGGCATGACGCTGATCCCCAGACGCTCCAGCACACGCGCGGTTGCCGCGTTAGTATTGGGCGAAAGCGCAGGCTGGGCGCAACCTTCCAGCATTAAAACCCGGCGCTTATGGCGCAGCGGCGGACGCGGTTTGGCTTTCACAATTTTGGCGGGTAATTTTGCTCTGGCCTGTTCTGGCAACAACGGGCGTAACACCAGCCCTACCCGCGTCAGCGCACGGAAGACTGCCGGACGCGACACCACCTGGCGCAAACCTTCACGTAACATTCGCTCCGGTAACGGGCGTTTCACTTTCTGCTCGACAATATCACGCCCGATATCCAGCAGATTGTGATAGCGCACACCAGAAGGACAGGTGGTTTCACAATTACGGCAAGTGAGGCAACGATCGAGATGCTTCTGCGTTTTAAGCGTGACTTCGTTACCTTCCAGTACCTGCTTAATCAGATAGATGCGCCCGCGCGGCCCGTCCAGTTCATCTCCTAAAAGCTGATACGTTGGGCAGGTTGCGGTACAAAATCCGCAGTGAACACAGGCGCGCAGGATGCTGTCGGCTTCCAGCGCCCGCGGGTTCTGGCGCATCTCTTCGGTTAATCGGGTTTGCATAGCCTGCTCCTTAAAGTTCCGCGTACATGCGACCGGGGTTAAACACGCCGCAAGGGTCGAGCTGCTGTTTAAGCCGCTGGTGATAGCGGAATAAAGGGGCGGATAGCGGGGCAAAGCTGCCATCTCCGGCACTAAAGCGGGTCGCATGACCGCCAGCGTTGCGGGCGATGCGATGGATTTGATTGTCATCGGCTGTCGATTTCAGCCAGCGTAACGCCCCGCCCCAGTCGAGCAGTTGCTCGCCGGGTAAATCCATCATCGGCGCATCGGTGGGTAAGGAAATGCGCCATAAGGTACCTGGTAACGAGAAGAATGGCAGTTGTTGTTCACGCAATTGCTGCCAGAACTGACCCGCAACCTCTTCGCCCCCCAGCAGTTCACGCGCCGCTTTTACCGATCCTTCGCCGCCCTCAAGGCGGATCCACAACGCATTGTCGAAGTAACATAAGCCACTAATGGGTAATGGCTGGAGTTGCCACTGGGCGATTTCGTTCATGGCTTCACGTAGGCTGATTTCCCGACGCAGGCTCAGGGTGGCGCGCGGTCGCGGCAACACTTTCATTGAGATTTCAGTGAGCACGCCAAGACAGCCGTAACTTCCGACCATTAACCGCGAGAGATCGTATCCGGCAACGTTTTTCATCACTTCGCCGCCAAAACGCAGATGTTTACCAGTGCCGGTAATAATGCGCGTACCGAGGACAAAATCGCGCACCGATCCACTCCACGGGCGACGCGGCCCCGCCAGTCCGCAGGCAACCATCCCGCCCCAGGTGGCTTCTTCGCCATAATGCGGCGGCTCGCAGGGCAGCATTTGCCCGGCGCTTTCCAGCGCCGCTTCAATCGCCACCAGCGGTGTTCCGGCGCGAGCGGTGAGCACCAACTCGGTCGGGTCGTAATTAACAATGCCGCGATGGCAACGCACATCCAGCGCTTGTCCGGTGACAGGGCGTCCTAAAAAGGCTTTGCTATTGCTGCCCTGAATCACCAGCGGCGTTTTATCGCTAATCGCCTGATTCACCTGCTCCAGCAGCGCCTGACTGTAATCACACTCGCGTAGCATCAGAAACGCTCCAGTTCAGGGAAAGGTAAATGACCGTGATGCACATGCATGGCGCCAAATTCAGCGCAGCGGTGTAGCGTGGGAATGTTTTTTCCTGGGTTCAGCAAACCATCGGGATCAAACGCCGCCTTGACCGCATGAAAAGTCGTGATTTCATCGCTGTTGAACTGGGCACACATTTGATTAATTTTTTCTCGCCCGATGCCATGTTCCCCGCTAATGCTGCCGCCCACTTCGACGCAGAGTTCGAGGATCTTCCCGCCCAGCTCTTCCGCGCGGGCAAATTCACCGGGTTCGTTGGCATCGAAAAGGATCAACGGGTGCATGTTGCCGTCTCCGGCATGAAAGACGTTGGCGACGCGTAAATCATATTGCTGCGATAAACGGGCAATGCCTTCCAGTACGCCAGACAGCGCACGGCGCGGGATGGTGCCGTCCATGCAGTAGTAATCCGGGGAGATACGTCCTACCGCCGGGAAAGCGTTTTTGCGGCCAGCCCAGAAACGCACACGTTCCGCTTCGTCCTGCGCCAGACGGACGCCTGTCGCGCCCGCTTTCCGTAAGATGTCGTTAACTCGTTCGCAGTCTTCCTGTACGTCAGACTCCACGCCGTCCAGTTCGCATAACAAAATCGCTTCGGCATCGACGGGATAACCAGCATGAATAAAATCTTCCGCCGCGCGAATCGACAGGTTATCCATCATCTCCAGTCCACCAGGGATAATGCCATTGGCGATGATGTCACCGACGGCGAGTCCGGCTTTTTCTACCGAGTCAAAGCTGGCTAACAGAACCCGCGCCACGGGCGGTTTAGGCAGCAGTTTTACCGTCACTTCGGTGGTCACGCCGAGCATACCTTCCGATCCGGTAAACAGCGCCAGCAGATCAAAACCCGGTGAGTCCAGCGCATCCGATCCCAGCGTCAGCACCTCACCCTCCAGCGTTTGCACTTCAATTTTCAGCAAGTTATGTACGGTAAGCCCATATTTCAGGCAGTGGACGCCCCCCGCGTTTTCCGCCACATTGCCGCCAATGGAACAGGCGATTTGTGAGGAGGGATCCGGCGCGTAATAGAGATTATGTGGCGCAACGGCCTGGGAGATCGCCAGGTTACGCACGCCCGGCTGCACGCGCGCACGACGACCGACGGGATTGATTTCGAGGATTTCTTTAAAGCGCGCCATCACCAACAACACACCTTTTTCCAACGGCAGCGCGCCGCCAGAAAGCCCGGTGCCTGCGCCACGGGTCACCACCGGCACACGCAAACGATGGCAGACAGCCAGAATCGCCGTCACCTGTTCCATCTGCTTAGGTAGAACAACCAGTAATGGACGCGTGCGATACGCGCTCAACCCGTCACACTCGTAAGGAATGATCTCCTCTTCGGTATGCAGGATCTCGAGTCCAGAGACATGCTCACGCAGTGCCATCAGTACCGATGCGCGATCGACATCGGGTAAAGCGCCGTCAAGACGCTCTTCGTACAAGATGCTCATGAGTAGGGTTCGCTTTGTTGTGTGTGTGTGGCAGCTAATTTTTGTACGCTGCTTCTGTGAACAGTTATTAAACGGGCTTTTCGTTTTCGTCTATCTCTTTAGCTACCGGTCAGACCATTTTTTTTCCCCTCTCTGTGACTGCACACAGGTTAACTTAATGTTAAATTGATGTAGCATAATCACTTACGTGATGTCCGTGTTTCGCGACTTAATAACAGAAAAATTGGTCCTACCTGTGCACGAGGTCCGGGAATGAAAGATGAGCGTCGCCCTATTTGCGAAGTGGTTGCGGAGAGTATCGAACGGTTAATTATTGACGGCGTGCTGAAGGTCGGGCAGCCGCTTCCTTCGGAGCGTCGACTGTGTGAAAAGCTCGGCTTCTCGCGTTCCGCACTGCGTGAAGGGCTGACTGTGCTGCGCGGACGCGGGATTATTGAAACGGCGCAGGGGCGTGATTCTCGTGTGGCGCGGCTTAATCGTGTGCAGGACACCAGCCCACTGATCCATCTGTTCAGCACACAGCCAAGAACGCTTTACGATCTTCTCGACGTTCGCGCATTACTGGAAGGCGAATCTGCAAGACTAGCGGCTACGCTGGGAACCCCGGCGGATTTTGTTTTGATAACTCGCTGTTATGAAAAAATGCTCGCCGCCAGCGAGAGTAACAAAGCGATTTCGCTGATCGAACATGCGCAATTGGATCACGCTTTTCATCTCGCCATTTGCCAGGCTTCCCACAATCAGGTGCTGGTGTTTACTCTGCAATCATTGACCGATCTGATGTTTAATTCAGTGTTTGCCAGCGTGAACAATCTCTATCATCGCCCTCAGCAAAAAAAACAGATCGATCGCCAGCATACCCGGATCTACAACGCCGTTTTGCAACGTCTGCCGCTCATCGCCCAACGCGCTGCCCGCGATCATGTGAGGACGGTGAAAAAGAATCTCCACGATATCGAACTGGAAGGGAATCATTTGATTCGATCCGCGGCGCCACTGGAGATGAAATAGCGTCAAAGCCGTTTCTCATATAAGCGGTAACGCTTGTACGGTTCTGCGCCAATGCGCTCCAGCATGTTATTCATGCCCGCATTGGTTTCGAGGATCCATGACATCTCCAGCGCATCAATCTTCCGGCGGGCAAACGGATCGCGTAAGGCTTCAATCAATAACAGCGCAATCACCGGGCCGATGCGGCTAAACTGATACTCTTCGCGCACGCCCATTAGCGGCACCCGCGCAGTACGAACACCGCTGACTTTTAAGCGCCACAGCAATTTTGCCCAGCCGAAGGGAAAGAGCGATCCGTTAAGATCGGCAATCGCTTCATTGATGTTCGGTAAGCCGACAATAAATGCACAAGGAGCAGAATCTATCTCAGCAATGTAGATCATGTCATCCGGCACCAGATACTTAAGCTGATCGCCCATTGTCGCGAACTCATGTTCGGTAAACGGCACAAATCCCCAGTTGTGCTGCCAGCCAGAGTTAAAAATCTCGCGCAGGATCTGCATCTCTTCAGCAAATCGCTGACGATTAATACAGCGTATGGTCACCTTTTTGCGAACTTGATCCATCAGTTTCTTTAGCGCTGGTGAGAAAGTGAGATCGGTACGCTGCATCCACCACGCCAGCAAATCAATGCCTTTACGATAACCCAGTTGCTCAATATGCAAGGCATACCACGGTTTACCGTGAGGCATCATTGCACTGGGCGGCGTGTCAAACCCTTCAATCAGCAATCCACTTTCCTGATTAATATTCAGGCTGAATGGGCCAGTGATATTGCGCGCGCCTTGTGATTCCAGCCATGCTTCCGCTGCAGCAAATAAAGCAGCAAAAACGTCAAAATCATCAATGGCGTCAATCATACCGAAATGCCCCGTCTCTTCGCCGTAACGCTCGCGGTGCAAGGTATCAATTTGCGCGGTAATACGCCCTACGACACGCCCCGCTTTTTTCGCCACCCACGCCTGCCAGATGATATGCTCAGTCCCCGGATTCTTCGCCGATAAATGCTCATTGCGTTCAATGAATAAAGGCGGGATCCAGTTCAGATCATCTTGATATAGGGACGAAGGAAAAGCGATAAATGTTTGTAATTCATGCTTATTCATGACTTTTTCAATGTGAATCATTAGCGGCTCATATTTTGGTGGATATCAAATAATTAACGGAGGAAATACAAGCGGCAACAGAGAAATGCGAAACCGTAATAATTCTTCCATGAATATGCAAAAAGATAACAACATTCTCATTTATTACTACATGAAAAGTTTTGCCTAAATTACTACGCAAAATTTGATTTTCTTAGCACTAAATGCGTCAACGCCGAGATCATTATTGATATATTCACCACATAACTTATTGAATCAACATTAAGTAATATTCACTTGATAAATATTATTCACTGAAAGATATTTATCACATCAATTTATTACTTAAACAAATATAAAATATATGGTACGTGAAAATACTATCCCCTTTCTCTTTTATGCATATATAATCCACCGCATTATTGTCATTTTATTTTCTGATATCCAATTTTCTTGTGGTGTATATGTCTAACAGAATCTTTACGCATTCCCTACCTATGCGCTATGCCGATTTTCCAACGCTGGTTGAAGCTTTGGACTATGCCGCTCTGGGAAGCGCCGGAATGAATTTTTACGATCGACGTAGCCAACTCGAAGAAGAACTGGAATATCACACATTAAAAACACGGTCCGAAACCGGAGCCAGGCGGCTGTTATCGCTGAACCTGAAAAAAGGTGATCGCGTGGCGCTGATTGCAGAAACCAGCGCCGGATTTGTCGAAGCGTTTTTTGCCTGCCAGTACGCAGGTTTAGTTGCTGTCCCGTTGGCGATTCCAATGGGCGTCGGGCAACGTGATTCATGGAGCGCTAAATTACAGGGTTTACTGGCAAGTTGTCAGCCAGCCGCGATCATCACCGGCGAGGAGTGGTTGCCGCTGGTCAATGCCGCCACGCT
>OASX01001527.1_pt1 | contig 11029 bp, 11 predicted proteins | sample 1516531 | NCBI WGS metagenome assembly OASX01 (sample SAMEA2579911, study PRJEB22360) | human gut metagenome | biome: human gut; feature: human-associated habitat; material: faeces | place: Denmark | collected 2008/2010
AACCGTGAACGGGATTGTAATCAGGGAAGGTACACCCACCTGCCGCTGCCGCCCTGGAACCGGTCTCAAAGTCCTCCCTGTATTCAAATCCCGGTTCATTCAGGTGCGCGTGGCAATCAATGATTCCCGGATATATGTAGCATCCCTTTGCATCTATCACTTCTTTTGCAGCCGCCTGCGACCCCTTGGCAAGAAAGGCAGCGTAGACCCCGTCTTTTACCGCAATATCAGCTTCATAAATCCTGTCAGGGGTTACCAGCTTTCCGTTTGTTATTACTAAATCATACATTTTTTACCTCCTTACAGACTGTAAATCGTTGACCGTTTCAATACTTACGTTGTATTTTATTAGATACACAGTCAGAAAACAATGACGAGAAAACGGGGAAAAATTATGTTTTTTTGTCTATCATGTATAAAACTATATTATTTTGAAATTTGTTTTTGTGTTTTTTTCGATAATCTGGTAAAATTTATTGTTGAAGCATTGTCATAAGTGCAATAAACAGCATAGCACAGGGAGAAAGCAAATGTATCCTACCATCACCGCCATTGCCGCCTACGCAGCACAGCAGCTGGAGGAGTGCCGTTTCTGGACGGTCCACTCTGTCTACAAAAAAACAGTGAATCTTCAGGCAGGAGAGCGCCTTCTGGCCCTGCAGGCCGCATCCTCTCCCATGTCTCCTATCAGCATCATAACAGACATGGATGCCAGGGCTTTTGAAGTTCTACCGGTCAAACCTGGCCAGCAGGTGTCCATTGCCGGCAGCCGAATTATAATATCCTCTCCGGGACACACAGTGGATTTTTGGTGCCGGCCGAAAAAAGTCTGCTGCACCCGGTTAACCTGCCCGCCCGGACCGTTTCCCTGCACAGAGCTTCTCTCACGGGTCCGGCAGGCCGTCGCCAGCTCGCAGGCCGGCATATTCCGGCTTCTGTTCTGGGATTCCACGGAGGTCCAGGCAATGAAAGGCAAAGAGGAATACAGCCTAATTCTTGCCGCAGCCGGAAGCCGAATCCTCCAATGCAGCGAATGTCTGGAACAGCATTTGTACGGAGATGCTGCCAAACACCTGGCAGGACTCATAGGACTGGGAATAGGCCTTACGCCAAGCGGTGATGATTTTCTGTGCGGGGTGCTGGCAGGACTCATCCTGCGCAGAGAGGAAAACCATCCATTTGCGCACGCTCTCTGCCGGGAGATAACTTCCCGCCGGTTTGATACCAATGATATCAGCCGCGCCTTTTTGGACTGCTCTGTGCAGCACCATTTCAGCCTGGCTGTCAACAGCCTGACAGACCTTCCCTCTGCCGATAGGATTTTAAACGTATTCTCAGACATTGGGCATTCTTCCGGCATTGATACATTATGCGGGGTTGCGTACGGACTCTCCGCAGAGGTATAAGGATGGGGTTCAGACACAACAAAAGCGCAGGCTTCTGTGCCTCCCCGGAGGAGTATCACAGCACAGTGCCTGCGCTTATATATAATCTATTATATTTTAAAGTTATTACCGCCTTGTAAGGATAGAATCAATCAGCCCATACTCCAATGCCTCCTCCGCGCTCATAAAATTATCCCGCTCTGTATCCCTGGCTATTTCCTCCTCGGAGCGGCCTGTATTCACCGCCAGAACACGGTTTAAACGCTGCCTGCTTTTCTGCATGTAATCCGACATGATTTTAATGTCGCTGGCAGGGCCCTGGATTCCATTTCCGTGCATGGCGGGCTGGTGTATCATGATTTCGGAATTGGGAAGGGCCATGCGTTTTCCATGTGCTCCTCCTGCCAGCAAAAAGGCCCCGAAACTGGCTGCCAGTCCAAGGCAGATAGTTGAAACGTCGCATTTAATATACTGCATGGTATCATATACAGCCCAGCCAGCTGTCACAGAACCACCCGGACTGTTGATGTACAGCTGGATATCCTTGTCCGGATCCGCGGATTCCAGAAACAGCAGCTGGGCTATAATAAGGCTGGCGGAGGTGTCGCTGACCTCCTCGCCCAGAAAGATAATACGGTCCGACAGAAGCCTGGAATATATATCATAGCTTCTCTCTCCTCTTCCTGTCTGTTCAATCACATAAGGTATGGTGCTCACGCTGCAATCCCTCCCATTCTGTCACAAACCCCATATACTGTAAAACAGGAGGCTTGATGCATTTGCATCCGTTTCTTTGCAGGCTGATAAATCCCCCTTTTTCTGTACGCTCCGGGCGGACATAAATATACCTGTTTAAATGCGAGAGAAAATGCCTGCTGGGACTGGTACCCGGCATCGTAGGCTATCTGCGTGATGTCCATATCCGTATCCACCAGCTTCTCCGCCGCCATGGTAAGCCTGCGCTCCTGCACATATTTATGAATCGTGCCTCCCGTCTCTTCCATGAATATCCGGTTCAGATGGAACCTGGAATAACCTGCATGCTCCGCTATCTGCTCCAGATTCAGCTCCTCCTCCAGGTGTTCCTCAATATAATCAATGACCTTTCTCACTGTATGCTTTTGATTCTTCATTCCGCCACCTCCTGGTCTGGTTCATTTTATTATAACAGGAGGGAGCCGGATTGTCTTAATAAAAAGTGCTCTTTCCACTATGTAGCAGATGATGAAACCGGACGAAGCGGATACATCCCAAGTTCTTCATCTGTGTTCCACTCTGAAATATTGACGACTTTTATTTCATCAAGCATTTTACGTCCCACAGCAGCAAAATTTCTCTGTAAAGCAAATGGAAGTTTCTTTTGCAGTTGATTCCGAATCATTAACCTGGAAGTTGAATTTCCATTTGGATATTCTAAAATATAGATATATTTTTTAGGTTTATCTTTTCCGTTTAAATAAAGCCAGTGCAATGAATCGTAAAATTTCTTTGCAACATTTACCAACTTATTTTCACTTTCTGGTTGAAACGCTTCCGGGTTTGCTGCACCTGAAATATTGGCATTTTTATACTCCACAAGCAAAATATTTTTTTCATTTTCTATGACAAAATCCACATCACATAAAAACCCAATATATCCATATTGATGCATAGGATCCTGATAATAACTGTGAATTTTGTCTGTTGACCAAATTGCTGCCGAGCAATCCAAAGAGTATTGCCCGTTTTCTTCTATATACACTATAGACATATACTGTCACACTCCCAGATTGTAAATCTCATTGAGTAACTCATTAAAAGCAGTTATAATAGCATTATTTTTTAAATCATCAAAGTTTTTTGATTTATTATAATAAATAGTATCGGCGCCTTCTCCGTGAGATAATGAGTGAAAGACCAAACTATCTCTTTCTTGTTTCTTCACCTCAAAATAACTTGCAAGCAAATAGTCGTGTGTAGAAATGAATATTTGTACTCCTTGTCTCTGCAATTCAAGAAGCATTTCTACAATAATAGAAATATACGTGGGATTGATATTCGCTTCCGGTTCATCCCAAAAGAGAATAGAACCTTTTTCCAGAGTTCCGTTCTTTACAAGCTGCCACAAAAGTGCCATTTTTCGGATACCTTCTGCAACCAGATTAAATTCTTGTTTGGAATTTCTACTTTTTAAATAAAATTCATCCCGATTCGCATCATAAACAACAGTTCCATGCGTCATCTCCTGAATTTTTTTCAACATAGCATTCTTAGAATCACTGTTTCTACCAGCTGAGATATCAATCTTTGCTGCATTGATTATATCCAGATACGTATCGTCAAAACGAACATTATTTTTCTCAGATGCAGCATTTAAGTTATAGCTATGGGAAAGAATCTCTTTTGCCGGAATAAAAATACTGCTTATTTCATCAAAAGATTCTTCCCAGCCATCTTCTCCGGTTACTTCTGCTTCCCATTTTTTCGTTTTTCCGTTAAAGGATGCCGTTAGCACTCTCTCAGATGTTACATTAGGTTCTCCCGCTGTAATACGAATCACAGCTACCCGATTTCCCGGTTTCCTTGTAATGAGCCTTGAAATTTTATAATCATCCGGAAGCATTGTTAACACAAGTTTGTGAGAAAATGAAATCTTTTTATCCACACTCTGACAAGCAGCATACAACACCTTTAAAATATGTGTTTTCCCTGTCCCATTTTCACCAACTATGACATTGATTCCCGGACTAAATTCAATTTGCTGATTTTCAAAAACCGTATAATTTTCCAGTTTAATTTTTTTGATAATCATATTTATCTGCCTTTCTTTATTTTATTTAGCAAAACGACTTAAAATATCATCGTCAAAATATTCGTCGCTGCAAATCGGAAGGAATAGCTTTAAGTATTATACCACATTTTCTCAAAAACACTCTCAAGATTCTTCTCTTTCGTTTTCACCTGCTACAAGTTTTAAAGCCACTTTGCCGTAGTCAGGACGCCTAATCAATAAAACCTGTTTTTGCCCGCTCTTAGTATATTCCTTAATGATCTTTTACACTTGAAATTTTTCCAATATCTATTTCTTTACCCTCTTTCACTGTTTATAATTCGCCCCACTCATTGAAATGTAAAGAATAAAAACTCACCGGTATATTTTTACAAACCGCAGGACGTGTCATATCAAATATATTCCCATGCTTTATAATCCCTGACAAGTCCAGAATATTTTTGCTTCGCCCAAATCTCGTATTTTTTAAATCACCCTGGCAATTGCTAATTACACAAGATTTTCATGCTTTTTATTATAGCAGATATTCTGGCACAACGGAAACAAATTTTCTTAATTATGAAATCATAAGTCAACGTCACCCTCTTAATCGTTATCTATATCCAAACCTGAAAAGACTCCATGACCATCGTCATAGAGTCTCACTTTTTATCATCACACTAATAAATGTTACCTTTTCTCTCACACATCTACCTTTTCCGATGTTTTAACAAAAACTGTCTAAAGGAACAAACCTAGTGCAACGGCTTCCATAATTGAATTTATATAAACTAACTTAAAAATTTCACCTTTTTAATGCTTTAATACAGCTTCGCTCCCGCCGGAATCCTGTCGTCCACCATTAAAAGATTCAGTCCTTCTTTCCCGTCTTCCTCATGAACCGCAGAGATCAGCATTCCGCAGGAATCAATGCCCATCATCTTTCTAGGCGGCAGATTCACAATCGCAATCGCTGTCTTTCCAATCAGGTCTTCCGGCTCATAATACTCATGAATTCCGCTTAAAATCGTGCGGTCTGTGCCTGAACCATCATCTAAGGTAAACTGTAAAAGTTTCTTACTCTTGGGCACTGGGGCACAGTCTTTTATCTTTACGGCACGGTAATCAGACTTTGCAAAGGTTTCAAAATCCACCATTTCCTCAAACAGCGGCTCAATTTTTACGTTGGAAAAATCAATACTTTCTGCCGGTTTTGCTTCTGTTTTCACTTCTGCCGAAGCTGCCTTTTCCACCTTTTTCGCTCCATCGGAACCGCCCAGTGTCTTCATGGTGGGGAACAGCAGCACATCCCTGATGGCCGGTGAATCCGTCAGCAGCATGACCATACGGTCAATACCGAATCCGATTCCTCCTGTCGGAGGCATGCCCACCTCCAGAGCGTTTAAGAAGTCCTCATCCGTGTGGTTGGCCTCCTCATCGCCCTGGGCCAGAAGCTCTTCCTGTGCCCTAAACCGCTCCCTCTGGTCAATGGGATCATTGATCTCAGAGTAGGCGTTGGCCATCTCCCAGCCGTTCATAAAGAACTCAAAGCGCTCCACATAATCGGGATTGCCCGGCTTTTTCTTGGTCAGAGGTGAAATCTCCACCGGATGGTCCAGAACAAAGGTAGGCTGAACCAGGTGCTCCTCTGCAAACTCCTCAAAGAACAGATTCAGGATGTCGCCCTTCTTATGGCGCCCCTCAAACTCCACTCCCTTTTCCTTGGCAACGGCTCTTGCCTCCTCCAGGGTATGAATCTGGTCAAAATCAACTCCGGCATACTTCTTTACCGCGTCCACCATGGTGATGCGGGCAAAAGGCTTGCCTAAATCCATCTCCACGCCTTTATAAGTAATGGTGGTGGTACCAAGTACCTCCTGAGCCACAAAACGGTACAGCTTCTCGGTCAGGTCCATCATCCCGTTGTAATCCGTATAAGCCTGATACAGCTCCATCAGGGTGAACTCCGGGTTGTGCCTGGTATCCAGACCCTCGTTGCGGAATACACGCCCAATTTCATAAACCCTCTCAAGTCCGCCTACAATAAGCCTCTTCAGATAAAGCTCCAGGGATATACGAAGCTTTAGATCCTCATCCAGGGCATTAAAATGGGTCTCAAAAGGCCTTGCGGCAGCGCCGCCAGCATTGGAAACCAGCATAGGGGTCTCCACTTCCATAAAGCCCTCTCCGCCCAGATATTTGCGGATGGCAGCCAGTATCCTGGAGCGCTTGATGAAGGTATCCTTCACCTCTGCGTTCATGATCAGGTCCACGTAGCGCTGGCGGTAACGCATATCCGTATCTGTCAGGCCATGGAACTTCTCAGGAAGCACCTGAAGGCTCTTGGAAAGAAGGGTCACCTCTGTGGCATGAATGGATATCTCGCCTGTCTTGGTGGTAAAGGCAGTTCCCTTCACACCCACGATATCGCCGATGTCCATTTTCTTGAAATCCTTATAAGACTCCTCACCCACGCTGTCCCTTGCCACATAGACCTGGATGCTGCCTTTTAAATCCTGTACATTACAGAAAGAAGCCTTGCCCATGACACGTTTGAACATCATACGGCCAGCAATGGCTGCTTCCTTCCCCTCCCACTGCTCATAGTTATCCTTGATATCCATGCTGTGGGCAGTCACATCATATTTTGTAATCTGGAAAGGGTCCTTTCCAGCTGTCTGAAGCTCCGCCAGCTTATCCCTGCGCGCCTTCAGCACATGATTTAAATCTGTATCTGCCTGATTAACCTTCTGCTGTTCTCCCACGTCCTTAACTCCTTTGTGTCAGATTTATGAAACCCTCTGGATTTCCAGCACCTTATACTGGATATCCCCTGCCTGGGTCTCCACGTCTACGCAGTCACCCACTACCTTGCCTATCAGGGCGCGGCCTACCGGTGATTCGTTGCTTATCTTATTCTGCAGGCTGTTGGCCTCGGTGGAACCAACGATATAGAACTCCATCTCTTCGTCATACTCCACATCCAGAAGCTTTACCTTACATCCGATATTAATTTTATCCAGGTCGATTTCATCCTCTACCACGACCTCGGCGTTCTTAAGAAGCTTCTCCAGTTCCTCGATACGCAGCTCAATATCCCTCTGCTCATCCTTGGCTGCATCATACTCTGCATTCTCGGACAAATCGCCCTGCTCTCTTGCTTCCTTAATCTTCTGCGCAACTTCTTTTCTCTTGACAACTTTCAGATTCTGCAGTTCATCCTCGTACTGTTTGAGTCCGGCATATGTCAAAATGTGTTTCTTATCTGCCATCTTACCCGCTTCCTTCCTTTAATTCTTACTTTATGTTGATTTCACTTGAGTATCATTCTTAATGTCCACACATTCTGAGTATTATATAGGAAAATGTGTCCATTGTCAAGATTGGATTTTCCTGTCCAGAAGCTCCACGAAACCCTCCAATGTCTCCACCTGGTTGATTTCATTCCTCAGTGTGGCTGAGTGGGGCATTCCTTTTGTATACCAGGCCATATGGCCCCTCATTTCCCGCATGGCAACCCCTTCTCCCTTGAACTGTACCAGCATCCGGCCGTGCCGCAGAATCATGGCCTTTATCTCAGCCATGGAAGGCCCCGGAAGAACCTCCCCTGTATCCAGATAGTGGTTAATCCGGCCGAACAGCCACGGATTCCCCTTGGCTCCCCTGGCCACCATAATGCCGTCGCATCCTGTCTCCTTAAGCATCCTGCCGGCGTCCTCCGGCGTAAAGATATCCCCGTTTCCAATGACAGGGATCCGTACCGCCTCCTTCACCTGACGGATGATGTCCCAGTCCGCCTTTCCTGAATAATACTGCTCCCTGGTGCGCCCATGGACAGCCACAGCGGCAACGCCGCAGCTTTCCGCCATCTTAGCAAATTCCACGGCATTGACAGAGAGGTCGTTGAACCCCTTGCGGAATTTCACAGTCACGGGCTTTTTCACCGCTTTCACCATGGCGGTCAGCACTTCCTTTGCCCGTTCCGGATTCTTCATCAGCGCGGATCCCTCGCCGTTGTTGACGATTTTCGGCACAGGGCATCCCATGTTCACGTCAATGTAATCATAGGGTCCTTCCTCCAGCCTGGCCGCAATCTCCGCCATAATGTCCGGCTCCGAGCCAAAGAGCTGCACGGCTGCGGGGCGCTCGGCCGGGTCTATCTGCAGCAGTTCCCTGGTGTTTTTGTTGTTGTACAGAACCGCCTTTGCGCTGACCATCTCCGTCACCACGCAGCCAGCTCCCTGTTCCCGGCACAGCACCCGAAAGGGCAGATCCGTGACGCCCGCCATGGGCGCCAGTATTACATTATTCTCAAGAACTGTGTTTCCAATCCTAAGTTTCATTTAATCTTCCCCGTCATCCTCTATATCTATGTCCTCGCCCAGGAAAAATGTCCTGTAATACAGTTCCAGCGCTTCCAGCATTTCTTTTTTCTCTTCCTGGTACTGCTTGATTTTAAGGACGCTTCCTATCTCGTCAAAGAGATAATCCGTTTCCTCCGAGGTCACCCTGAATTCCAGGTTTCCCCTTTCGTCAAATTCCATGGTAAGCACGCCGCCCACATCCTCTGTATACATCACACACATGATCTGGAGCTCGTCTCTTATGGACTGGGGCAGGGATTTGAAATCCTGGTTAAAATAATATTTCTGTTCATAGGAATTGGCTCCGCAAAGCACTGTTGTATCCTTCATCTCATCTCTCCACAAAAGTCCGCTGCCTGTGACAGGCGGCGGACTTTCCATTCTATCGTCGTTTATGTTCTCACGTACCGGACTAGCGAATCAGCATCTTGGCAATCTCATACTGCTCTTCCGGGATGTCCTTTGTCATATTCAGGGCTTCCTGGATATCGAAATCCACAAACTCACCGTGCTTATAGGCTACCAGGCGGTTGCTCTTGCCTGCGGCCAGAAGCTCTGCTGCCTTGGCTCCCATGATGGAGGCATATACCCTGTCCTTACAGGTAGGCGTTCCGCCGCGCTGCATGTGGCCCAGGATGGTGGCCCTTGTCTCGATGCCCGTGGCAGCCTCAATGCGCTTTGCCATGGAACCGGAATGGCCGATTCCCTCTGCATTGATAATGATGTTGTGTTTCTTGCCCCGCCTGCGGTTGTCGATAATCCGGTTAATCAGGGCCTGCTCGTTGCCGTCATAGCGCTCCGGAAGAAGAATATCCTCCGCGCCGTTTCCAATGCCGCACCACAGTGCGATGTATCCGGCGTTGCGCCCCATAACCTCCACAATGCTGCACCGCTCATGGGATGTGGATGTATCACGAATCTTATCAATTGCTTCCATGGCCGTGTTGACAGCCGTGTCAAAACCAATGGTATAATCGGTACAGGCAATATCCAGGTCAATGGTTCCCGGAAGGCCGATTGTATTGATACCCAGGGAGGACAGCTTTCCCGCACCTCTGAAGGAACCGTCTCCTCCGATGACCACCATTCCGTCAATGCCATGCTTGCGGCAGATATCAGCGCCCTTCTGCTGGCCTTCCGCTGTGGTGAACTCCTTACATCTTGCCGTGTAAAGGATGGTGCCGCCCCGGTTGATGATGTCAGACACGCTGGTGGACTCCATGTCCACGATTTCCTCCTCCAGCAGGCCTGCGTATCCGCGCATGATGCCCTTTACCTTAAGGCCCTTATTGATAGCAGTCCTTACAACCGCGCGGATGGCCGCGTTCATTCCCGGCGCGTCGCCTCCGCTGGTAAGTACTCCAATGGTTTTCACTGCCTTTGCCATAGCAATTTACCTCCTTGTATTAAGCACATACATTTCTTCTGTGCTGACATCGCTCTCAATCATTCATTCTCTCATCTATATCCAACGCTATTCTAATTCATTTTCCCCAGCTTTTCAAGACCTTTTTCTACGACTTTGACATTTTTTTCACCAAGTCCCCTCCCCAGCTCTTCCAAAAGCCCGGGCGTAACCTGTACATTCCAGTTGGCCGGAAGGACTTTCTTGGCCCTCTCCTTCTGGAGATAAATGACCACCCGGTCCTTTCCCTCGCTGGACCGCAGAGAGGTGAGCAGACGCTGCTCCCCGGACTGATACGTCTCCATATCCGGGAACCACAGCTCCTTGGGTATCCTGTCAAAGGGAATCACCTGCTCGCACACCAGCTTTCCCACCGGATCGTCTCCGATGGACACCCTTCCCCTGATGAACAGCTTGGAGTCCTCGGTAAAAAGGTCCCGGTTGGCCTCGTAATCCCTTGGGAACACAATGACCTCCACCGGTCCCAGAAGGTCCTCCAGGGTTATGAAAGCCATAAGCTGGTTGGTCCTGGTGGTCTTTACGGTTTTGCCTGCCACCAGCCCGCCGATGACAGCCCTGGATCCGTCCGCCACCCCTGCCGCATCCGTCTCCTCATCCACCATAAACTGGGCTGAGGTGGCTGTTATGTTCCTTCTCCACGTCTCCTCATAGTCGTCCAGGGGATGGCCGCTGATATAGACTCCCAGTATTTCCTTCTCAAAGGCAAGAAGCTCATCCTTTGAGTATTCCCCCACATCCGGAAATGTAATCTGGAATTCGTTTCTGTCTTCCTCACCCGCAATGTCGAAAAGGCTTAACTGCCCCTCAAACATGGATTTTTTCTCCCTGGCCTTTTCCTCCAGCATGGTGGGCGCCACCGCCATCTTCTGGCGCCTGGTTCCGGGCAGGGTATCCAGGGCGCCTGACTTGATGAAATTTTCCAGGGTTCTCTTGTTTACTTCCTTCATGCTCATGCGTCCCACAAAATCCTCCATGGAACGGAAGGGACCGTTTCTCTCCCTCTCCGCCAGGATTACCTCTGTCACGGGTTTGCCCACGCTCTTGATGGCGGACAGGCCGTAACGGATAGCGTCCCCTGACACCGAGAAGCCGCCCCACATCTACG
>OASX01001535.1_pt1 | contig 10977 bp, 6 predicted proteins | sample 1516531 | NCBI WGS metagenome assembly OASX01 (sample SAMEA2579911, study PRJEB22360) | human gut metagenome | biome: human gut; feature: human-associated habitat; material: faeces | place: Denmark | collected 2008/2010
GGATTGGGGATTCAGGTGTACTGTAGTGGGGATCGAGCGACACACATCCCGCACTCAACAGCACCAGAAAAATAAGAGAACGACGCAACATAACTTACTCCTGACGGCGCGGTTTACCGGCAAACAAACGTTTCACCAGTACAAAAAAGAGAGGGACAAAAAAGATTGCCAGTAGCGTGGCGGTCAGCGTACCGCCAATAATGCCGGTACCAATGGCGATGCGGCTATTCGCGCCCGCGCCGGTAGCCATTGCAAGTGGCATTACCCCGGCAATAAACGCCAGTGAGGTCATGATGATCGGACGTAAACGGGTCTGCGCCGCGCGTAATGCCGCCCGACTCAGGGAATAGCCCTCAGCAACCGCCGCTTCAGCAAACTCTACAATCAGAATGGCGTTTTTCGACGACAAACCGATAGTGGTTAATAGCGCCACCTGGAAGTAAACGTCGTTGTTTAAATCGCGCATCCAGGCCGCCAGCGCCGCGCCGAGAAGCCCCAGCGGGATCACCAGAATGACCGAGAACGGGACTGACCAGCTTTCGTACAGTGCGGCAAGGCAGAGGAAAACAACCAGAATAGACACCGCGTACAGACTCATCGCCTGTCCGCTGGCGAGTTTCTCCTGCAATGACAAACCACTCCAGGCCCAGGTTGTTCCCGCAGGAAGACTGTTTGCCAGTTCCTCCATTTTTGTCATTGCATCGCCGGAACTAAAGCCAGTCGCGTTTTCGCCCTGAATTTCATAGGCTGCCGAGCCGTTGTAGCGCACCAGTCTTTCCGGTCCATACAGCCAGCGGGTGGTCGCAAAAGCAGAGAATGGTGTCATGGCGTTATCGCTGCCGCGCACAAACCATTTACCTAAGTCTGACGGCGCGGAACGAAATTCGCTGTCGCCCTGAATGTAGACTTTTTTCACACGACCACGGTCAATAAAGTCATTCACATAAGTACCGCCCCACGCACTGGACAGGGTGTCGGTGACATCATTCAAACTCAACCCTAATGACACCGCTTTATTACTATCAATATCTACCTGCAATTGCGGCATTTGTGGCAAATCATTGGCGCGCACAGAAATCAATTCAGAGCTTTGATTCGCCTGTTCAATCAACTGATTACGCATTTTAAGCAAGGTTTCACGGTCAGTAGCGCCACCTGCCATTAATTCAAACGTAAAGCCGTTGCTTTGCCCCAGTCCATCAACGGCTGGCGGCGTCATCGCAAATACCGTGGCATCACGGATTGTGCCCAGCTCTTTGGTTGCCCGTAAGGCGATGGCTTGCGCAGTATTTTCTGCCCCTTTACGTTGTGACCAGTTTTTCAACGAAACAAACGCCATCCCGGTGTTCTGTCCGCTGCCGCTAAAACTAAAACCATCAACGGTAAAAATAACATCGGTATTTGCTTTCTCGTTAATCAGGAACCAGTCAACAATCTGGCGATTGACTTCTGCAGTACGCGCTGCGGTTGCCCCGGCAGGCAGCGTGTACTGCACCATGATTTCGCCCTGGTCTTCAGTGGGTAAGAAACTGCCCGGCAGTTTCCACATCATCAGGGCCATTCCGCCACCCAACACAACATAAACGCCTATCGTTCGGGCAGCACGCTGCAGAACATAAAGCACGCCATGTTGATAGCGTACTTCTGTACGACGGTAGAAACGGTTAAATGCACCAAAGAAGCCTTTTTTATGCGGTGGAACATGCTGGAGAACAGAACCGCACAGCGCTGGCGTTAAGGTCAATGCCACCACCACGGAAAGCAGCATTGCGGAGATAATCGTTACCGAAAACTGGCGATAAATTACCCCAGTAGAGCCCCCGAAGAAGGCCATTGGCAGGAATACGGCTGACAGCACCAGCGCAATGGCAACCAGTGCGCCAGAGATCTCGCCCATGGATTTTTCCGTAGCCTCACGCGCGGGCAACTCTTCGTCGCGCATAATGCGCTCAACGTTCTCCACCACCACGATGGCGTCATCCACCAGCAAGCCGATCGCCAGTACCATCGCAAACAGTGTCAGGGTATTAATGGAATAACCAAATAAAGCAAGAACGCCGAATGTCCCCAACAAAACAACGGGCACCGCTAACGCCGGGATCAGCGTGGCACGCAGGTTTTGCAGGAACAGATACATCACGCAGACCACCAGAACGATGGCTTCAAACAGCGTCTGAATCACATCCTCTACTGAAATTTTAATGAATTCCGTGCTGTCTTTCGGGTATGCGATGTCATATCCCTGTGGCATATTTCGCTGGAATTCTGCGATCTTATCCTTGACCAACGTCGCCGTATTCAGCGCATTCGCACCAGGCGACAGCATCACCGCCACCCCGGCCGACGGATGACCGTTCAGTTTGCCAATGGCATTATAGTCTTCACTGCCCATCTCTACGCGAGCCACATCCCTGATGCGAACAACCGCGCCGTCTGACTGACTTTTTACGATAATATTTTTGAACTGATCCACGGTCTGCAAACGAGACTGCGCACGCACCGTTGCCGTCAGTTGCTGGGTATTTGGCGAAGGCAATGCACCGATTTTCCCGGCTGTCACCTGCACGTTTTGCGCTTCAATGGCGCTTTGTACGTCTGATGGCATCAGCGAGTAAGACGCCAGTTTGGCCGGATCAAGCCAGATGCGCATAGCATATTCTGCGCCAAAGACTTGCAGACTCCCGACCCCTTCAACGCGCGCCAGCGAGTCCTGAACGTTACTGACCAGCCAGTCGGCAATATCTGAACTGGTCGCTTTGTCAGTAGTGTCATAAACGGCAGCTATCAGCAGAAAGTTGCTTTGTGATTTCTCCACCGTGACGCCTGTTTGCTGGACCTCACTCGGTAGGCGCGACTCTGCCTGCTGAATTTTATTTTGTACCTGAACCTGTGCAGTATCGGGATCGGTACCTTGTTCAAAGGTCACATTAATGCTGACCGAACCATCAGAACTACTGGTTGAACTGAAATAGAGCAAATTATCCAGCCCGGTGAGCTGTTGCTCAATAACCTGCGTTACACTGTTTTCCAGCGTTTCGGCGGAGGCTCCGGTATAGGTAGCAGAAATTCTAATGGTCGGCGGCGCAACGTCAGGATATTGCGCGACGGGTAATGTACGAATCGCCAGAATACCTGCCAGCATAATCAAAATGGCGATAACCCAGGCAAAGACCGGGCGGCGGACAAAAAAGCGCGAAAACATCAGGCGTTGCCTCCATCAGCCTGAACTTCAACAGCCTTGACGGTCTGCCCTGAAGTGACTTTAGCGGAACCTTCAACAATCAATCGATCGCCGTTGTGCAGGCCGTTTAGCACCAGCCATTTATCACCATACGTTTCTCCCGTTTCGAGCGTTCGCTGCTCTACTTTATTGTCTTTGTTCACCACCAGCGCAGTAGCATTGCCTTTAGCATCGCGCGTGACGCCCTGTTGAGGCGCGAGAATAGCGTCTTCCATCACGCCTTCATCAACTCGGGCGCGAACAAACATGCCGGGTAACAACTGCTGTTGTGGATTAGGAAAAATCGCCCGTAATGTCACCGAACCGGTAGACTCATCCACAGCGACTTCGGTGAGTTCCAGGCGCCCTTTTTCGCTGTAGGTTGTGCCATCTTCCAGAATAAGTGAGACGCTCAGGGTGTCGCTGTTGGTCGCCAGCGACTGTTTGCGCAGACGCAATAAATCGACGCTGGCGCGAGTGAGATCGACATACATTGTCTCCAGACCCCGAATAGTCGTTAACGCCGTATCCTGCGACGCGGTCACCAGTGCGCCAGGGGTTACCGACGAAATGCCAATACGCCCCGAAATCGGCGCGGTTACCGTGGTCCAGTCAAGGTTAATGCGCGCTGTTTCCAGTGCGGCTTTTTTCGCTTCAACACTGGCTTTATCTTGTGCGCAGACAGACTGAGCATCATCAGCATCCTGTTGTGACACACCGTTCTCTTTCACCAGTCGGGCATAACGCTGCGCTTTCTGGCAATCGGCTTTTACCAGTGCTTGTGCCTGTTGTAATGCCGCGCGAGCTTCATTCCATGCCGCACGATAACTGGCTGAATCAATCTGATAGAGCGGTTGTCCAGCCTTAACCAAATCGCCCTCATTAAACAGGCGTTTCTGGATAATTCCCCCAACCTGCGGACGTACTTCGGCGCTAAGTGCGGCACTGGTACGCCCGGTTAATTCACTGATCACTGAAATCGACTGTGGTTTGAGCGTCACAACCCCCACTTCTGTTTCCGCCACAGATATATTGTTGCTTTGCGTATTATCACAACCCGATAAGAGCAGCACTGCCACTACAGTTGTTGCTATATACTTCATTATTTTCTCCAGGGTGAATAATACCCTCCCCATAAAAATGAATGAGGAATTTTCAGGTATATTCAGATATGACGAATCTACATCACGAAATAAATTCCGTAATGAAGTCAGGGGGATTAATATCCCCCATTATCGGTTAATTCTGTTCTTATTTGTTTATCAACATACTAATAATACCCTGATATATTTCCTGCAAATGTTGAGGATCGCTTTTTTGCGGCGTCAAGCGACGATAAACCGTACCTTCCATCATGGTGGCAAGCACCTCCACACAGCAACCAATGTGTTCATCGCTAAGATGGGGATGCATTCTTTTCATGTGAGCACAGCCATTAGCGAACATTCTGGCATCCGCCTCTTCGAGCATTGCCATCACCCGCGGGTTACGTGTTGCCTCTGCGGCCACTTCCAGCATTAAGGCGTCATCGTCTTCGTTTAAGGATTTCCGCCAGGCAAGGACTTCCGGGAAGTGATCGGTACGTGCGTCAATATCCATCTGGGCAATACGAAAGTCGATGATACGGCGGACCATCTCTTCAATGATGGCATCTTTATTAGCGAAGTAACGGTAAATCTGCCCAACGCTAAGCTGAGCTTCGCTGGCAATTTGCGACATACTGGCGGCATGAAAACCATAGCGACGAAAGCACCGACGGGCGGCGTTGATGATTTCATCCTGACGCTGTTTATGACGTATCTCCAGCTTACTGGTCATCTTTATCTCTTGGCCTTTCATCTGATGAGAATGATCGTTCTCATTTTTAGCTAATTATACGTTTCTCCAAAGCAATGGAAAGTATTTTTATCTTATTCATGGCGCATATTCTGATAATGAAGAGATTATGGAGATTCTGTGAAGATGGTTGACAATATTAAATTCATGTCTGTTCGTGAGAAAAAATTAATAGCGACCTGTTGTCGCCAGATAATTAATCACCTTGACGCAACAAATTCCGGGACAGATAAAACTGTTTAGTTTGCCGGATGTCATATATATACATTGCTGAATAGTTCGTCAGATTTCATGGGATATTTCTACAATCTGACCATGCTGGCGCCAAAGTCAGATAAAGCAAAATGTTCTGTAGCGCGACTTCTTCTCCTGTACTGAAAGAGCAACTATAGCCACCTACAGCCAGGTTGATTATAATAACCGTTTATCTGTTCGTACTGTTTACTAAAACGACGAATCGCCTGATTTTCAGGCACGACAAGCATCAACAATAAGGATTAAAGCTATGGGTTTTCTTTCCGGTAAGCGCATTCTGATAACCGGTGTTGCCAGCAAACTGTCCATCGCCTACGGTATCGCTCAGGCGATGCACCGCGAAGGAGCTGAACTGGCATTCACCTACCAGAACGATAAACTGAAAGGCCGCGTAGAAGAATTTGCCGCTCAACTGGGTTCTGACATCGTTCTGCAGTGCGATGTTGCCGAAGATGCCAGCATTGACACCATGTTCGCTGAGCTGGGTAAAGTTTGGCCGAAATTTGACGGTTTTGTACACTCCATTGGTTTTGCGCCGGGCGATCAGCTTGATGGCGACTATGTAAACGCCGTTACCCGTGAAGGCTTTAAAATTGCCCACGACATCAGCTCTTACAGCTTCGTTGCGATGGCAAAAGCTTGCCGTTCCATGCTGAATCCGGGGTCTGCTCTGCTGACCCTGTCCTACCTGGGCGCTGAACGCGCTATCCCGAACTACAACGTGATGGGCCTGGCGAAAGCGTCTCTGGAAGCAAACGTGCGTTATATGGCTAATGCAATGGGCCCGGAAGGCGTGCGTGTTAACGCTATTTCTGCTGGTCCTATCCGTACTCTGGCCGCTTCCGGCATCAAAGACTTCCGTAAAATGCTGGCGCATTGCGAAGCGGTTACGCCGATTCGTCGTACCGTTACCATTGAAGATGTGGGTAACTCCGCCGCATTCCTGTGCTCCGATCTCTCTGCAGGTATCTCCGGCGAAGTGGTTCACGTTGACGGCGGTTTCAGCATCGCGGCAATGAACGAACTGGAACTGAAATAATCGTTCTTTTCGTCTCTTCGGGCGGCGCTCTGTCGCCCGTTTTCTCTGTTATACCTTTCTGATCTTTGTTATCGCCGATCAATCTTTCTCCCCTGCCCGCCTTGCGTCAGGATAACGATTTCCGTTATGACCAAGGAACGCCCATGGAACAGCGCCACAGTTCAGGCAAAAGCCACTGGTATCACGAAACCCAATCCAGTACTCTGGAATACGACGTTCAGCCGCTGGTGCCCGACGCGGCAAAAGTAAGCGATCCTTTTCTGCTCGACGTGATCCTCGAGGAAGAAACGTTGATTCCCTTTCATTCATGGCTGACGCCCGCACGTGCTCTTGCGGTGAAGTTGTTTCCTGACCAACTTGCAGTGACTCACCCACAAACTTTTACCGCCTATGAACGCCTGTCGACCGCTCTGACAGTTGCCCAGGTCTGCGGCGTCCAGCGATTGTGCAATTACTATTCCGCGCGGCTGACGCCGCTTCCGGGGCCAGACTCCTCAAGAGAAAGCAATCGCCGACTGGCGCAAATTACACAATATGCCCGTCAGTTAGCTGGTTCTCCATCCATTATTGATGAACGTTCTCGCCAGCATCTTAACGATGTCGGGCTGACAGCATGGGACTGTGTGTCCATTAATCAGATTATTGGTTTTATCGGTTTTCAGGCGCGGGTAATTACTACTTTTCAGGCCAGCCTCGGGGAAACCGTTCGTCGGTTACCCGGTCTGGAGCTACAAAACTACGCCGACGCGTCACTTTTTGCTGACGTATCAACTCGCTGGCGTACCTGCTACAAAATAGAGGACGCATCTGAAGTGCGAGAGATACAGACGACAACAGAGCTTCATCGACTGGCCGAAACACTGAATCTCCAACCTGCTTCACTTTCTCTGTTAGGAAAGCTACTCTCCAGCACGTTGGCCAACGAAAAGTCTGGCCACCAGCTTGCCGCGTTATTAAGTGCACGAATTAATGGCAGCGTCGATTGTTTTAACACTATTGCCTATTCAGCTGTTGAATATAAAGAAGCTATCGCCGTCCTGCGTAAGAGCGAAAACGAAATTAACCAGTGGACTGACCGCCATCCTGTTGAGCGCACCGCCATTCAGGCGATACAATGGCTGACCCGAGCACCCGATCGCTTTAGCGCCGCCCAGTTCAGCCTATTACTCGAACAAAAAACGTCATCAACGCAGGTTATTAATCTGCTGGTATGGAGCGGGCTTTGTGGCTGGATAAATCGCTTAAAAATCGCGTTGGGTGAGACAGATTAACCTTGCCGCGTCAGACAGATTCGCGTAAAACTGTCAGCCGCTCTAATGGCCACCAAAATAGACAATTATGTTTCAGGACAACCCGCTGCTAGCGCAGCTTAAACAGCAACTGCATTCCCAGACGCCCCGCGCTGAAGGGGTGGTAAAAGCCACAGAAAAAGGCTTTGGCTTCCTGGAAGTCGACGCGCAAAAAAGTTATTTCATTCCGCCGCCGCAAATGAAAAAAGTCATGCATGGCGACAGAATTATCGCGGTAATCCACAGCGAAAAAGATCGTGAATCCGCAGAACCAGAAGAACTGGTTGAACCGTTTTTGACCCGCTTCGTCGGTAAAATTCAGGGCAAGAATGACCGCCTGGCCATCGTCCCTGATCATCCATTATTGAAAGATGCTATTCCTTGCCGTGCAGCCCGTGGTCTGACTCACGAGTTTAAAGAAGGCGACTGGGCGGTTGCTGAAATGCGCCGCCATCCGCTAAAAGGCGATCGTTCCTTCTATGCGGAATTGACGCAATATATCACCTTCGGCGACGACCATTTTGTGCCATGGTGGGTCACCCTGGCACGCCATAATCTGGAAAAAGAAGCGCCAGATGGTGTTGCTACCGAAATGCTGGATGAAGGTCTGGTGCGTGAAGATCTGACCTCGCTGGATTTTGTCACCATCGACAGCGCCAGTACGGAAGATATGGATGACGCCCTCTTCGCCAGGACATTGCCGGATAACAAGCTGCAACTGATTGTGGCGATCGCCGACCCAACCGCGTGGATTGCGGAAGGCAGCAAGCTGGATAAAGCCGCGAAAATTCGCGCATTCACCAACTACCTGCCGGGCTTCAACATTCCAATGCTGCCGCGTGAGCTTTCTGACGATCTCTGCTCATTGCGTGCCAATGAGGTACGTCCGGCACTGGCATGTCGGATGACGCTGTCCGCTGATGGCAGCATTGAAGATGACATCGAATTTTTTGCCGCTACTATCGAATCCAAAGCCAAACTGGTTTATGACCAGGTTTCTGACTGGCTGGAAAATACCGGTGACTGGCAGCCAGAAAGCGACGCAATTGCTGAACAAATTCGCCTGTTAGCGCAAATTTGCCAGCGCCGCGGCGAATGGCGTCATAACCACGCGCTGGTATTTAAAGATCGCCCGGATTACCGTTTTATCCTCGGTGAAAAAGGTGAAGTACTGGATATCGTTGCCGAACCACGTCGTATTGCTAATCGTATCGTCGAAGAAGCGATGATCGCCGCCAATATTTGTGCGGCCCGCGTACTGCGCGATAAACTCGGCTTTGGCATCTATAACGTGCATATGGGCTTCGATCCAGCTAATGCCGACGCGCTGGCAGCGCTGCTGAAAACGCACGGCCTGCATGTCGATGCTGAAGAAGTGCTTACGCTGGATGGGTTCTGTAAACTACGTCGTGAACTGGATGCACAACCGACCGGTTTCCTCGACAGCCGCATCCGTCGTTTCCAGTCTTTTGCAGAAATCAGTACCGAACCTGGTCCTCACTTTGGCCTCGGTCTGGAAGCATATGCCACCTGGACTTCGCCGATTCGTAAGTATGGCGATATGATCAACCATCGTCTGCTGAAAGCCGTCATTAAAGGTGAAACGGCGACACGTCCGCAGGATGAGATCACTGTCCAAATGGCAGAGCGTCGTCGTCTCAACCGAATGGCGGAGCGTGATGTCGGTGATTGGCTGTACGCTCGTTTCCTGAAAGACAAGGCGGGGACTGATACTCGTTTTGCGACGGAAATCGTCGATATCAGCCGTGGTGGTATGCGTGTGCGTCTGATCGACAATGGCGCTATTGCCTTTATTCCGGCACCATTCTTACACGCTGTACGCGACGAATTGGTTTGCAGCCAGGAGAACGGCACCGTACAAATCAAAGGTGAAACGGTTTACAAGGTGACTGACGTTATCGACGTCACTATTGCCGAAGTCCGCATAGAAACCCGCAGCATTATTGCTCGCCCGGTAGCATAACCCCCTTTCGCGGCCCATTCATTACGGATGGGCCGTTTGTTTTATTCTCCCCTGCATTCTTTTATCCCCAACTTTTTTAACGGACTTTCGTTTGAAAACTGGCGTTTTTTCAAAACTGGATTACAAATAAATATATAAAAAAAACAATGCGTTTAGCCGCCGTTAATTTTATGTAAATCATGTTGGACCTTTCATTTAATTGCGGGGGACCGCGGTTAACCCGAGGGGAGGCATCATGAAAACCGTTAGGGAGTCTACAACGTTGTACAACTTTCTCGGATCGCACAACCCATACTGGCGTTTGTCGGAAAATAGTGATGTTTTACGTTTCTCCTGTAACGAAGCAACGGAACCAGAGCGAACTCTGCTGTTATCTGCGGAACAGGCTGCACGTATCAGGGAAATGACGGTCATCACGTCTGGTTTGATGATGAACTTAGTCGTCGAGGAGAGCGACCTCTCTGTTCATCTGGTAGGCCGTAAGATCAATAAGCGTGAATGGGCCGGGAATGCGTCTGCATGGCATGACACACCTGCGGTAGCCCGCGATTTATCGCACGGGCTATCCTTTGCTGAACAAGTGGTTTCTGAAGCGCATTCTGCAATTGTGATTCTGGACAGCCGGGGAAATATCCAACGTTTTAATCGGTTATGCGAAGAATATACCGGACTAAAAGAGCACGATGTCATTGGACAAAGCGTGTTTAAATTGTTTATGAATCGCCGCGAGGCTGCTATCTCACGGCGTAACAACAGTGGTTTTTTCCGTAGCGGCAACGCTTATGAAGTGGAACGCTGGGTACAGACGCGTAAAGGCCAGCGATTGTTTCTGTTCCGCAACAAATTCGTACATAGCGGTAGCGGTAAAAATGAAATCTATTTGATCTGCTCCGGCACCGATATCACCGAAGAGCGCCGTGCCCAGGAACGACTGCGAATTCTGGCTAACACTGATAGCATCACCGGATTGCCGAATCGTAACGCAATGCAGGAGTTGATCGATAACGCCATTAAGCAGGCGGACGGCAACAAAGTTGGTGTGGTTTATCTTGATTTAGACAATTTTAAAAAGGTGAATGATGCCTACGGACACGTGTTTGGCGATCAGTTATTACGCGAGGTTTCACTAGCTATTTTAAGCTGCCTTGAGCAGGATCAGGTACTGGCACGCCCAGGCGGCGATGAATTTCTGATACTCGCGCCAAACACCTCGCAAAGCGCGTTAGAAGCGATGGCGTCGCGCATTTTAACCCGTCTTCGCCAGCCCTTCAGTATTGGTTTAATTGAAGTCTATACTGGCTGTTCAGTCGGCATTTCACTTTCTCCGCAACATGGTATGGATAACGGGCGATTG
>OASX01001540.1_pt1 | contig 10955 bp, 14 predicted proteins | sample 1516531 | NCBI WGS metagenome assembly OASX01 (sample SAMEA2579911, study PRJEB22360) | human gut metagenome | biome: human gut; feature: human-associated habitat; material: faeces | place: Denmark | collected 2008/2010
CATGGTTGGTTGTCATGTACCTTATCCATAATTCTATTGTAGTAGTGGGAAGGATATAGCCGAAAGCAAGGGTGTCCGCCGTGAGACGGAATCGGAAGGAAGCTGGATATGGGGAACATACTAACCCATGGGCAAATCTCCGGTCTGACGAACAGAAATCACATAAAAGGTTATGCATGAGGGTAAGGCTGCATAACAAGTCGAAGCCCAATAACTACACGGAATCATGCATGATAAATGTGGCAGATAGATGGAGAGAAGGAAACGTGTGGTACCCAGGGAGGTCTGTGTGGAATGCTCTGAAAGGAGTAACCATAACTGTAAGGTTATGCTGAACGCACAGAAGTCAGCAGAGGTCATAGTAGTCGAAAGATGAAGGACCGAATCAATAGGAGCCTTGAGTATGACCGAGAAAGGGAGGAATGACTTACAATGACAGAAAACATGAACAATGGCTGTTCGCAAAGAGATAATGCGGAACATGAAGGGTATGCGAAAGCGTCTAGGTCGTTCAATCGGATATGGAAAGAAAGAGACAGTGCACAGCCGAAACTCTTAGAGGCGATACTGTACAAGGGCAACATGAACAGAGCGTACAAAAGAGTAAAGGCAAACAAGGGAGCGGCGGGAATTGACGGAATGACCGTTGAAGAAGCACTCCCATATTTAAGGGAACATCAAAAGGAGTTGACAGACCGAATATTAAGAGGGAAATATACTCCGTCTCCAGTAAGGAGAGTTGAGATCCCAAAAGCAGATGGTGGTGTGCGAAAGCTAGGCATACCGACAGTGATAGATCGAACCATACAACAGGCAATAGCACAACAGCTAATGCCAATCTATGAACCACTCTTTAGCGAAACGAGTTACGGATATCGCCCGAACAGAAGCGCAAAAGACGCAATCCTTAAGGTAAAAGAGTATGCAGAACAAGGCTATACCTATGCGGTATCGCTGGATTTATCGAGATATTTTGATACGTTAAATCATGAACTGTTATTAAACCTTTTACGCAAGAATGTAAAAGAGGAAAGAGTAATCCAACTCATAAAACGATATCTGAAAAGTGGTGTAATGGAAAATGGAGTGGTAATGGAAACGGAAGAAGGTTCTCCGCAAGGTGGAAATCTTTCGCCGTTACTGGCAAATATCTATCTGAATGAGTTTGACCAAGAGTTCTTTAAGAGAGGTGTGCCTTGTGTCAGATATGCTGATGACATAGTGTTGTTAGCAAAGAGCAAGCGAGCATCAGAAAGACTGTTGGAAAGCAGTACGAAATATCTCGAAGAGAAACTGAAACTAACAGTGAACAGAAAGAAAAGCCGTACTGTCAGTGTGTTTGCAATCCGAAATTTTAAGTTCCTTGGCTTTACGTTGGGAAGGAATGGTAGTGGCATATATGTCCGAGTTCATCCAAAGTCATGGAAGAAATTTAAGTCAAAACTGAAAACCTTATCTTCCCGTAAGAAGTGTCAGAGCATAAAACCGAGTCTTGAAGAGATAAAGGTGTATGCTAGGGGCTGGCTGAATTACTACGGAATCGCAAGCATGAAGAACAACATAGAAGATATCAACGGATGGCTCTATCACAGAATACGCATGTGTATATGGAAACAGTGGAAGCTGCCTAAAACGAAAAAGAGAAATCTAATCAGAATGGGAATTCCAGAATACTATGCACATATAGCGGCTAACAGTCGAAAAGGACATTGGTTCTCTTCAAATCTTACGACAGTAAAGAGAGCTATGTTAAAAGAAAGACTGATAAACAGTGGCTTTTATGATTTAGCCACAGCCTATCAGTCTGTGCATGTCAACTATTGAAACCGCCGTGTACCGAACGGTACGCACGGTGGTGTGAGAGGACGGGAGCTAGTCACTCCCTCCTACTCTATTGCTGTTCAGGATAAAAAGCAAGCCATTTTGCTCCGTAGGTATCCAAATAAAACCGATTCCCATACTCATTTTGGACAAAATGCTTTTTGACCTGATACCAGCCCTGCAATTCAGTCCGCAAATCTGAGTCTGGAGAAATTGGTTCCAGCCATATCCGAGTGAACTGTTGGATCTCAGATAGGATTAGCGGTTTTCCGGATGGCAGGCTTGGTTCGGAAAATAACTGGGGCAGCGTAAACAGCCTTTTGGCGTCAGCAAACGGAACGGTCTGTCCATTTGGGAGCAATAGAGTATGATTGCCGGCATCAACCAGCATCCATCCGTACTCCGCAGACCAGACTGGTTTTCCATGAAAGATTGGAAGGGTTTCCGGAGCAATTGGTACAGATTGGACCGAGATCCCCTGCTCTGACCGTCCGAGGAGAAAATCCGTTGTTACACCATAGAGATCAGACATTTTCTCAAGTCCGTCAATGGAAGGAGACTTACGTTCTCCCTCCCATGCGCTTAGGGTTGGCTGAGAGATGCCGAGTTTTTCGGCAGCCTCTGTCATCTTTAATTTGTTGATCAGCCGTGCCTGTTTGAATTGTCTTGGCATCTGTTCACCACCTTTATTCGTTTATTTGCCAATAACCATTTTTATCCGAGCCGATTCTTTCAATAATACCTTTTTCCTTTAAGCTTTTGATTCTCCCAAATACAGCTTTTCTTCCGATATTCAATCTATCAGCAAGATTTTGATAGGTGTAAGCAGGATCCTCAGAAAGAAGAGCAAGAATCTCTTTTTCTTTGTCACTTAAATTTACAGTTCCGTTTACAGTTCCGTTTACAGTTCCATTTGCAGTTTCCCCTGGTCCATATACAATCCGATCTTCTGGTGCAATAAATTTGATCATAACCGAATTTCCGGTAATATCGTATTCCGGCAATGGCACACCATCTTCACGGCAGGCATCACAGATCTTTTCTATGCCGCGCCCCCAGCTTTCAATAAAACCGGCAAGATAATATACATGGGCAATATTAGGGTTAAATGGCTCAGACGAGTGCTTTTCCATGAGCTTCTCTGCAGACCAGTTTTCAGGCAGTCGGCCGCAGTTTGCAATATATAATCTGTCATTATATACACTTACCTGAATCGGTATGCCACGGGCATAGTCCTTATGGCACAGGGCATTCAAGAGAGCCTCGCGCAGTGCCGCATCTGGGACGAAATAACGCTCGATTCGTTGCATTCCTTCGTATGTGATCTTTGCTTTCATATACTTTAGATGGATAGTTTCGATAATCCGATCAATCTGGTCAAGCAGTGAACCATGTATTTCATCCTGATACCGAAGTTCAGAATCACTTTCAAAATAACCGATTTTTGTAAAAGCGCCAAGCTGCCACTCTTCGGGATCGTTTGCAAAAAGGAGCATGGCAGCATTTGTTAAGTAGCCATTATTCATTAAGTGCAGCTTTTTCATCAGCGTCTCTTTTGGCTCATCTAAAGCGCTCTCATCAATACGTCCCTTTTTGGCCGCCCACTTTATAAAACGCTTAACAACACCATTATCAACATCAGAGATTGCGAAGGACGGCAAAGGAAGGTTGTCCCAGGTCGCTCCCTGTTTACGGAGCAAAAAGCTCTCCAGTTCCAATCCGGTTAATTTCTGATTTGTACTGCCACTGCGGTAATAATAAACGCCTTTGTATGAGATAGCAATAGGATAGGGCTGTACAGAAATTTCAATATACTCGGTTTCGCCATCTGTATGAAGGTTGACAGGCACAATAATACCCATAGCATCACGGATTTTATTCGGAAGATCCTCAAGCAGCTTATGGGAATTAGACAGGCCTACGGTTTCGCCATTATCGTTTTTGCCGATGTAAAGCGTGCCGCCCTGTGCATTCGCAAAACCACAGATCCACGCCATATAGTCATCTTTCCAAATTTCTTTCCATTCTGTATTCTGCATCTCAGGCATTGCGCTGTTCCTCGCATTTCTTTATATATTTACCGCTTTTAATACGCGCATCGGCTGGCTTTACTGCATCTTCAGGAATAAGCCATGTGTTACCGGTTTTCTGAGTTCCGGGGATACGACCCTCGCTGCAGAGGATACCTACACGGCGAGAAGAAAGTCCCCACTTTTTGCCGGCTTCCGTTGTTGAAATAAATTTCATAATTCATCGCCCCCTTAACTTTATATATTATATTCGGTTTGCGGAATAATATCAAGGGTTTTGCTAAAAATGTCAGAATGATTTCCGGCTACACTTTTTCCTTTTCTCATTTCTTACCTCATTTTTACTAAAAATCATATATTTATAGCTATTGACTTCCTGTTTGCAATAAGTTATAATATGACCATAAAATCAATTTAGTCATATAAGCGGTATAAGGTATGTATAAAGAATTTGGAATTTCTTCAAATAATGTTCCGATAACACTTTCTATCTGGTATACAGGAAGATGTAGTCCTACCATTGTTTTTTTGCCGGGTACTATGTCACACCCTCTCATGTATGAGAATTTTCTATGTGGATTGAGTGAAAGAGGATTTAATATAATAGGCGTTCACTATCTTTCACACGGAAAAAGCCCTAAAATCAAAAAAAATTATACAATGGAAGATATGTTGCATAATGTATATGACGCAACGACTTACGGAATAGAAAATTTCGGTGAAAACATAGCTGTTATGGGTTCCAGTCAAGGCGGGATTTTAGCTGCAATGGCGGCAGGTAAAGATACAAGATTAAAAGCCGTTTTTCCACATAATATCATGCTGACTACGCTAAAAGAAACTATGAGCCTAACAAAATATCCTGCATGGACACACCGTTTTATGGGGCTGATACAATGGGGCTTTCGCGTGGGCGGAAAGTTGTTACCTAACTATAAGGTACCGGGAGATGCTTATTTAGACTATAACAAAGTATTTTATAGTGAACAGGCAAAACAAGATTGCTTAAACGACCCTATGCTTTTACCTTATTATCCTTTAAGATTTGTCGCCAGTTTATTCAATGCTGACTTATCGTGTTTGGAGAACGGCTCTATACAATGTCCGGTTATTTTAATTACAGCCAAAGGCGACCCGCTTTTTAGCTTTGATTATACGAACAAAGTATTTGATTTAATTCATGCGTCCCAAAAGGAATTGCTTATTTTAGAACTTAATCGTCACATGATTTTTAATGAGGATACAGACACGACGATAAACGCATTGGAACCTACATTGCATAAATATCTCGGATAGTATATTGATAATATGAGCAGTAAATGTTATACTTTTCGTGACGATACTAATAATTTAGTCATAAGGAGGTTATGAGAATTGCCACGATTTACAGAACAAGAGAAAGAGATCATCAGCAGTAAACTTTTGATAGAGGGAGAAAAGCTGTTTGCATTACACGGTTTGAAAAAAGTAACGGTTGATGATTTAGTAGCCGCCGTAAACATATCAAAAGGTTCTTTCTATGCTTTTTATCCTAGTAAAGAACATCTATACGTGGACATCAATTTCCGCTTACAAAAAGAGCTGTTTGAAAGTATAGAAGCAACCATTAAAGAGAAAAAATATAAGACCCATAGAGATTTAGCAAAGGACGCTATTATGCTAAGTTTAACGGGTTTGATTACTTCACCTATTCTTTCGCAGATTGACTTACCTATATTGGACTATCTGCAAAGAAAATTATCACCGGATATTTTTGAAAGCCATATGCACAATGATATTCGTATATTGGAGATACTGGAAGATCTAGGGGTTGTATTTTTGGTTCCGCATACGGTTATTATAAAATCCCTGTATTCTGTTTTGTCCTGTTTGGAACAATTCAAAGAGGATGAAGAACTGAATATGATACAAAACCTTTTAGTGAATGGGATTATTCAGCAAGTAGTAGCAGAGTAACAATTTTGTTTGGTTATTTGACAGGCAGGTAGCCAAACAAATTTTTTACATTTTATATGACTATATATCTATAAGCGTCATAAGGTTAAAGGAGGAAAAATAATGATTGATGTAAAAAAACTGTATTTCAGCTATACTGAAAAGCCCTTTGTTGAAGATGTGAGTTTCCATGTTGGACGTGGAGAAATTTTCGGCTTTTTAGGACCCTCTGGAGCTGGGAAGTCAACCATACAAAAAGTATTGACTGGGCTTAATACAAAATATAAAGGCAGCGTAAAAGTTGCAGGTATTGAAATAAAGGAACGTACAAATCGGTTTTATGAGAATATTGGAGTGGACTTTGAATTTTCTACCTGCTACGAGAAATTCACAGCACGACAAAATCTCGCCTATTTTGCTTCTCTATATGAAAAGCAACCTCGGTCTATTGATGAATTATTGCATATGGTAGGTTTGGAAAATGATGGAGACAAAAAAGTTGCTGACTTTTCCAAAGGTATGCGTTCTCGCTTGAATTTCATTAAAGCGTTAGTCCATGACCCTGATATATTATTCCTTGATGAACCTACAAGCGGTCTTGACCCTACAAATAATCGTTTAATGAAAGACATTATTCTTGCAGAAAAGAAACGTGGAAAAACGATTATCATTACTACTCACAATATGTTTGACGCAACAGAGCTATGTGACCAAGTAGCCTTTATCGTTGCCGGAAAGGTCAGTGCGTTAGACAGCCCACATAATTTAATCATGTCAAGGGGTGCTGCAAAAATACAATATACCTATTATGACAACGGCGAAAAAACTGGGGAATGTCTGCTTGATAGAACAACAGAAGATAGGATGTTAAAAAATTTAATTTCTGAAAATCGTCTGCTTTCTATCCATAGTAGTGAACCTACGTTAAATGACATTTTTGTTGATATTACAGGGAGGACACTTCAATGAGATTGGGACGTTTAATTTGTGGTGATATACATTTCCAATGGAAATATGGTTTCTATTTTATCTACTTTATATTAACAGTTTTATATGTGTGTGGGATTGCCGCTTTGACGGGACATTGGAAAACGGATATTGCTTCTATCATGATATACTCTGACCCGGCAGCAATGGGATTGTTTTTTATGGGGGCGATTGTCCTCTTGGAAAAAAGTCAAAAAGTGTTAAATGCTATGGTAGTATCACCTGTAAAAGTATCGGAATACATACTTTCAAAAACAATCGCGTTGATTGCTATTTCTACAATCATTGCGTTGATATTGGGATTTGTTTCCGGCAGCAATCATTTACTTGGTATCACAGTTGGTACGGCATTGACATCAGCAATCTTTACTATGATTGGAATTATTGCGGCTACAAAAATTTCAAACTTGAACCAATTTCTCATTGTGATTATGCCGATAGAAATTGTTTGTTTTGTACCACCTATTGTTGGTCTGTTTGTAAAGTTACCAGATATATTCCGCTTTTTCCCTTTTGCCGCCTGCATGAACCTTATAACCGGGAAAAGCAGTTTACTATCGTTTGATATGGTACTTGTAATTGCTACGTTGATGATCCTCTACATAGTTGCTCGACATACAGTTGAGCATATGTGGAAAAGTTTGGGAGGTGTAAAGCTATGAAAAAGATATTATCCAGTACCATACAGGTATTTAAGCAAATCAAGAGCGACCCTATGATGTTTGCAGCTTGTTTTACGCCTTTTGTCATGGGAGCTTTGATTAAATTCGGTATTCCGTTTCTTGAAAGGATAACAGATTTTTCTTTACATGAATACTATCCGATTTTTGATTTACTGCTTTCAATCATGGCGCCTGTATTGCTCTGCTTTGCATTTGCAATGATTACATTAGAGGAAATTGACGATAAAGTGTCACGGTACTTTTCGATTACCCCTCTTGGTAAGTCGGGGTATCTCTTTACAAGGTTGGGAGTACCCTCAATTATTTCGGCGATCATCGCTTTTATTGTACTGTTGCTCTTTTCATTAGAAAAGTTGTCCATTGGAATGACAATATGTTTGGCGCTTCTAGGCTCAGTACAGGCAATTATTGTTTCACTTATGATTATCACATTATCAGGCAATAAATTAGAGGGTATGGCAGTTACAAAACTAGCTGCACTTACATTGCTCGGAATACCTGCCCCTTTCTTTATTGATAGTTACTACCAGTTCGCGGTTGGCTTTCTTCCATCATTTTGGGTAGCGAAAGCCATGCAGAGTGAAGCGGTTCTTTATTTCTCTATAGGATTTGTAGTAGCTTTAGTCTGGTATTACTTCCTTACAAAACGTCTGTTTCGGAAGCTGGCAGGATAAGGAGGCATATTATGGAAAAAGGTAGACTTCTGCAAAACGAAAATAGAATTGCTGAGGGAGTCCATCAAACGATTGAAAACAACTTTCCACAATGTAAACATTGTATGGTACATGTTAATACGAATGAACTTCTCTATTCTGCATAGGACAGGGAAGATGATTTAACACTATTGAAAGGGAACGGAGGGAAGTAGGTTATGGAACAATACTGGTGGATTATCATTGTTGTGGTTTTGATTGTCGTTGGTTTACTTAAAATTGTAATTATGAAGAAGTATAACCAAAGGAGAAATTCTAACAATCGTTCAAAAGATAGCGAGGACGACAAGATGTATTAAGGTTTATTGAAATCTGTTATGTTGTAGAATGATGTTTTAGATCCTAGAAAGTGCTTTAAGGGGGGGCTAACTTTATGGAAAGCTTTAAGTACAATTCTATACAATCAAATACAATTTAATAAATCTTTACAAAAAATCGAATGCAATACAGCTTTAAAGGCTCGTACAAATCATATGTTTTGTGTGGGCTTTTTTAATTTAAGAGGTTGTAGATTGTCCTGCCGAATCGTGTAATGAAGATAAGGAGGCGAATGGACATGAAGAAAAAAAAGATTATTTGCATCATGCTGATTTTAATATTTACTAGCGGCATTGTGATAGGCACCATTCAGTTATATAAGCAGTACCATGAGTATTCAGAAGGCGAGGACTCCTATACTGATTTGGAGGACTATGTGAAGTTGCCGGAGGAACCGGAGGCGCCTTCATCATTCCCAGTGGATGATGAAACTGAATCTGGGGGACGGGAGTGGCCGGCTGTAGATTTTGCTTCCCTGCAGGAAATCAATCCGGATATCGTAGGATGGATTTATATTGAAGGGACAGAAATCAATTATCCGGTTGTTCAGGGTAACGATAACCAGTATTACCTGAAGCATTTATTCAGCGGTGAGTGGAACGGATCCGGCTGCATCTTTCTGGACAGCAGAAACAGAGCGGATTTCTCAGACCGGCACAGCATCATCTATGGGCATCATATGAAAAATGGCAGTATGTTTTCCGGACTTACGGAATATAAGAAGCAGGAGTTTTATGATTCACATTCTGTGGTTTTGCTGCTGACACCAGATAAAAATTATGAGATAGAAATTTTCGCAGGGTATGTGGCCAGTGTCCAGGATAAAGCCTGGGAATTGGCTTTCCCCTCAGACCCGGATTTTACAGAGTGGCTGGATAAGACAAAAGAACGCTCATGTTTTACCAGCGGAATTACTCCGGCAGTCACAGACCGGATCCTGACGCTCTCCACCTGCAGCTACGAGTTTAACAATGCCAGGTTTGTATTGCTTGGTGTATTAAAGCCGGAAAAGTAACGGATTCAGAAGAAAATAGAATAATGGATTGAATTGGGGGATGCTATTACGAAAAAAGATGCGTTTCCCTGATAATTCGTAATGAAAACTATCTGCTCCTATATCAAGTGCAGATTACGTTTCATTTTCATAGTGAATGTTTAAATTTCGACCGGGTTATGATAAATAAAGAGAGGAAGCTATGTGGTAATTATCTTTTTCTGTGTTTTAATATCTTTTTTAATTTTACAGGAGTCATGATGCGTGAGCTAAGATAATTATGGAGTGGCCTGACATTCTTTTTCATGTTGATATGCTTGGGAGTTGCCCTATTTTTTGTTCGTTGTAACATTTTGCGGACATTTTCCTGTTATACTAACTGCAAAAAGCAAAGGAAGTGACGAGATGAAGCAGATTTTAATTGTCGAGGACGACAGTTTTTTGAATAAGATGTTAGCCTATAACCTGACCGCAGATGGGTACGGCGTGACCTCTGCCTTAAATGCCAGAACCGCTGCAGAAGTCCTGCGCCAGCGAGAATTTGATTTAGTGCTGTTGGATATTAACCTGCCTGACGGCAATGGTTATGACTTATGCAAACTCATTAAGCCGGAACAACCGGACACCATTGTAATCTTCCTGACCGCTAACGATCAGGAGAGCGACCAGATACGGGGCTATGAAGTCGGTGCGGTGGACTATATCACAAAGCCTTTTGTTATTGGAGCCTTGCAGCGAAAAATCAAGGCCGTGTTTGCCATGCTGGAACACCATAAACCGGCAAAAGATATTTATGACGATGGGCGGCTGTTTTTGAACTTCTCTGAACATGCCGCAACCTTAAACGGCAAGCCCCTGACTTTATCTCCGATGGAATTTAAGATGCTGAATCTGTTCTGCAAAAATCCCCGACAAGTGCTGACCCGTGGGCAGCTCTTGGAAAAGCTATGGGATGTAGATGAGAAATTTGTGGATGAGCATACACTGACAACTTCTATCAGCCGGATTCGTAGCAAGATCGAAGCAGCCGGAGGCACCCCCTACATCAAGACCGTTTACGGTATGGGTTATCAGTGGACAGGAGGCGAGGAAAAATGAAGCTCAAAGACCTTTCAGTAAAGCGGCTGTTTTGCTGGATAGTGGCAGGGCTGTTACTGTCTATGGCGGCAATTATTATAACGGTATTCTTTATCACAAAACAGATGGCGGTGCTGCTGGCAGGCGGAGTGCTGCTGCTCTGCGCCCTTGTCTGGTTCTTTGTCCTGATGCAGGCATTTGGAAAACGGTTGACACTGTTCACTTCTGATCTGTGCCAGACCCTCGATCACATGATGAACGGAAACGAAGCACCGAAGCTCCCGGAGGACAGCGAAACACAGCTTGCCCGTATTGGCCACAGGTTGGTCCGACTCTATCAGATCATGCAGGAGAACCGCCGTAGGGTGGATGAGGAACGGCAGGAGCTTCAAATGCT
>OASX01001544.1_pt1 | contig 10933 bp, 9 predicted proteins | sample 1516531 | NCBI WGS metagenome assembly OASX01 (sample SAMEA2579911, study PRJEB22360) | human gut metagenome | biome: human gut; feature: human-associated habitat; material: faeces | place: Denmark | collected 2008/2010
AGCCGATGGTCGCCAGGTTGATGGCCACCTCGCACTTCTTGCAGATGATCTTGCCGTCCTTCTCGTAGTAGCCAGCGTCGCCGCAGTTCTCGCAGGCGTCCAGGCCGATGCCGTACGCGCCACCGTTCTTTCGGATGATGATGAAGCGCATGACGGTGCCGTCCTTGGCCTTGTATTCGAAGCGGTGCAGGTGGCCGTCCTCGACCTGGCTGAAGGGGATGGTGGCCACGCCGTCCTTGAGCGAGTAGGCTTCCGGCGGCGAAAGGGTGATGGTCTGATGGGTCGCGGCAACGCCCACGGTCAGGGTTGCTGTGACGCCGATGGCTGCGATAAGGCTCCACACGGCAGCGGCGATGGCGTGGCGGCGGAATACCTTATGCCGGCGCAACGTGGCCTCGTTGGCTCCCGGCACATCATGGGTTTTCATACGGAAACCGGCCACGATGGAGGCCACGGCGGGAATCAGGAACACCAGCGCCTGCGCCATAATCATCGTGGAGTTCTGGTTGATGGACCAAGCCAGCGCCACGAACATCGTATGGTTCATCGGGAAGCCTCGCGCCTGCAGAATCTGGGCAAGACCAGTGAAGTGTTGAATCAGCAGAATCACCATCATGGCCGCGACGGCCACGGTGAACGCCCAGCGCACGGCAGTGGTGCGCATCGTGCGGAAGATGGCGGCCACAATAATGGACATGGCCACGCCAAGCAGGAAACCAAGAGCGCGCAGCAGCATGGCCGAAGTGAATGCGGTCTCCCCTGGTTCCACCCAGATGGTGAGCTGCAGAATCACGTCCGGCAGCGCGTAGAACAGGGTGAGTGCGATGTCGATGGCGGCCACGGCGTTAGCGATGTGCATGAACACCTTGTGCTGCTGCCAATTGGTGGTGATGCGGCGTGCGAACACCACCACGACGATGGTCAGGATGTCGGCAATGATCGCGCACCACAACACCGGGTAGTTGACGAACGTGCGCTGATTGATCACGGCCGAGGCGCGCAGGCCGGCGAATACGATGGCGGCGATCAGACCGACGATCAGGCCGATGAGACGCCAATGCGAGCTTATCGGCTTATCTCGCCCCTCGCCGACCGTGAGCATCACGCTCAGGCTCATCACCAGCAATGCGGGGGCCAAAGTGCCCGGCATCACTGCCACGAATTGTTCAAGCATTCGCGTCCTTTCTCTGTTCACCTTAGGCTCCCCTCTCTGAGGGGAGCTGTCCGCGAAGCGGACTGAGGGGAGTTTTAGACCGTCCTAAGAATTATCTCCCTAAAGCGGCGTAAAGCCCCCTCTGACGAGGGGGCTTTCTGCTTAGTCAATCACCACTGGCGAGGAGTGTAATCCCAGTTGTCGAAGGTGACCTCGATCGGCTCGGTCCAGAAGTGGCCCTTGACGCCGGTCTCCGGGTCAACGTGCAGCATCCAACCCTTGGAGGCCGGGGATTCGATGGAGAGCTTCAGCTGGTAGGTGCCAGCCTTGTCGAGCTTGACGTTGGCGCCGTAGTGCGGGCCATCGGAAGCGTTCATCTGCATGAAGGTACCGGAGGTGGCGGTGCCGCCCTCGACTTCCTTGCCGGTGGACTTATCGATGATGGTGTAGTTCACGGTCAGATCCGGCACGAAGTCGCCCTTGCCGTAGCCGAGCTCGGTGCCCTTCTGGTTGGCATGGATGTCGGCCTCGAGGTGGAAGGAAGCGTCAGCAGCCTTCAGGCCCATGGAAGACGGCTCCATATCGATCGGCTGGAAGTACACAGCGCCCACGGTCAGCGGGCCGGCGTCCTGATCCTGCTCTTCAGCAGTACCGGACGGGCCAACCGGAACCTCTTCGAAACCGGCGCCGGAATCGGAGGAAGAATCGGAGGAAGAGGAGTCGGAAGACTGGGAGGAGGAGTCAGCCTTAGTGTCGGATGCGGAGTTGGTGGAACCGCAGGCAGCCATGGACACGGTCATGGAACCGGCGAGCAGCAGGCCGAGCAGAGCGGCCAGTTTCTTGTTCTTCATCATTGTTATTCCTTTTCTCTATCTCTGGTGAATTAGGATTCACGCTTAGATAATTGCAATTATTCAGTTATGAGATAAGTGCGGCGTGGGCTGGAGGAATTGGCATCGATCCGAGGCCGTGCCGCAAGTCTGTCAGTTGTCTGCAGTTATGGGAGGAAACGGACGAGCTAGACGGGCTACGCCTTCACGGCCGGGACCTCGGCAGTAGCCTGCGCCTTCAGCTTGCGCTGCTTGATGAAGCCGACCACGAACAGCGCGATAACCGCAACGGCTGCGATGGCCTGCGCCACTAGGCATTCGACGTACGGGTAGAGGCCAAGCCAATCGTTCGTCGGCACACCGTTCAGGTAGAAGGCGGGCAGCAAGTCGCCCTCGATCAGCGAGTGGACGCCGCCGCCGGCGAACACCACCACCAGCACAGACATCAGAATCGAAGTGACCAGGAAGAACGGACCAATCGGAATCTTCACGGAGGTGAAGCGGAAGAGCAGGAAGATGCCGACAAGCACCACCGCGGCGGTCAGACCACCGATCCACATACCGCGAGTATCGCGGCTCATCGTGTAGATGGACTCGTAGAAGATCACGGTTTCAGCGCCTTCACGGAACACGGCGAGGAAGCTCAGCATAGCCAGCGAGACCACGGTTTTCAACGTCACGTTGTCGGCACTTGCGGCGGCTTCGGCATCAGCAGCCTCGGTCTTCTTGCGAATGTAACGGTTCCACGCTTCCACGCTGGACTTGTTCAGCATCCAGTTACTCGTCCACAGCAGCATGCCCATGGCGATCAGTGCGCAGGTGCCTTCCATGATCTCCTGAATCGGGCCGGAGCCGCCGAAGGCGAACACGAAGATCACAGCCACCAAGCCGGCGCCGAGCAGACCGACGAGCACACCCAAGTAAATCCACTTGACGAAGCGCTTGTTATCGGACTTGACCAAGTAGGCGACGATGGCTGCAACCACCAGCAGAGCTTCAAGACCCTCACGGATAAGCACGAGGAACGCCTGGCCGGAGGAGCTGGTGACCAGCTTGGTGAAACCGTCTTCCTTATCGGCGGCACCACCGTCAAGAATGCCGGCGTCCTTGATCAGCATGGCCTTGAGGTCGTCGATCAGCTTCTTGGTGTCTTTCAGGGATGCGCCGGCGTTCATGGACTTGCGGCACATCTTGAACTGGTATTCCACCTGCGAGACGCGGTTGCCGCTGATGGCGTTCATCACGTTCTTTTCGAAGCCGAGCTTCTCGTAATACTGGTAGTACGCGTTGTTCACGAGCGTGGCGCCCTTGGCACCATCACCCTTTTCGTAAGCTTTGTATGCATTGTCGAGAATCGGGGTCATTTCGTTGGCCACGTCGGTCCATGAACGATTGCCCTTGCCTGGGTTCTTCTTTTTCTTGGCGTCGAGCTCCTTGCGCTCTTTGGCCAGCTGCGCCTGCAGCGCTTCGGCGTACGCCTTCGGCTTGGCGAGATCGGCGTTGGTGTCGAGCTGCTGGGCCGTGGCGTCAAGATCGGCGGTCAACGCATCAATCTGCTGAGTCAGTTGATCGTCGTTGCCAGGCGTGTAGGAAAGATTCTGAACGCTTTGGAATGCCTGCTGTTGGGCAAGCTGCTTGTCCGCGCCAATGGTGTCGTGCACGACCGCGGTGAAGTTGGAGGCCACGTAAATCTTGTTGTACGCGCCCATGAAATCGGAGGTGGCGCCAGCGGTGTTGCCATCCTTGTACGTCTTAAGACCGCTGTTCAGCTGCTTGTCCATCGCCTTGGAGACTTCGGCCCAGGTGGCGTAGTCAACGCTGGACGAGCTTGATGAACTGGACGAGCTGGTGCTGCTGTCGGCGAAGGCCATCGGAGCCGTGACTGCAGGAGCCACAGTGGCGATGACCATGGCGAACAGAAATACAATCGCAGCCAGAACTCGCAGCTGCCTCACGCTGGTGTGTTCAACGGACCGAAGAGCAGCCTGGGCGCGACGAACCATGCCTATCCCTCTCTCTGCGCGGCTAAGTAATCAAAAACCAACTACTCAATATAAAGAAAAACTTTTTTGAGGAACAGTCTTGATTTTTTAGGATTTAAGAGGTATTAGGCACTGTTTTTCGATCAATTATTACCGCAGATTGTCTCAATATTCGATATTGTCCCGCTCACAGATGGGAGACTTCCCGAATTATGAACTCCCCGCGACTGGCCACTCCCCATCCCTCATATTGCATGACCAACTGTTTCACCAAGGTTCATAGCCTAAAATCACTATGTTGCATCACGGCAAGAGGCTGGCAATAATTCACGCGATGGCATGCGCATGTTCATTCTGGTTTGCCTCGGGTTTGCTGACTTGCCTTGAGTCGCTTTGATTTGCACTGGTTCATCCCCCGGTGAGATCACCTGTTGCACACGCCGTACGAACGACCTGCACATCAGCGCAGGCACTCATTGGTGGTCCTTGTCCACAAAGCGACACGCCGCAGCCGGCACTGAATGTGCATTTATCCGAAAGCTGTGGTAGCTTATTCGAGTTGCCTACGGAGCTTACTTCTAGCAAGCACTGCAGTGCATGGAGGATTCGCCTAGTGGTCTATGGCGCACGCTTGGAAAGCGTGTTGGTGTAACAGCCTCACGAGTTCGAATCTCGTATCCTCCGCCCTCGCCGGAACCCTTATTTTTTCTAGGGCTTCCGGCTTTTTTGTACCCTCTTGTTTTCCCCTCTGGTTCCTTTAGCGTTCCGGTTCCCCGTATCCGGCGATCACGTACCGTCAGGCGGCGGTCGCGCTGGACGTGTCCTACACCACCGTATGGCGCACGTTCCGGGCGATGCAGGAAGCCAAACTGATCGAACGCACCGGCTCGGACCGGCGCGGCACATGGCGAATCCCCACCCCACCGCAGCTATCCCATGAATGACGCGAAGCCCCATCACGACACGCCGCGGACGCGGCAACCGAGACGACACGGCGAGCGCGCGATAGTCCGAAAACCCAAGCGGCAGCAGGCCTGAGTCGCCATGAAGGTTGGGATCTTGCCCACACGCACAAGCACCCCGAAATCGTTTTGATTTCGGGGTGCTGCTTATTCGGCGAGCGCTTTCCACATATCTTCCCGCATATACGCGCTTACCAACGCACGGAAATACGCTCGTTGACGTGCGCATTCTCCGGTGCCGCCGTCGCTTCGTCCACGATCGCAATCGCATAATCGGCGTAGCTAATGGCGCTTTCACCGGCCTCGTTCGCGGTGAACTCCTCACCGGCCAGCACATACTTGCCGGTGCGCGGCCCGTCGGCCTGGAAGTCGGCGGCCGGAGAGACATAGGTCCAACGCACGTCGCTACGTTCGCGCAGCTCGGCGAGAGAATCCCCCATCGCGGTGGCGAGCGGGAGGAACGCCTCCGGGAAGCCATCGGTTTGGCTCAGCTGCACGGTATGCTCCGGGTTGACGTACAGGCTACCGGCACCTCCAACCACGATCAGTCGCGCGTCAGCACTGGAGAGGACGTCCGCGAGATGCTTCAACGACGTGGAGTGCTGCGGGAAGGTTTCCGGCGTCCATGCGCCGAATGCGTCGACGACCACATCGAATCCGGCGAGATCTGCTGCGGTCAGGTCGAACAGATCCTTGATGATGGCGTGCTGGGCGACGGTTTTGTTCTCCCCGCGCACAACAGCGGTCACGTCAAGTCCGCGATCAACGGCCTCCCTGACAATGAGCTGGCCGGACTTGCCGTTGGCTGCGATAACTGCGATGTTCTGGGTCATGATGGGCTCCTATGTAGTAATCCATTGCGCTTGTTACACGCTGTGCCTAATTGATTTCAACGGCGGAACCTGGTGCTTCCGCCGTTGAAACAGTACGATATTGGAGTACTTACTTTTTGGGAAGAAGGTACTTTAAAGTGCTATAGTCACCTAAAAGGAACTATTGCATGATTCCAACGATTACACGAGGTGATGCTATGATCGATGTCAACACGCTCCCGGCGTGTCCCGTGGAGACGACGCTCACACTGATTTCCGACAAATGGAAAATTCTCATCGTGCGCGACCTGCTGACCGGTACCAAGCGCTTCAGTGAACTACGTCGCTCAATCGGGCACATCTCGCAGAAGGTGCTCACCTCGAACCTGCGACAGATGGAAGCCGACGGACTTGTGCATCGCGAGGTTTACCCCGAAGTGCCGCCGCGCGTCGAATACTCTCTGACCGACACTGGCCATAGCCTCAAAACCGTCATCGACGCTCTATGGAACTGGGGCGAAGACTACAAGGCCAAGCTCGCCGCTTGATACGCCGCTCAATGCGGTTAAGCGCAATCGAGAACCCCGCATAAGAGTGGGACGCAACTGCGATATGGCTCAATTTGCAGTTGCGTCCCACAGCCCTCCCAGCACCTCATCACAAGAATGGCGGAATTCCAACAATCCACACTGTCCCGCAACTGCAAAAAGGTCGATTTTGCGCTTGCGGGACGCAACAACGTGGGACGCAAATGCAAATCAAGCCGCATTGCAGTTGCGTCCCACTACTGAGACCGCAATGACGCTTGAATGCGTCACCGGATTGACAACAAACCTCGCCATCGCTATCCGAGCCATCCATCGACGGCTCGCACGGTGGCATCAACATCGTTCTGCGCGACGGCACCGCGCAATTCCATGCCATCGAGAACAGTTGCGCCGGCTACAACCCGACGAATCGACGCCACGGTATCGGCCAGACCACTGCCCTCATGCGTGCAGAATGGAGCAATGGTTTTACCGCTCCAATCGCGGCTTTCCAGGAATGTGTAAACGGGCATCGGCATATCCGACCACCAAATTGGGTAGCCGAGGTAAATAGTCTCAGCCGAGTCAAGCATCGCCGCAGGATTATCCGCCCCATCGCCGGCGACCAGCGTGAACGCCGGCCGAGCTCCCGCAGAACGCTCTTGCGTAGCCTGCGCCACGGCTTCGTCATACACATTCGGATAGGGTTCGACTGGCACAATCTCGACGGTCGGCGCCCCAATTCGCGAGGCAATCACCTGCGCGACTTTGGCTGTATTACCGACTTCGATCTCACCGACTGAGTAATTCTCTCCAATACGAGAGAAGTACACCACTACCGCGTTATTGCTGAGCATTATCGTTGTTCTTTCGCTGAAATCATTGGATAGCAGCGGGCGAAAGCTACTCAAAGCTACCCTGTGATTCTTCATTCACCGTCGCGCCCGCATCTGTTGCCTCAACAGTAAAGTCAGCCAAACAGTATTACAAATGCAAAAGTAGAACATGAATACATGCAATATCGGATATAAAATAAGCGGGGAGGCACACATGGAACTACGAATCCTACGTAACTTCATTGCCGTGGTCGAGGAGGAAGGCGTGAGCGCTGCGGCAGATGCGCTGCGCATCAGTCAGCCAGCGCTCTCCCGGCAAATCAAAGATTTGGAAGACGAGGTCGGCGCAACATTGTTCGTTCGCGGCAACCGGTCCCGCTCGCTCGAACTTACTGAGAAGGGCCGCTTGATGTACCGCCGAGCGCAGGAGATCGTCGAGCTCGCCGATCGCACGCAAAAAGAGATGACCGCCGACGAAGACATCGCCGGCGATGTACATATCGCGGCGGCACAAAGCGCAGCGATGCGCATCGTGGCACGAGCCATGACACGACTGCGGCACAAGCATCCGCAAGTCCGCGTGCGGCTGCACGACGACTATGGGCAGAATATCATTGAACGGCTTGACAATGGCCTGGCCGACTTCGGTGTGCTTGTGCAACCCACCGACATGAGCCGTTATGATTTCCTGCCACTGCCAACAGGAGATCCGATGGGCCTGCTCATGAGGTACGACCACCCGCTCGCCACGCGCGAATCCATTCATCCCAAGGATCTCGCGGATGTGCCGGTCATCGTCCCCCAAGGCGTGCTCAATCGCCGTGATCTTTCCGGCTGGTACAAATCAGGCAACAAAGAACTCAATATTGTCGGCACGATGAACCTGTTGTATAACGCCAGCTGCTTCGTGCAGGAAGGCTACGGTTGTGCGATCTGCCTGCAAGGTCTCGTGGATACGTCGTGGGAGTCGGGGCTTGTGTTCCAGCCGCTCGACCCGCCCATGCAAACCCATCTGGCCATCGCTTGGAAGAAGAGCCAGCCGCCAACTCCGGCAGCCGACGCATTTCTTACCGAACTCCGCTCCGTCATCGCCGACATCAATCGAGACAACAAGGAGTCTGTGCCGTCACCTCGAAACGGCGCACAACGATGAGTTACGCTTCGCCTCACATACTTGCGCGCGAGAATCGCAAAGGCGAGTCGGACTTGCGCGATACGCAAAGCCATGCCATGATATTCAGATTGCCATAACGCAGCATGCCCCGATAGCTCAGTGGTAGAGCACTTCCTTGGTAAGGAAGAGGTCGTGAGTCCAATTCTGAACTGCGCCCCGATTGTTGGACGTGGTTTATTAAGGGTACCTGATTAGGCTGTGAGGGACATGTTCCGGAATTCCTCCGGGGTGTGTCCCTCCAGTCGTATCTGGCGGCGTTTGGTGTTCCAGTGGATGATGTACGCGTCCAGTTCGTTCTTGAACTGTTCGTATGAGGCGAACTCGCGTCCGGCGTAGAACTCGTCCTTGAGGTGGCCGAACACCTGCTCGGTCGCGGCGTTGTCGATGCAGTTGCCCTTTCTGCTCATGGACTGGCGGATGTTCAGTCCCGCCTAATCAGGTGGGCGGGGGGGTTTTCCGGCCCGGGGAGCCGGTCGCGCCACCACCGGTGCCGGTACTGCCAGCCCATGTCGGAGTGCGGGATCGGGTCGGCGTCTTCGGGCAGCTTCTCCTCGAGCATGGCGAGCAGGCGCCGCTGCTGGGCCATGTCGGGATGCCGGCTGACGTCCCAGGCCACGATCTCCTTGGATCCCATATCGTATACGGGAGCCGGATACGCCTTGCCGTCGGCGACCCTGAACTCGGTGACGTCCGTGCCCAGCTTCACCCACGGCCGGTCGGCCGTGAAGTCGCGGTTCAGCAGGTTCTCCGCCCTCGCGCCCGTCTCGTCCCGGTACGAGCTGTATTTCCGGTACGGGTTCGGCCTGCGTATCCGGCATTCCAGGCCCATGCGCCTCATGACCTTCAGCACGCTCTTGTGGCTCACCCGCACCCCGAACTCGTGCACGAGGCACATGCGTATCTGCCGGTGGCCGCACCCGTTGGGCGTGCGCGCGAATATCTCGGCGACCATCGGCTCGATGTCCGGCCGGGTCACGGCGGCCGGATGCGACAGAAGATGGTAATACGTGCTTTTCGCCAGTCCGGCCGCCCTGAGCAGGTGCCGGAGCCGATGTCCCAGCCCCGCCAGCATGGAGACGATCACCGTTCTGTCCCGGTTGCCGATCTCCACGCCAGCAGGGCGTCGACTTTTTCCAGGTACGCGACCCTCGCCTTGAGGTACGCGTTCTCCTCCTCAAGGAGCTGTTCCCTTGTGGGAGCCGGCCTCGGCTTGGATTTCGCGCCCCTGGGCCTGCCCTTCGGTTTCGGACGCAGCGCGTCCGGGCCGCCGGACCGGTACTCGCGGCACCAGCGCTCCAACGGGGCGGGACCCGCGATCCTGTACTTCTCCATGACTTCGGCCTTCGTCAGCCCATGCTCCACATGGTCGCGCACCGCCGCGAGCTTCGTCTCGTAGTCGTATCTCCTGTTGCCTTCGCGTTCTCCCATGAGCGCCGCCTCCCCGCCAAACCGGTATGACAACACCCATTTTCCCGCGGTACTGACGGGCACGCCAAGCCGGCGGGCGAGAGAACGCCTCCCGGCCCCGCCCCGGATCAGGTCGGCGACGACCCGCATGAAACCGTCATCGTAATGACGCCTGCGATCCCTACACATGAGAAACCGCACCTCCGATCATCGAATCTGAATTACTTCAGTCCAACAATCGGGGTGCGGTTCACCAATTCTCACTCGGGGCTCTCTTTATTCGTGTTTGCCTGCAATCACCACTCGATGCCATACTCGGCATACATATAAACATCGTATTGGTAGTCGTTGCTGTAGCTCATATCGTTGTGATGCGATTCATGATGGTTGTTGTCAGACTGCATAATCGTTCCTTTTCCTAGCCTCATCGGTATTACAGTCAGATATAACGTCAGCATGTAACCGGGGCATGCTCACCCAACGAACCGAGGGTGAATTCATGGCGAACTGTTGCGCCCTATGCTTGCGGCCAGTGAGGCTGAACTGCAGCGACTCAAGCGCGACGATCCGGAACTCGTCAGCGAGTACCAATCCACCAAAGGATTCACTGCGAATTACGAATCATTCGATGACCGCACATATTTGCGATTCATCGCCTAGCAGCGACATCGCGTGCGTATTCCGATGTCTGCCGGGTGACTGGAGAACACTGATACATACGAAAGCGGCCGGCGCTAGGCATTGCTGCCCGGCGCCGGCCGAGAGGATAAGGATTATTCCTTATTTATTACTGCTTAGGCTATAACCTCGCTTTCACAGTTGCTCGCGATTGCGACGGTAGGCGATGGCGGCGCCAGCACCTGCCAGCAGCAGTCCAGCCAGAGCGATCGTGGCGACATCGGAGCCCGTGTTGGAAACAACGTTGCCATCACCCTTGGCAGCGGGACGCTTCACCAGAGCGGCAATTGCCTTCTCCAGGGCTTCACGAGCTGCGTCGACCTGCTTCTGCGTGGCGTTGCTGTTGTCGGAGACCTCACGGGCCTTCTTCAGCGCGGCGCGCAGAGCGTTGGCGGAGTCGTCGGTGTAGAGACCCAGGTTGATGGCGGCGGCCTTGTTGATGGTCGCGTTCAGAGCAGCCTTGTCCACCACGCCCGGTTCCGGATTCGGCTTCGGCTCGGTGGCAGCTTCCAGCTTGGAGATGGCGTCCTGAAGAGCGCTCAGTGCGGTATCCACATCCTGCTGGGTGGCGT
>OASX01001546.1_pt1 | contig 10916 bp, 10 predicted proteins | sample 1516531 | NCBI WGS metagenome assembly OASX01 (sample SAMEA2579911, study PRJEB22360) | human gut metagenome | biome: human gut; feature: human-associated habitat; material: faeces | place: Denmark | collected 2008/2010
ATATATTATTTTATTTGAAAAATTTTTTTATATTGATTTCGCTATATTTTAACAAGAAAAAAATATATTTTTAAACAAATTTATCTTGAAGGAAAAGAGATAATTCTATAGAATATATATATAAGATGTAAAGTGGTTAAAAGTGGATTAGTTAATGCTTAATTGGGAGAATATTTTAATTGTGTAACATCTATAAAGCTTAAATGTAAAAAAATACAATTGTTATATTTTTGATATTAAGAAAAGAACTTATAAAGTGAAGTTTATAATCACTAAAAGAACGGATGATATTTTTATGGATATCAAATGAAAGAGTATAAAATGCTTGAAGAAAAACTAAAAAATTACCATTAACTAATAAAGATGCCAAGGCATTTGTAAGATTCTTTTTTGCAGATGCTTGTGAAGTTGAGACGGACAAGCTAAAGAAGAGGATTAATTCCATTAAACCTAAAGGAATACGCCGGCATAGAAAAGGATATAGTAAGCATAGGGACTTTAAGTATAATAGAGATTTAGAGTAAGGAAAAATGGCAAGAAAATAATGAATCAAATATTGATTTTAACTTAATTGCAGAAAAAATGGCGATTTAGGAATATAAGGAGTAATAAAAATGGAATTTAATCATGTATCAGTTTTACTTAATGAATGTTTAGAAGCACTTAATATTAAAGAAGATGGAATTTATGTAGATTGTACTTTAGGAGGAGCTGGTCATTCATCACAAATAGTGAAGAGATTATCTAAAAATGGAAGATTAATAGGAATAGACCAAGATAGGGATGCATTAAGAGCAGCAGGAGAAAGATTACAGAATTTTTCAAATGTTACTTTAGTACATAACAATTTTCATAATATAGGAGCTATTTTAGAAGAGCTAGGAGTAGAAAAGATTGATGGTATTCTAATGGATTTAGGAGTTTCTTCTTATCAATTAGATGAAGGTGAAAGAGGCTTTAGTTATATGAAAGATGCACCTTTAGATATGAGAATGAATAGAGAAAATAGTTTTTCAGCCTATGATGTAGTAAATGATTATAGTGAGGAGGAATTATATAGAATCATAAGAGATTATGGAGAAGAAAAATTTGCAAAAAGAATTGCTAACTTTATTGTAAATAAAAGAAGTGAAAAAAATATAGAAACAACATTAGAATTAGTTGAGATAATTAAAGATGCAATTCCAGCAAAGGCAAGAAGAGAAGGACCTCATCCAGCAAAGAGAACTTTCCAAGCAATTAGAATTGAGGTTAATAGTGAACTTTCAATTTTAAATAAAGCAATAGAAGATGGAGTTAATAAATTAAACAGTGGAGGAAGAATGGCAATAATAACTTTCCATTCTTTAGAGGATAGAATAGTTAAAAATAAGTTTAGAGATTTAGCTGTATCTTGTAGATGTCCAAAGGAATTTCCAGTTTGTATATGTGGAGAAAAAGCAAAGGTGAAAGTAATAAGTAGAAAAGCAATTGAGCCTTCAAAACAAGAGGTTGAAGAAAATCCAAGAAGTAGAAGTGCAAAACTTAGAGTGAGTGAAAAATTATAAATATATTATGAAAAATAGCAGGGATGTGAATAAAATGGGAGTTAGAGAATATGATTATATAAGAGGAAATACAGCTTTAGCACCAGATAAAAAAATTAAAGAGACTGAAAAACAAAGAAAAAAACAAAGGATACAAAGTAAAAAAAGAGAAAGGGCAATGAAGAAAAATATTTTAATTGCAGGTTTTACAGTAGGAACAATTTTATTTGCATTAGGCTCTACAACTTTATTTTTAGATAGTAAAATCTATGATTATCAAAAGAAATTATTAATTTTAGAAGAAAATCTGAAGGAAGAAAAAGATGTAAATGCTGCAATTAATGTTAAAATGCTTAAGTTTGCATCTTTCGATAAAATAAAAAGCACAGCAGAGGATGAGTTAGGAATGATATATCCTAATTCTGAAAGTACTATAACTATTGATATGTCAAAAGAATATTTTTCACATTTAAAAACTAAGGAAAATAGAACGAGTAATTTTTTACAAAAAATTATAGGGGTATTTAAATAATGAATAGTTTATAGGATATTTGCTTTTAATTTTGCTTACAGCCCTATTTTTACAAAAATCTTTATCATTCATTTATAAATGCTCCTTGGAGGAATTTGTATGAGTAAAAAGATTTTTAAAGATAGAGCTGTTATGAGAAAAAGAATGGTTTTAGCTTTAGGGTTTATTGTTGCTATATTTGGTTTATTAATTGTAAGATTATCTTATGTTATGATTGTAAAAAGAGATGATTATTCAAGTAGGGCAGAAGAACAATGGACTAGTGAAGTTAGAATTGATGCCAGAAGAGGTAGAATATTAGATAGAAATGGCAATGAGTTAGCAGTTTCAGCTAATGTTTATAGAGTGGATTTTGATTTAAATTCAATAAGACAGTATTTAAAGAAAACTGATAAGAGTACTGATGATATTGCACCATTAATTTCAGAAGCTACAGGAATAGATACTAAAAAGGTAAAAGATAAGTTAGAAACTAAACTTGCAAATGGAAGTGATGCAGGTTCAGCTACTTTAGTAAGAAGAGTTGAAAAAGATGTTGCTGATAAAGTTAATGATTTAAATATTCAAGGGGTTATTGTTTCACCTGATACAAAAAGATATTATCCAAAAGGACAGTTTTTAGCTCATGTTCTTGGAAGTACAAACAGTGATGGACAAGGATTAACAGGAGTTGAATTACAATATAATGAATATCTTTCTGGTGTACCAGGATTGAGAATAACTGAACTTGATAGAAATAGTGAAGCTTTAGATTATACAATATCTAAGTTTACTCCACCAATTAGTGGTAAAGATGTAACATTAACAATAGATGAAAATTTACAAGAAATAGCTGAAAAGGTAGCTGAAAAAGGTTTAATTGATAATAAGGCAAAAAGAGTATCAATATTAATTATGAATCCTCAAAATGGTGAAATTCTTGCCATGGTAAATGAGCCAGACTTTGATCCTAATAATCCATTTTCTGGATTTGAGGATTTTGTTGGGGAAAGTGATTCAGAAAAACTTCAAAAAATGTGGAGAAATAGTTTAGTAAATGATACATTTGAGCCAGGATCTATTTTTAAAGTTATTACTATGTCAACGGCTATACAAGAAGGCTTAGTTAAGGAATCAGATGAATTTACTTGTGGTGGAAGTTTACAAGTAGGACCTCATACAATTAAATGTTGGAAACGTGGAGGACATGGAACTCAAATTTTACCTGAAATACTTCAAAACTCATGTAATGTAGGATTTATGAAATTAGGTGAAAAGATAGGCAGTGAAAAATTAGTTGAATATATTAAAAAGTTTGGATTTGGTCAAGTATCAGGTGTTGATTTGCCGGGAGAAGCAAGAGGAATTGTTAAATCAGCAGATAATATGAATGATGCGGATCTTGCAACAATATCTTTTGGTCAAACAAATACTGTTAATGCAGTTCAATATATGACAGCTTTTAATGCTATAGTTAATGGTGGAACTTTAATTCAGCCACATGTTATGAAAAGTATAAGCCATACTGATAGTGAGAGAAATACAATTATAGATGAAGAATTTGAACCTAAAACAGTAGAAAATGTAATTTCAGAATCTACAGCTGCTACGTTAAGAGATTATTTAGAAAGAACTGTTAATCAAGGAGGATCTAATAAGGCTTATATAGCAGGGTACCATATAGGAGCAAAAACAGGTACAGCTCAAAAGGTTAATGCTCTTACAGGAGGATATGAATCAGGAAAATATATTTCATCTATGGCTGGATTTGCAAGTGTAGATAATCCGCAAATAACAATTTTTGCAACTATTGATGAACCAAATAATGGAGCTTATTATGCAGGTGTGGTAACAGCACCTTTAGGAAAAGAATTATTTCAAGACATATTTAATTATATGAATCAAGAATTTTCACAAGATGAAAATGTGATTTTAAAAGATGTAGTTTTGCCTGAAGTAAGAGGAGTTTCTGTTTCAGATGCAAAAAAAATATTAAAAGAATTAAATATAAATTGTACAGTTGAAGGTGATGGAGATACAATTACAAATATGCAACCATATCCTGGTTATGATGTTAAGGAAGGTTCAACAATTAATCTTTACACAAATCAAAATGAAACTTATAATAAAGATGTAATTATGCCAGATGTAAGAGGATATTCAAAAAAAGCTGCCATAGAACTTTTAGAAGAATTAGGTATTAATTATACTATACAAGGTGATGGAGTTATAATAAATCAAAGTATTCCAAGTGGAGAACTTATAGCAAAAGGCACAACTGTTAAGCTTACATTAAGTGCTGAGTATGAAGAGGATTAATTGTTATTTAAATTTTTAGCATGTGAGTTTTCACATGCTAAATTTATGCCTATAATAATTAAATAGGTGATATTAATTTTATTTAAAATAATAAGATTAATTAAAGTAGTATAACTATAAATAATTTAAAAGCAGTTATAAATAATATTTGAATTATGAAAGTAGAGTGATTATTATGCAAATGACTTTTGAAGAAATGTTAAAGGCAGTAAATGGAGAGGTTATTGTACAAGGGACAGAAAATACCTTTAATAAATTATGTATTGATACTAGAAAGATAGCTAAAAATAACGTGTTTTTAGCTATAAAAGGAGAAAATTTTAATGGAAATGATTTTGTATTAAAAGCATTAGAATTAGGTGCAAGCATTATTATTGTTGATGAAGTAAAATTTGATGCAAATGAAGTAAAAGAAAGTGGAACTATAATTAAAGTTGAAAATACAAGAAAAGCATTATTAGAGTTAGCTAAATTTTATAGAAAAAAATTAGGACTTAAAGTAGTAGGAGTAACTGGATCTACAGGAAAAACTTCAACTAAGGATTTAATAGCGGCTGTATTAAGTAAAAAATATAATGTATTTAAGACTAAAGGTAACTTTAATAATGATATAGGTTTACCATTAATGATATTAGAGCTAACAAGTGATTATGATGTAGCAATACTTGAAATGGGAATGAGTTCCCTTGGAGAAATAGAACTTCTTGCAGATGTAGCAAGACCTGATATTGGTGTAATAACAAATATAGGATTATCACATATAGAAAACCTTAAAACACAAGAAAATATTTTAAAAGCTAAAATGGAAATAAGTACTTTCTTTGATGAAAAGAATGTTTTAATACTTAATGCAGAAGATGAATATTTAAAGAATATTAATAAAAAAGGATTTAAAGTTAAAAAAATTGGTTATAATCATGAATATGATGTTTACGCATCTAATATTATATTAAGAGAAGATGAAACAAAATTTTCAGCTCATGCCTTTGGTGAAGAAGCTGTATTTACTCTACCAATGGCAGGTAAGCATAATGTTTTAAATGCAATGCTTGCAATTGAGGTTGCAGAATGTCTTGGTGTATCTTTTAATGAAATGATTTTAGGATTGGATAATTTAGAAGCAACATCAATGAGATTACAAGTGATAAAAAAGCAAGATTTTATAATAATAAATGATTGTTATAATGCAAGTCCAGATTCTATGAAATCTTCTTTAGATGTTCTTTCTGCTTATAAAAATGGAAGAAGAGTTGCTGTATTAGGAGATATGTATGAGCTTGGAGATAAAGCTAAAAATGCTCACTTCAAAATTGGAGAATATGCAAGAGATAAGGTTGATTTATTAATTGTAATAGGTGAACAAATTAATAACTTTAAAGATGGATTTAAAAATGATAATATAATCATGTACAATACAAAAGAGGAATGCATAAAAGAATTGAAAAGTATTGTAAAAAAGAATGATGTAATATTAATTAAAGCATCAAGAGGTATGAAACTAGAATATGTTGTTAAAAGTCTAGAGGAAATGTAATTATACGAAGGAGGTGAACTGCTTTTTAAAGCAGTAAGAGATGGGGGATAGTGTTATGAACATATTACAAGGAAATATAACAAAAACATTAATTATTACATTTATATTAGGGGTTGTCATATCTTTAGTACTTGGGCCAATTACAATTCCATTATTAAGAAGATTAAAATTTGGTCAAAATATTAGAGAAGATGGACCTAAGACTCATTTAAAGAAAGCTGGAACACCTACTATGGGTGGTGTAATATTTATTTTATCAACTACAATTGCTATGTTTATTGTTAGTAGAAGTTTAACTGATAAGGGAATGATAGCATTATATTCGCTTATTGCTTTTGGGTTTATAGGATTTTTAGATGATATTTTAAAAATACTTAAAAAGCAAAGTGAAGGATTAAAGGCTTGGCAAAAGATGGTTTTATTACTTATAGTTTCAGGAGCATTTGCTTATTATAGCTATGTAAATTTACCACATTATATTGCAATTCCATTTACAAATATGGAACTTCCTTTAGGTGTATTATATATTCCATTTGTTATATTTGTTTATGCTTCTATGACGAATGCAGTAAATTTAACTGATGGATTAGATGGATTAGCATCAACAGTTTCAGTTTTAGTTTTAACATTCTTTGCAGTATTAACATTTACTTTAAAAGATTACTCATTAACCGTATTTTCAGTAGCATTAATAGCAGGATTATTAGGTTTCTTAAAATATAATGCTTATCCAGCAAAAGTATTTATGGGGGATACAGGTTCTCTTGCAATAGGAGGAGCAATTACTACTATAGCAATTATAAGTGGAAATCCATTAATAATAGTTTTAGTAGGTGGAATTTATGTGTGTGAAGCTTTATCAGTAATAATTCAAGTTACTTCATTTAAATTAACAGGAAAAAGAGTATTTAAAATGGCTCCAATTCATCATCATTTTGAACAATGTGGATGGAATGAAGTTAAAATAGTTACAGTATTTTCAATTATAACAGTACTTTTATGTATAATAGGTTTTTTTGCAATTTAGTTAATTAAATTGGAGGAATGTCTATGAATATAAATAAGCCCAATGATAATAAGAATATGGGACAAATAGATTATGGAATATTTTATACATTATGCATATTATTATCTATAGGTGTTATAATGGTATATTCCGCTAGTTCATTTTATGCTATGTTTCATAATAATGATAGCATGTATTTCTTTAAAAGACAGTTAATTTGGGCAATTATTGGTATAATTTCAATGAGTATTATGATGTCAATTGATTATCATAAATTAAAAAAAATTACACCGCAACTACTTATATGTACAATACCATTATTAATTGCAGTATTCTTCTTTCCAGCAATTAATGGTGCTAAAAGGTGGATTTCGTTAGGACCATTATCTTTTCAACCATCTGAATTAACAAAATATGCAGTTGTAATGTTTTTGGCCTTTAGTATTGATTTAAAAGGTGATGAAATAAAAGATTTTTGGCATGGGTTAGTACCATATTTATGTCTTTCAGGATTTTTTGCTGCTTTAATATTAGCAGAGCATAATATGAGTATTGCAACTATTATAATGATAGTTACATTTATTATGTTATTTGTAGCAGGAGGAAGAATAAAACACCTATTTGGAATAATATTACCATCGCTATTTACATTAGCAATATTTTTTATATTTAGTTCAGATTATAGAAGAGAAAGAATGTTAAACTTTATAGATCCATGGAAAGATGCAGCGGATGCAGGATATCAATTAATACAATCATTTTTAGCGTTAGGTTCAGGTGGATTAACTGGATTAGGTTTAGGTCAATCAAGACAAAAAACATTATATATGCCAGAACCACATAATGATTTTATCTTTTCTATTATAGGAGAAGAAGTAGGATTAATAGGGTGCTTATTTATAATTGCATTATTTTTGATATTTATATGGAGAGGAGTAAGAGTTGCTATGAATGCAAAAGATACTTATGGTAAATTATTAGCAATGGGGATTACTTCAATTATAGCAGTTCAAGCGATAATTAATATTGCAGTTGTAACTGGGTCTATGCCTGTTACAGGAGTTCCAATGCCTTTTATTAGTTATGGTGGTACATCGCTTGTAATTAATTTAACGGCTATGGGGATTTTACTTAATATTTCAAGTCAGGTAGAAAAGAAAATAGTATAATTTTGGATAAGAGCTTCTAGTTTTAGGAGCTCTTAAATTTTTATGTACAATCAATGAATAATAATATAAAATAATTATAAAAAATATAGCTTTTATGTTAGAATTATAGTAAAAGATAGAAATTATAAGGAATAAGGTAAATTATGAAAGATGTAAAAAAGTTTATTAGAGCAAAGAAAAGAAAGAAGAAGATAAAAAAATTAACTTTAATGACAGTAGTAATTGGAACAGCTTCATTTATTTTCTTTACTAAGGCACCAATATTTAATATTAAAACAATTTCATTTAATGGAAATGTAACTATATCAAATGAGGTTTTGTATGATGAAGTAAAGGATAGAATAGGCTTAAATATTTTTACTGTAAATCAAAAAAAAATTAAAGAAGAAATTTTAAAAAATAGGTATGTAAGTTCAGTTAATATAAAAAGAAAGGGAGTGAATACTTTGGTAATAGGAATAACTGAAGAAGCTCCAGTTTATTATATAGATAATGGATCAAAACTTGAAATTATTAATGAAAATTTAAATGTATTAGAAGAAGTAGATAGTATTGAAGGAAGAAATTTAGTTGAAGTTAAAGGTATTGATTTAAGTAGAGTTAATGATGAGAGTTATGCAGATGATATACATACTTATAAAAGTATTTTAGCTAATTTTTATCCATTTATTTCTGAAAATAAAGAGCAAATACATCTTTCAAGTTTAGATATAAGTAATATAGTAAATATAATTGGGTATATAGGGGATGTTGAAATTTTCTTTGGAGATGATAGTGATTTATATAATAAGATGGAAAATGTGTATAGAATAATTTTAAGTGAAAATATAAATATAAAAAAAGGTTATATAAATGTTAGTATAAAGGGATCACCAGTAATAAAAAATGAACCAGTTGATGAAAGTAAACCTAAAAATGAAGCAGAAACATAAGCAAAGATAAATGAGAAAATACAAACAGAAAATAAACAAAATTTAAGTTTTGAAAATGTGAAATAGGAGGAGAGTATGAAAAGAACAGTATCTCAAATTTTTGTTGCTATTGTTTGTGCATTATTAGGTTTTTTATTAACATATCAGTTTAAGCAATTAAATATAGCAAATAGAAAAAATATAGATTACAATAGTTCAGATATATTATTAGAATTAGAAAATCTAAAAAAAGAAAAAGAAGATTTGCAAAAAAATAATGAAATTTTATCTGAAGAATTAAAGCAATTAGAAGATGCGGCAGCTGAGGAAGGGGTAGTTGAAGGTGAAATAAAAAAACAACTTGATAATGCAAGAATGCAACTTGGACTTTTAGATGTAAAAGGACCAGGATTAACTATTACCTTAACTTTGAAAAATTCGGTATTTGGTGCAAATGGTACTCAAAATGTAAATACTCTTAGTGAAGAAGAAATTATAAATTTAATTAATTCTTTATGGTATGCAGGGGCTGAGGCTATATCTATAAATGAAATGAGAATTACACCACAAACAGGGATAAAAACAGCAGGTAGTTCAATTTCTATAGGATCAGCAGGTAGAGTAGATCCAAATAGTGAAGTTGTAATTAAAGCAATTGGAGATAAAAGTAAATTAAATGTTGCTGTAAACTATCCAGGTGTTTTAGATTATGGGGCTTTAAAAAGTTATAATAGTGATGTTAAGCAAAGTGATGACATAACAGTAACTAAGACAACACAATCATTAAGATATGAATATATAAAGCCAATTCAATAAATAGGAGGAAGAGTTATGATAGCATTAATAGGTTTGTTATTAGGTGTATTTTTAGGACTAGTTTTTGATGTAAATATACCAGAAAGTTTTTCGCCCTATATGTCAGTTGCGATTTTAGCATGTTTAGATTCTGTATTTGGGGCATTTAGAGCATCTTTAAATAATAATTTTAAATCAGATATATTTATATCAGGATTTTTTGGAAATGCTTTGCTTGCAGCAGGATTAGCGTATCTTGGAGATAAATTAGGTATTCCTATATATATTTCATCAGTAATAGTATTTGGGGGAAGAATATTTGATAACTTTGGAGCTATTAGAAGAATTTTATTAGAAAGATTCAAAAATAGACGAAGAGGTGATTAGGTGATTAAAAATAAAAGCAAATTTTTTCTTTTCCTTGGAACGATATTAATTGGTTTTTTTATTGTTATTAATATGGATATTAATAATACTAATAGTTTTTTAAAAATGAATTCAAAAGAATATAAAAATGCAATTGAAGAAAGAAATAAATTATATGATGAAATTACAGCGTTAAGTGAAGATAATTATGATTTATTAAAGAAAATATCTCAACTTAATGTAGATGATAATAAAGATAATCAAAAAGTAATAAAGCATATGCAAGAACAATTAGAAGAATATAATTTGCTTTCTGGAGTAGTTGAAGCAAAAGGACCAGGGGTTGTTTTAACTATTAGTGATGGGAGTTATGATATTTATAGTGATAGTCAAGAGGAAGTTAATAGAAAAACATTACATTCAGCTGATGCAGCATTAATATTAAATGAATTAAGAACTGCAGGTGCAGAAGCAATTGCTATAAATAATTATAGGGTTTTAAATAATACAGGGGTTGTTTGTGCATGGGCTTTTATAAGATTTGAAGAAAATAAAAATGAAATGGAAGGAGCTCCATTTCATTTTTATGCAATTGGAAATCCAGAACAAATTGAAGCAGCGTTATTTGCTGAAGGAAGCCATTTAAATGAATTAGTTTTAAGAAAATTAAATGTAACATTAAATAAATATGATGAAATGGAATTACCAAGTGCGAGTATATCAATTTCACCAAAATTTATGAAAAGAGCAGATAATTAAATTTAAAAAAGTATTAAAAA
>OASX01001548.1_pt1 | contig 10903 bp, 8 predicted proteins | sample 1516531 | NCBI WGS metagenome assembly OASX01 (sample SAMEA2579911, study PRJEB22360) | human gut metagenome | biome: human gut; feature: human-associated habitat; material: faeces | place: Denmark | collected 2008/2010
GAACTCCCATGCAAGCACTTCACAGGCCCACCTAGCTGCCTCTTTTGCCAGGAAACGCCTGTCATATCCGATGCAGATGTCCTCCTTCTCCACGCCCTCTGCCTTCATTTTCATGGCAAGGGCCTTTGTCAGCTTCTGGATATTCTCCTTCGTGAAGCCGTCACCTATAATTGCTCTCCAACCGCCTGTTCCAAATTTGATCATTGCTGTTCTCTCCTTCCTGTACGAACCCACAAGTTATCCCATAACAATTTTTACTGTATTTTCACTGCCTGCTTCGCAGACCGGTATCTTATCCACTTTTTCCTTGTTGAGCCAGATTTCCTTCACGCCTTTTTCCACATGGTCCGGGTTTTCCACTGTGATATCAAAGGACGCACCGCGAAATACCCTGTGCGCGGAAAATCCGTCCCAGTCACCCGGAATACAGGGATCGATCTCCAGTCCGTCCATCAGCGGACGGATGCCCAGCATATATCTGGTGGCTGCAAAGTAAGCCCAGCCGCCGCTGCCTGTCATGAAGGGATGGCGTGCCCTGCCGTAGGCTGTGTGGTCCCTGCCCATGATGAACTGGCAGTAGGAATAAGGCTCTGCCTGGCGCACCTCTATCATGTCATTCTGATAGTACGGACACAGGGCATTGTAGAACTCCATGGCACGGCTGCCTCTGCCCAGCATACATTCCGCTGCCCATGCCCATGGGTTGGGATGACTGAACACAGAACCGTTTTCTTTCAGGCCCGGGTACACCCTGGTCACAAAACCGATATCATCATCCGGCACCGTATAGGAGGGGCCGTTGAGCATGATGCCGTAAGGAGTGAAGAGGTTCTCATAAACAGCATCCATGGCCTTTGTTCCCTTTTCTTTGGGCGCCGCGCCGGAGAGCACTGCCCAGGCATTGGATTCCAGATGTACTCTTCCCTCTTTGTCCTTCTGTGTTCCGATCTTCCGGCCGTTTTTCGTGATGCCGCGGATATACCACTCTCCGTCCCACAGCTCCCGGTCACAAACTTTTTTCACATTTTCAGCCATTGACCTGTATTTCTCCACATCCTCTTTCTCGCCCAGATAAGAAGCCATCTCGAGAAAGCTCTGTATCGCCCAGTAGTGCAGGAAGGATACCATGGCACTCTCGCCGCCGCCTAAGTTCAGGCAGTCGTTCCAGTCCGCGCGCAGACCCTTGCACACGCCGTCAGCTCCCACCTGTCTGGCGGAAAAGTCCAGAATTCGTTTCATATGGTCATAGACTGTGCCCTCGCCTTTGTCCGCATAAGGCACCACCTGTTTCAGCAGTTCAAATTCCCCTGTCTCTTTTACATACTCCACAATGGAGCTGACCAGCCACAGGGCATCGTCTGAGCAGGTGTCCTCCAGACCGTGGATCATCTGGTCCTTACTGGGTGTGGGCACGACTGTGGGGGACTTAAAGGGCTTCACTTCCGTATCCGGGTCAAACCATTCCGGCTGGAACAGATGCAGGCCGTATCCCTCCGACACCTGGCCCCTTAAAAGCTCTATGATCCTCTGGCGGCATTTTGCCGGATTGGAATGCGGTACTGTCATGGCATCCTGGGCAGTGTCCCGATAGCCCAGTCCTGTCCGTCCGCCCACTTCGATGAAGGAGGCAAACCTGGAGAACATCACATTGATCTCCGCCTGATAGAGGGTCCAGGTATTGATAAGCGTGTTCATGCCTTCATTTGGAGTCCGGATCTGCAGTTTGTCGAACTTGCTCTCCCAGTAGTTTTTCAGTTCCTCGTAGGCTACGTCCACATTGGCAAAACTGCTGTATTTTTCTCTGTAGGGATAAGCGGCTTTTCTGTTTCCCTCGCCCAGCATGAACACCAGGCGCACTTCCTCACCGGGAGCCAGTGTAAGCTTTTTCTGCAGGGCTCCGCAGTGGTTGTTGCCCTTCTCAAAACCGCCGCCAAGAACACCCTTTTCCACCCCGATGGGATTGGTCTCCGTGCGGTAAGAGCCGATGAACTCATCCCGCAGACACTCAAATCCGTCCGGCCGGAAACTGGCTGTAAACCACTGGAATCCAAACTCTTCATAGAAAAGGTCGTGTTCAATGATGCCGTCCTCGCAGGAGGAGGCAGCCGCGTACATACTCATCTGAAAGTTCTTATTGTCCATCTCGATTTGATGGAAGGAAAATTCCAGATAGGAATACACGCTGAGGCTTCTGGTGCGTCCGCTGTCGTTTTTGATCTTCACATCCCACAGCTCCACCGGGTCCTCTTTGGGGATGCACATTTTCTGAGACGCTTTGATGCCGCTGTAATCGCATTCATAGACCGTATAGGACATACCGTGGCGGCAGGTGTATTTTGCCTGATCCAGCGGTTTTCCCACCGGCTGCCAGGATACGCTCCAGTAATCTCCGTCCTCATCATCCCGGATATACACATAATGGCCCGGGCGGTCCATGGGAACTGCGTTGGCCCGAAAGCGGGTTATGCGGTGGTACTCCGGTGATTTATAGAAAATATATCCGCCTGCGGTATGGTTCAAAACCGCACACATGTCTTTTACTCCCAGGTAATTGGTCCAGGATGTAGGCAGATCTACCCTGTCAATCACATACTCTCTTTTCTCATTGTCAAAATGTCCGTATTTCATGTTACGAAACCCTCCTGAATCTCCTATTAAGAACTTTGCTGCAGATACCCGCTGTAATGGCTCTGCGCCTTCCCAAACGAAAGGGGCCCGCACCGGCAGACCCCTTTTCGTCTTCCTGGCTCTATTATAGAAAACTTTCCGTTTCAGTAACATAGTTCAGGATGTTAATATTTGTTTTTTCTTGTTACATAAACCTGTCCGGCAGCTTCCTTAAGAGCGTCAAACAGGCTCTAGCCTTCCAGGTATTTTTTCAGCGCCTCTGCTCTCTGTGCGGCTGTCTCGTATCCCTGGCGGTAAAGTGCCTCCAGTTTTTCCCCGTCCTTTTCTATACGCCCGATTTCCACAGGCCTGGGAGGCTGGATCAGGAAAACCCTGCCCTCTTTTTCTTCCCGGTACAGATAATCCAGGGTCTCATTGTAATCCAGATGTCTGTTTTCCATACGCTCTACAAGCTTTGGAAACTGTCTGCCGTAGCGGATGCGCAGAAGAGGCATCATCTGGTTCTTCTTTTTCCGGTATTCCCTGCCGCGGGTGAGAATCACCACATTTTTCTCATTTCCCAGGCTCTCGGATTTTCGGATGGGAATGGAATCTGTGATGCCTCCGTCCAGGTAGGGTTTCTTCCGGATCCACAGGGTTCTGGACATAAGAGGAAGGGAGCTGGATGCGCGGATATAACAGATCTCACGGCGCAGGTCCCTGATCTGCTTATACTCTGCCTGCCCGGTCTCACAGTTTGTCACCACAGCGTAAAACACGGCAGGGGTGGCGTCAAAAGTCTCATAATCATAGGGGTCCAGCTCTTCCGGAATGGTTTTATACAGCATCTCGGCTCCAAAATAATCGCCTGTTTTGATAAAACTACCTATTCCGCAGTATCTGGGGTCATCCAGATATCCGGTGATCGTCCGGTATCCCCTTCTGTGCTGCTTGGAAAGATAGCTGCAGGCCAGGCAGGAACCTGCGGAAACGCCAATACAGGTGTCAAACTGTATGTCCTGTTCCAGAAAATAATCCAGCACGCCTGCGGTAAACACACCGCGCATGCCGCCTCCCTCCAAAACAAGACCTGTTCTTGCAATGCTCTGTGTCATAATTCTGTCATCCCTCTTCCGTCTCTTCTTTACTTTCATATACTAAAAATTCCCCGGCCGGCGCCCCGCAGACCGGACAGCGCTCCGGGCGGCTCTCCATCAGGCATCCGCAGACCGGGCACACATAAAATACGGTTTTTTCAAATCCGTCACAGTCTGCAGCCTCCCGAAGAAGCCTTGCATGGGCTTTCTCCGCGGAAGCGGCATCCCGGTAAGCCTGCCTGGTCAGCAGGAGATCATGCTCCTGGGCGTAGTCCGCAACCATGGGGTACAGCCGTTCGTACTCGAATTCCTCTCCCGGCACATAGGTGTCCACGGATTCATGAAAGTCCTTCGGCTTGTCTAAAATGGCGTAAAAGCTCTTGGCATGCCGGTATTCCGACTCTGCCAGGGCGCGGAACAGATTGGCGATCCTGCCGTATCCTCTCTTATCCGCGCGTTCCGCAAAGGTCTGATATCTGAGAAACGCATACAGTTCTCCCTTTACAGTCTCCTCAAGCTGACTCCTGGTGATCTTATCCTCCCGCTCCCTCTGGTAAGGGGCATCCCCCAGATTTTCAAACCTGTGGCAGAGCCTGCCGTTCTCCCGGGCAAAGCGGACAATGTGATGCTCCACATCCGCTGCCTTGATATTCTCGGATACGTCCTCAATAATGGCACCGCCTCCCCCTGTACAGACAAAGGGGATGTTATCCACTTCGTCCTCAAAGCAGGAGTGGACATGGCCGCACACAAAATATTTGATCTTCTCTTTATAGGGTAAATACACTGCCCGCAGGCGTTCAAACTCCTCCTGGGAGACTGAATTTCCCGTAAAATGGTTTGGAATAGGTATGTGGAACGCGATCACCACATTTTTGCATTCCTCCATGGCAAGTACCTGTCCCAGAAGTGCAAGCCCTGCATCGGAGAATTTCCGGAAGGCATTATCCACCACCACAATGGTGAAGGTCTCTGCAAGGACCGCGTAATCGTGCAGGCCGAAGAAAGCTTCATAGTCTCCTGTATCGTGGTTTCCCCGGAGCACAAATACATCTTTTTCGGCTACGGATTCCGTGAGGGTACATACATTTTTATAGTGCCGTTCATCCCCAACAGGAACCATATCGCCCGCAATGAGAATCATATCCTCCTTCGCTGCCTTCTCCAGCGCGCCTGCGTACGTCTTCATCATAACAGTGCCCAGCCCTTCGCATCCCGGGTCTCCAATCACTGCAAATGACGTACAGCCGGGGCGGCGGACGATGGGTTCTATAATTTTCTGAATATTACGTTTCTTCATGATAATACCTCCTCAATGGTATTATTTTACTTCATTTTTTCTGAACTGGCAACCCGAATCGACCGCGCGGGCTTCTTAGCCTCCTGTTCCAGGTATGCCTTAAGGGACGCGGTATCCTGTTTCAGCAGGAACAGAATGCTCTGGAGATACATTTTATTGTAGCTGTCGTTTAAGTCAAGACCCAGCATTTCGTGGATACGTCTTACCCTGTATTTCAGCGTACTGATATGGATTCCCAGATGGGAAGCGGTGCGGCTCATGACCATAAAGTTGTCAAAGAGAGCCTCCAGGGTCTGATAATAGCTGGTGTGGTGGATATGGTCATGGAGGAGCAGGTCCTTCAGCCCTCCGAATAAAAGGACATTGACCGGCAGGGATTTCCACCCCTCATAGATGATGTAATCCAGCGCAAAATCCCTGAATAGACATGCCTTTTTCGTGTAATCCAGTTTGTTTCCGATGCGTATGGCAGCCAATGCCTGGGTACAGTAATCCGGGTAATCTAAAAAACTGCGGAAAGGCGTGCTGACACCTGCGATCAGCGGGGAATCTTTCAGTATCTTTTCCAGCCGTTTTGCGATCTCATCCACACCGCCGGATATCGGAAGCAGGTTGCAGAGGAAGAAAATCTCAGTCCCTGTCTTTACCATGAGACTGCTTCGCTCAAACAGCTCATCATCGGGTATCTCTCTCTGGCTGACTTTGCTGAAAAAGGCTGATTTCAGCACAATGCACACATAACTGCCCTTTATTTCCCAGCCGAGGGTGGAGAGGGCAAGCTCCAGGCATCTGGGCATCTGCAGAAAGCTGCTGCCCTTTTCCGCCTGTATCGCCAGGGTTTTCTGCATCCGTTCCATACCCTGATAACTGTTTATAAAATTCACACGGAGCAGGCTCCTTAAATACTGCCCTGTATGACAGAGCAGTATCCTGTCCCGTTCCGTCAGCGGCATTGTGACAGAGAGAAGAAAGATCCCGAACAAAAACTTATCCTCCTTACGGACCGGCACTGCCAGAAAGGGAATCCCCTCCTCTGTTTCGGAAACCCCGCCCTCCCCCTTACATGCCCTGCAAAAAGAACGGGCAAAAGACGGCCGCAGAAAATCGGTATCCCCGTCCCTGCACTCACAGGGAATCCTGCAGGCATCTTCATTCTGGGACAGGGCCAGGATCTCCATATGTTCTCCCACCAGGATAATGGGATTGGAGAACACAGACAGAAGCACAGGGGCAAGGGCAGAGAACGGTTTTCCGTCCCTGCACAGCCGGTCCAGCTCTTCCTCAAACATCCTGTATTTTTCAAACAGTTTCATAAGCAGCGACAAGATCATCTGAGGTGTCAGATAGGGTCTGACCCAGAGAATATCCATGCCCTCTCTTTCCAGGCACTCTTTGGAGGGCTTTCCGATGCTCACTAAAGTAAGGGCAGGATGTTTTTTCGGTATCCGCTCCAGGTCCCCGGCGTACATGACATATACGTGATAGGCTCTCGGCAATATCCCCTCCTGCCAGATCAGGGCGCCGGTCAGACAAAGCTCCGCAGGGTCTGATTTCAGGGAACTTCCCTCCACCCCCTTTAAGTCTTCCGCCAGTATCCATCCATTCAGCTTCATAATACCACCTCCTGCTCCCCTGCAAGCTCAGGATACCGTTTTAAGATTCGGAAGATGAGCATCAGATAAAGCCTCTCCTGAGGGGAATCCAGATCCATATCCAGAAGCTCCCTGATCTTTTTCATCCGGGACTTAAAGGTATTCCTGTGTATGTACAGATCATCAATGGCCTTTGCTGTGTGGGAGTCAAATTCTATGTAATTCAGTAAGGTCTTGTAATAGCTGGTATCGTGGGTCCTGTCATAGCGGATGAGTTCCAGGATGGACGCCGGTATCAGCGTCCGCACCGGCAGGGTGTCGGCACCGCAGTTCAGCACATAGTGCAGGGCATAGTCCTCGAATTTGAACAGCCACTGGGTGCTGCTGCACTCCTTTCCTGAATAAAGGGCTGCCTCTGCCTGCCGGTAGTAGTCAGGAAACTGGAAGAAGTCAGAGAACTCTGTGCTGATTCCTGACTTGAACAGATTATCCCTTACAATATAGGCCAGGCGCCTGCATTCCTCATCCCTGCCCTCCAGCCCAAGGCCCAGATTGCACAGAAGCAGCAGCCTGTCCTCATATTCCAGGGAGAGGTAACCGTGAAGCTGGTGGTCAAAAAGCACGCTCTCATAGGCGGCTGAATGCAGCTCCTGCCCGGTCTCCGTCAGTTCCATGCAGACACAGAAAAAAGGGCCGCTCCGCTTCCATCCTGCCAGCCGCATTGCCATGAGAAGCTTATCCACATCAAATTCCGACGGGCTTCGCAGATACTCCAGGGCATAATTCTTAAATGCCTCCAGAGCATTGAATCTGGAACCGGAATGACGCACAGCAAGCGCCCGCACCGTCTCGGTGAACACAGAGAGCAGTGCCAGATGTCCGTCTGTCAGAGTGATATTCACCCCGTCTATGACAATCCTTCCCCAGTATTCCCCGTTCTCGTCGAATATGTTGCTGTATATACTTATGAACTCTTCCCCCTCGTTGCTCCAATACTGGGGTGTTACAAATTCCAGGGTGGTCAGGTAATCCGAGCGAAAAAACAGCTCATCCGTAATATTCCGGTCCAGATAATTGGTCCCCTCCTGTAAAAGGCTGTAGGAAAAACTGGCATTTCCCGCTTCCGCATACCCCATAAGCTCATATTCCCTGTTGTGCACCATGACAGGGCTGTTGAAAATGGGCAGGCTGAGGCGGCAGAGTGCCTCAATGCTCCGCTCCCCGGAGAGGACAGCGGAAAGTCCCTGCTCCCATCTGTTGTATTTCTCAAAGATTTCTTCCAGCCGGGACAGCAGCGCGTCCGCTGTCAGACTGCCGTCCATACAGATCCAGGAGCAGCCATACGGGAAATCTCCCGCCAGTGGTTCTGTCCCCCCCTAAAAACAGCAGTGCGGTTCCTGATTCCAGCTCCGGAATATCCAGTGCCTGGTCTGCAGATTCCATCAGATACAGTGTGTCCCTGCGCAGCACACAGCCCGGCTGATACAAGGTGTAGAAGGACAGCTTTCTATCCAGATAATCCTGTTCTCCCCGGTACCCGGACACATGCTCCAGTTCATTCATCAGAATATGTATATTTAATTCCATTCTGTACCTCCCTATACCTTCCGTTTCCTGTTTCGGCTTCTATAGTTCCATTATAAATCCCTTCTCTTTGTTTTACCAGATTATCCTTTCCTCCGTTTTGACGTTTTTTCATCTCCAAATTCACAAAAACGGACGAAAAACAGGATGCCTCTGCGTTTTTTCAAAAGTTTTAGACGGTCAGGTCACGAAAATACAGGAATTTCAAAGGATGGTAAGAGAATTTAAATAAGATATAATGGGTACATAAGATCCGGATCGCAAATATTTTATGGAGGTGTAAGATGGACAAAGAAATGACCAGAGGGCGTGCTCTTCTGTTTTTAATCTCTCTTTTTCTGACAAACGTGGCAGTTATGGCAGATATGGTTATCATTCCGGCCGGAAACGGGCTGTATGAGACCTTCCAAAATGACGCCGCCGTGAATTTTATCCTGTCGGGACCATCCTTTATCATGCTTTTCTCAGCCATGCTGTGCGGAAAACTCATGCAGTATCTGAGCAAAAAGAAAATTTTAATTGGGGCTATGATCCTGTTTGCCGTATCTGCCATTTTAGGCGGAGCTGTGGCAAATGTGTATTATGTACTGGTTATGCGTATACTGGTGGGCATTTCCATGGGCTTTGTAAATGCCGCTGCCATGGCTCTGATCGCTGAGGTCTATGTGGATGAAGACAAGCGCGGAACCATCATGGGTATCTTCAATGCCACTATGGCAGGTACCGGTGCTGTCATCAGTCTGATCGCAGGTGTATTTGCAGTACGTTCCTGGAACGAAGTTTTTAAGGTCTACTGGATAGCCGTGCCGGTGATCGTCATGATGATTTTCTTCCTTCCCACAACGCCGGCGGAGGGCAGTCCCTCAGAGGAAAACCAGGCGAAAGTACAGGGAAGAAATCCATATCTGTCGAGGCAGTTTATGCTGATGGTCTCCTGCTTTGCCTATAATCTGATCTACGCGGTCATCTATTATCAGGTATCTGTCCTGGTGGCAGAACAGGGGTATGGAAATGAAAGCGTTGCCGCACTGCTCTCCACACTGGGTACCGTGGGAAGCTGCATCCTCTGTATCCTGTTCGGAGCCCTGTACTCCAAGCTGAAAAGGGCAACCATCATTTTCGGATATGTGGGACTCTGTCTCTCCTATCTGCTGCTTTACCTGGCATCCGGACCGGTCATGGCCGGAATTGCATGTACGCTGTGCGGTGCTTCCTATGGATACGGTTTCTCTTACTTCTTCCTGAGATGCACGGTCGTCGTACCCAAGGAGCGGGTATCCTCCTCTATCTCCATGACAACAGCCATCGGAGGTTTTGGAATGTTCCTCTCCACCTATGCCTGCACCATGCTGCAGAAGCTTCTGGGCACCACAGGCATTTTAAAACTGCTTCCCGTAGCCATTGCCGCTTCCGGAATCGGTGCTGTACTGTCTATTATCTGCACTGTAATGGATAAGAAAAATCCCAGCGACCTGTCCATGCAGGAAGTCCGGGAAAATGAAAATATGTAATATGTTAAAACGGAACTCATGAAAGGAGATTTTTGATATGCTGACAAAAAGACAGAATTTACTGGAAACCATCAGAGGCGGACATCCCGACCGCTTTGTAAACCAATATGAATTTATGCACATTATTTACGGCAGCCCGTTCTTTGACCTGCACAACGGCCCCATTCTGGAGGAAGGTGTCATAAATGCAGTCAATGGCTGGGGCATCACATTCTCATGGCCAAAAGGAACCCCCGGCGACTTCCCGGTCCACGATGAGGAGCATCTGGTACTCAAGGATGTTACGGAATGGCGGAAATACGTTCATGCGCCAAGTCTGGATTACCCGGATTCTGAATGGGAACCTTACATCAAAGAGGCGGAATCCGTGGACAGAAATGAATATTTCGTAACTTCTGTCATGTTCCCGGGACTTTTTGAACAGTGCCATCATCTGATGGATATTCCTGAGACTATGATGAACTTTATTGAGGAACCGGAGGCCATGCATGAGCTGATCGACTATCTCACTGACTGGGAGCTGGAATATGCGGATAAGGTCTGCAGATACTTAAAGCCTGATGCCCTTTTCCATCACGACGACTGGGGTACCCAGACCTCCACCTTCATCTCTCCGGCTATGTTTGAGGAATTCTTCCTTCCCGCATACAAGAAGATCTACAAGAGATACCGTGACAACGGCGTGGAGCTCATTGTGCATCACTCGGATTCCTACGCAGCCACACTGGTGCCCTATATGATAGAGATGGGTGTGGATATCTGGCAGGGTGTCATGACCACAAACAACGTACCGGAACTGATCAAAAAATACGGCGGACAGATTTCCTTCATGGGCGGCATCGACAGCGCCAAAGTGGATTATCCGGGCTGGACCAGAGATGTGATCAAAAAAGAAGTGCGCCGCGCCTGTGACGAGAACGGCAAACTCTATTTCATTCCGTGTGCTTCCCAGGGACTTGATATCAGTACCTTCCCGGGGGTGTATGAGACACTGAGCGAAGAGATTGATGCTTACAGCAAAGAAGTCTTTTAATATTCGGTTATTTGAAAATGGCCGGCATTCCAACTCCTCTGGAATGCCGGCCATTAAAAAAACTCTCTGGCTTCTGCCAAAGAGTTTTCTGCCACTGCCGCTGGCCGGACTCGAACCGGCACGGTGTTACCCGCTTGATTTTGAGTCAAGTGCGTCTGCCAATTCCGCCACAGCGGCTC
>OASX01001550.1_pt1 | contig 10900 bp, 8 predicted proteins | sample 1516531 | NCBI WGS metagenome assembly OASX01 (sample SAMEA2579911, study PRJEB22360) | human gut metagenome | biome: human gut; feature: human-associated habitat; material: faeces | place: Denmark | collected 2008/2010
GGGTGCCGAGGCTTTTGCCGCTGCTTTTTCTTCCTCCAAACGCCGCCACTCCGGTATATGGGCGGAAGCCTTACAGGATTGAAGCTTTTCCGCCTCTGGGTGCTTTGTATAGTCCATCTTCGACACTTTAAGTGCTTTTCTGCCCCGGATAATAACAAGGGCCTGGTCGATAGGAAAACGCAGCACTTCATCAGGAGTGAGAACAGGACGCTTGCCGACACCGCTGGTTTCCCGATATTCTGGCGTGTAGTTGGAAATACGCCAGGTACCCAGCTGTTTTGCTTTGCTGGTGACATCTACACTGGCGAGGCCCGTGCGTTCAGAGACAAATTCCGCTGTTAAAGGGTCCGTACAACCGAGGAAGTACTGCACATCACAGTTTCCCAGCAGCTCTTGCCAGAGATTAAGAGGATAACGGTTTTGTAGACCTGCAAGATTCTGGAACACCAGTGACATACTGATATTACGAGAGCGGATTACGGAAAGGCGGCGTGAAAGATCTGGAATGGTTCCGCATGCTGTTAATTCTTCTCCTAATACATGGACAGGCACAGGAAGTTTGCCGCCGGGACAGTTTTTGTCCGCATAACGCACTAATTTAATAAATACAAACGATAAAAACAGGCTTGCCAAAAAATCAAAGGTGCTGTCCTGGTCACTGGTAACTAAAAAGTAAGCACAGGGCTGTTGTCCTGGCAGCTCCAAGTCAATCTCATCCCGTGCCGTGATTTTCTTTATCAGCTCGGACTGGAATACCTGAAGCCGGCTGCCCAGACCGATAACAACACCGCTCCGCACGGTTTCAGAGGATTGCTTAAAAAGGCTGAACGGAGCTTTGGCGGGATGGGTAGGCGCAAGTCCTTCAAATAGGCTGTTCAGTTCAGATTCAGAATTCAGCGTCAGCAGCCGGTAGACCTCACCGATGTTCTTGTGATCTGAATCGTAGCTCTGGTCCACATACAGTACCAGCGCTTTAAGCAGGTTCATTTCGGCGGAATCCCAGAAGTGGTCGCCCTTGCTGCCGTTCATAGTATTTTTGATGATAACATCTACGAAAAGCTGCGCCATCAGTTCCTGTCCCTCGATTTCAGCAAGACAGTTCCAGGAGTCGCTGTTTTCGGGCGAGACCAGATTGAAAACACGGACACAGTAACCCCGGTCCCGCAAATAGGAACTTGATTTTTCGTATAGCTCGGATTTGGGATCACAAATAATTTGGGATTCTCCACGGGCAGCACTCTGGAGAATGCGGTTCATACAAAAGGCTCTTGTTTTCATAGAGCCGCTTGCACCGTATACGGCCATGTTTGCATTGAAGCGCGTTTCCTCCGGCATACAAACTATCTTGTTGTCCAGCAGGCCAAGAATGGTTCCATGATGTTGGCGCAGGTCCGATACCAAGTCCAGCACTTCAGTCATTTCTTTACGGCTCATCCAGCCAGATGTGCCATAGGTACCTTTGGCAGAGTATGTAAAATTACGGTCCTTATCATATTCACCGCTGTCACTGTATCCCATCCGCATAACCATAATAAGCAGAATTGCCAGCAGGCCAATGCAGATCAGGACACCGTAGAGGCCATAAGGTGGTTGAAATACGGTGGTAATGCAGGATATAAAGTCAGGCGACGCCATTACCGGAGATGTACCATCCCCAGGAATACCGCCGCCCTGTTTCCACACAGCATAATTGCCGATAAATTGAGCCAGATACCCGCCTGCGTACAAAATCGCAAGTATGGCAACCGGCCCGGCAATCAATCCTTTCATGATTTTCTGTTTGTCTATGGAAAGAACCTCCTTTCAAATTTATCGAAGCCGATGGTCTGAAAACGTATCCGGCTGCCACAATAGCGCTCCAGTACATTTTGCTGGTAATCAAAGCAAATGAGCGTGCCATTTTTACCTTGCAGTTCCAGCGCCGTATTATAGCGGGCAATGCGGGGCATATCGCAGCTGTAAGCAAACAGTACCGGATCTCCGTTCTTGTCAATCGCATCATTTTCGATGCGCCAGTTAGCCTTCCGCTCGATTAAATCCAGAGAAAGAATTCGGTGCAATTCTTCTTTTTTTTCAGTATCACAGAGCAAGCGCAAAAGTATATCACCCTTACGGTCATTGGTAACATAAAAAAAGTGGTCGTAGCAGCCGTCCAGCATAAAACAGTCATGTCTTTTGCCCCCATTGCTGGTTAGCATCTGGTAGGCCGGTTCCATCCCGTCTCCAAGCACTAAACCGGAAACATCTACGGGGCGGAACTGGGAGGCAAGCCGCTGCTGACACAATACGGTCCACATCAGAGTTTTCATGCGCAGCTCGGATTTATAGCGCCATTTCATCAGACCGGGTCCGCAGTTGTAGGTAACAAATATACCTGCTGGTGCAAGCAGCACACCTACGGAACGGGAACTGCGGATTTTGGTAAAATCAATACCAACCTCTTTGATTTCACGGGAATTATAAAACGCAGGCGCTTCAATCTCACCAACGGGTGAACCCTCTGGTGAAAAGATGTCCGGTTTTTCATTCCGGAATACAGCTGCACCGGCATTTTCCATTGTCACATAGGCTTGTGCGATGCGGTGCAGACGCAGCCGACGGTTAACCTCGCTTTTCAAGCGGTTGGTATCGGTTTCTCCTGTGAGATAAAATGTAAACAGGTCGGGGCTTTCCGACAGGAGCGTGGCTTTCGCTTTTACTCCCAGCCGATAGCCTCTCAGCTTATCCCGGTAGTATGTGCGCAGGTAACCATCCTTTTTTAAAGCAGTGATAACGGACTCCTTGTAATAATCACTGCCACGGAGCCGTTTTAACTGGTCTGCCGGGAACTCACCGGAGATAGCAGTTAAGGCAAGAAGGTGGTATGGCAGTGTATCGGGCTGTGGAAACGTTCGGTTGCATTTCCCAATATTGCTCACTCCTTTCGTGAACGGTTTTTACCGAGACTGAAAACGACTTCGGTAAAAACCGGGTACTGCATCGCCTCAGAAGCCCATGAAAAACGTGGATTTTGGCGGTGCGTGATAGGGTCGGGATAAAATACCCCTAAAATCATCAAAAATCCGAGATGGTTTTCAGATGGTTTTCCTGTTCAGAAATCCAGAGAGGAAACCGTGCCTTTTCCATAATGGAGATTCGTGTACAATCCTTTTCGCCAAGTACCGCTGTATTATAAGCGTCACAGAGCAGGCCGCAGTCATCGGTCATGACAAATGTGGCAAGTACGTCTAAAAGCTGCTTTTCTTCAAGGTTGTCATAATCACGAACCCTTCTTGTAGGAAGTGATTGATCGTAGACTTGAGTAAAACATACAACACAATCCCGATAGTGGGGCAGCGTATTTTCTCTGGCATACTGTTCCATGGCAAAGTATAGCGGGTCTAAAAGAAATTCCGTGCTCTGCCTCTGCCTGCGTTTAGGCAGCAGGCTGGGAAGTGACACCGACAGCACCCCTTCTTTGTAGGCAATCTCAATGCCGTGTGCCGACTGTGCCGACGTCAGATACTCCGCTTTTTTGATGCCGGTGCTGGCATAAATCAAATGCCGCAGACGACAGGCAACCGACTCTGCCCGCAGTGCGGCATCCATAGATAAAACTTCATAATTATCGGGATAACGCTGGATATCTGTGGTGTCCATTGCATATAGAGCATTATTCAGACGGGAAAGATCGTCCAGAATACTCCCGATACGTTTTGAAATAATTTTTCGTTCCAATTATGTTCCTCCATTTGCACGTTGATAATAAAGCACCTGCCCAGAGGAAGATACGGTACAGAATCCGGAAATACTTGGAAAATCAAGCAGCGGAATCTGATCCGGCTCCTCCACCAGAACAATGCGGCGGCTGTCTTGTCTTGCGTCCTGTTTCAACGCATGGGCGATAAGTGCCTCCTGACTGACAGCCACATAGACAATTTCATAAATCTCTCCACCTGAAAAGAAGATGACTTTTGCAGGGAAGTCTCCAGGAGAATGATATTCCACCCGGTCGATTATATCCAGAAGTACCCAGACCGACTGTATCAGGCCGAAATCTGCCTGGTGTTTTTTACCATAAGGGAACCAGCCGCCGCTGATACTTTGCTCGGCCCTGCCCTGCCGTTTAAGATGGGAGAGCAGGCCATAGACAACGGCGCTGTCCTTGCCGGGAAAAAATCCTGCCAGCTGGCATTGTATAAGGCCCGGATACAGGGAAATGAGACGCAGCAGCTCTGTGGCCTCCTGCCCATATATATCGGCTCTGGTCTTCATGTGGGAATCACCTCCTTTTGTTCTTAGGCGTAATTTTGACGTAATACGTGCGCTAGTCATGGGAAAGACGCAATTAAGACGTAATCTGAACGTAATTCATCTTATCCGGCACTGGCCTGATTCTCTTGCTGCCGCAGACGATTTACGATATTTCTCAGTTCACGCCGGTCTGTGGTAATTAAATCTTTTTCCAGCGGGCTTGCCTTAAACTCCACCATAATGTTGTTATTGTTCGTTGAGATCAAACCGTTCCCGCGCTCAAAATGGATAATTTCCATGATTTCCGCATCGGACAGATGCAGTGTGTCCTGAACCCGCATGGCTTCATCATCCTCCAGGTTGAGAATAATCTTAGTTTTAGAATTGTTGATAATTCCCTTGCCAAAACGCCCCTCATCCAGATTGAAAAAGTCATTGAGGTCCTGGCTGGCACAAACGGCACTGCCGCCATAGCCTCGTATCGTCTTGAATATCTCAAGAACAAAATCCCCTGCAAGCCTTGTGCCGGTAGCTCCGGCGCCGGATAAAAGCTGCCAGCATTCATCTATAAAGATGGTCTTTTCTTCAGTACGGTCTTCTTTGGCACAGTCCCATACAAAATCCAGTGCAACGAACATACCAACTGTAAGCAGATCTCCGGTAAGAGAGGAAATATCAAGTACCGTATATTTATTCTGCAGGGATACATTAGTTTGCTGGCTGAAGGTGCGGGCGGAACCATTGACAAGGCGGTTGAGGATGTGCGCCATCCGCAGAGTATCAGGGGATTGCTTTAATATTTCGTAAAGGTCACCCAGTACCGGCATTTCCCGGTATTGTCCCGCACGTTTGGGATCTTCCAGGGAAGCATTATCGTGGGTAATGCCTTTGGCGTTGTAGGTGCGGATCATTGCTTCGTCTAAAAGCTGGCGTTCTTCGTGGCTCATGTCAGGTATCAATAAGCTGAAAAAGATGTGAAGCCGTTGAATTTTGGTTGCCAGTTCGGATAACTGGATGCCAGGTCCGTCCAGGAGTTCGCTAACCGTGTGATCCACCCGGCGAATTTCCATTACATTGATACAGTGTGGGCTTGCCGGGGAAATCGAAATAAACTCGCCGCCCACATTGGCACAGGCCCGGTGGAACTCGTGGCCTTTCAGTGGAGCGACAATAAAAATAGGAATGCCTTTGCGTCTCATGCGGAGTGCCATCAGCTGCATAGTAAAGGTCTTACCTGCTCCGCTGGTCCCCAGAATCGCCATATTAGCGTTCTTGTAAACTGCAGAATTAAAGATATCTACAATGATGAGCGAGCTGTTGTATTTATTGACACCCAGCAGAATCCCGTTGTCATCACACATCTCATAACTTGTAAAGGGATAGCAGCTGGCTGCACCGCCTGTAAGAAGGTTACGTTTACTGCGTTCATACAATTTCTTTTCCGGCGCAATCAGCGGTAGAGAAGACAAAAACGCCTGCTCGCCACGAAAATGGCAGTTGCAGACGTTCATATCCTGTGACAGCAGGAGCTTTTTCATTTCACTGACTTTCCACTCCAAATCGTCCTCGGTTGGGGCGGTAATAGTAATCATAAGATTCAGGTAATAAAAGTCTTCATTGTTAGCAAGTCCCTCCTTTAAAAAATATCCACTGCGAATTGCGCTGTCGATATCGTCATAATCTGTATTGGTATCGCTGGCCTCCTTGATTTTGGAGCGGTTAATGCGAAGCTGCTGACCGACTTTTTGAATAATTCTCTCTTTAGGCTGACGGGAGAGGAATATATCTACGTCAATTCCATCACCAGCATTGACAATCAGGCTGAGCCAGCCAGCCGGAACCTGTGTCTTATATCCATCTGAAGGAATCAGCAGATACGCATAATACAGACCATCAATACAGATGTAACGTGAATGGGTATAGTCAATATGCCCGGGCGCAAAGAATTCCGCAGCGGGAATATGGTCGATTTCATTTTCCCTGCCACTTGCACGGTACTGATTGATTACCTCACGCACCCGGTCGGGTAGCGGAATTACGGCACTTTCATTCCGGCAAAGCAGATTATACAGCACATCCGTAGTGAACTCGTTTTCATTTTCGGGTATTACCACATCATTCCCGCACTGACGAAGATAATTGGCCGCTGTATGGACTGCACCCTGCAAAGAAGTTATTGCCTCATTTTCTTCATTGCTGCGGCTATTGCTCCATGGTTCATACTCAAAAATAAGGAAAAAACGGCGTGTTACTGCCTCGCGGGAACTGATTTGCTGCACGAACTGTAAATAGTCTTCCTGCATAAGCCGGCATTGCTCGTTGGTTTCCAGGGTCATTTCCTGGCGTACAGTGTCTAAATGGCGGCCAATGTCTGCCCGGCGGGTCAATACCTTAAACTGCAGCTTAACAGGGCTTATTTTTAAGTAAGAGATAAAGGAGTAAATGATACTGCGTTGTTCCCTTGCGCTGCGTAACAGAAAGTTTATGGGTATGATCTCTACAACCTTGACAAAGCGGTGATCCTTCGTATATATAATGCCATTATCAATTTTTTCAATGGGCAGATAATCCGCAACCGGATTCAGGCAGGCCGGTTTCTGTTCCTGCTTATTTTTGCGGGGAGCATTCTGTCGGGGAACTCTTTCCTTCTTTAATTTCTTTGCCTTGGAGGGCTCTTTAGCGCGATTCCCTTTTACGGATTTCCGTTTTGCAGGCCGCAGTTTTTGCTTTATCTCATAGGCTTTTACCTCATCAAACTCAGCAGGAAAATCCTTCTGACCGGAACGCAGCTTTTTCTTCCTTGATTCTTTATGCCGCCCCGAGTGATCTTTTTGTTTATCCGAGCGTATTTTCTGACGCTTTTTTGCAGGAGCAGGCTTATCGTTTGCCGCCCCGGGTGAAGATGATTGTTCCTCTATACCCACCACGCGGCGGTTTCTCAGGTATTTCAGAAAAATGAACAGGAAAGAAGAAAGGCTTTCGCCGGAAATGCCAATCAAGGCGACCATTCCAAGGGGCATTGCAGTCAGACACAGCACAATGATACGTGTTGTCAAACCAAACGGCAGGCAGACAAAAACCGGTATCCCTACCACGGCAGAGAGGATACCGGCTTCAATCACGTTTCTTGCTTTGAACATACCGCCGAAAAAAGTACCCGTATCCACGAAATTCGGCGGTATAATGTAGGTATCGTGGTCGTTGTTATTGTTCATGTATTACCTCACTTTCACAGCCAGGCAGGGATTCAGCCGATAATCCAGAAGGGTCCACCGGCGCCTGCCCTCCGGCTGGCCTCGTTTACAATGATAGATAAATCCCAAAGCTGCTCGCTCCGGGAATAACTGGCGGGATCAGCCACCATGATTTTTCCATCCTTCACTCCGCGAAGCACAATAAAGTGTCCTCCGGAAGTAAAGTGGCCTTTTGACATAATCGCCACCACTAGCTTACCCTCAGACAGTGCGTCCACGATTCGCTGCGCCTCTGACGCCGTACAGCCGGAAACGGGAAGTCCCCATGCTCCTGCGGCGGCCGGGATCAGCCCATGATAGGAACCGCTGCCCTTGCACCAATAGCCGTTTTTGTAGGACCATTCCGCCATCCTTACAGGGTCAACAGTCTCATTCGACAGAGAAGATACTACGATGGACATAGCGGTAGGACCACAGCCATAACCGCCGATATTGTCTGTCCCATAAGGCTTGCCGGCATACCGTTCATCCAGTTGGTTGAAATAGACCACCTGTGTAACTCCATCAGAAAAAGTGACGCTGCCCAGAGAAGCAATGCTGTTGCCGTTCCAGCCAGTCAGATTCTGCAGCATTCCATCACCCAAAAACAGGCTTAGATTCTGGGCATAGTGATAGGCAAGTTCATTCTGTTCTTCTGTCAGGGCAAACACAGTATCGGCAAAGTAAGCTTCACCGTTATAGACAATGGTATATATCCTCCAGGTCTCGCTGACGGTGTTTTCTTCTCCTGTATCGGGATCTGTTTCCTTGCTTTCCCGGATTTCTTCTGTATAGGTGTAAGAATACAGGTGTTCTTTGTTGGCACGCAGGACAGACGCCATATCGTCAATAGAGATACTGGAAAAGTCTTTGCTCCGGGCCGCACAGTATTGTGAAACAAAAAGAGCGCTGTTATAGACCGGGCCGGAGGAGTAGGGATTGTTGATTTCCATACCATCGGCACCGGATGCCGTAAAATCTGCTTCAATCCGATTTGTAACATTTTCCAGTGCCTCATTTAAAATACTGTTAATGGTAAATGTAATCTCATTAGCAGTCTCGGTAATTACCGTATCGCTGTTAAGAATTGGATTTTCAGTATCTGCGGTTGAAAAAGCATTTGTAAACCCACCGAAAATAAGGCCGGGAAGCATTAAAACAAACATCACAGGAATCATAAGCAGGGCGATGACAGCCACAATGATTTTTCCTATATGTTTTCGCCCGGACCACAGAGCACCGGCAACAGCACCATAAGGGCCGCCGACCGCTGCCCCCTTTGCGGAAGCAGCTACCGCTTTTCCGGCTTTTACAGCGCCGCGGACAGTATGGGCCACGGACGCTCCGGTTTCCACAGCATCATCCAGACCGTTTTTCTGTTCTTCAGCCATTTATATCTTGTCCTTTCTGCGTGGTGTGGGCGGCAGCTTTTTCACGATAGATTCGTTATATGCAATCGAACCATCCGGAGCGAGATAAGGAGATTTGTCCACCGTGTCAACTGCATACTGTTTATACCAGGAGGTGCCATCTGCCGCATGAACCGTAGTGTGAGCGCCTTCTGGTGCTGCATATTGTGCAGTATGGTACATTCCGAAAGCAATCCCCTCCGGGTGTTCCTCGGAAGTTTCTGTACCGGTAATTCTGCCCCCACCGATTTCCACGTTGGAAAAGGTAGGAATATGTCCGGCATCTTCTCCCAAAGCGGCATAACCCATATAGGAGGACAGCGCCTCCGACGCCTTTTCTCCAGTAATCGTACCCTGCGCTGCAATACTGCCAGTTGCAACGGTGCTGATGATGTTATTCGCAAAATCACCGCCTTTGCTGACAGAGCTGGAATATAGTTTACCGCCAACGCCACCGGAGACTCCCTGTACTACTGCTCCCAGACCACCTACACTGCCCGATGGCTTGGATTCCGATGAGGTTGTCGCTGTCCTTACGGCACTGTTGGTAATATTGCGGTTGATAACCCCGGCAAGGCCGCCGCTCATAAAGCCACCGCCAAAGCCAGCTCCGCCACTTCCTCCATTTGCTTTGACATTGGTAGAGCTGCGGGAACCACCGCCACTGAAGTGCTGACGGGAAAAGTTGCGTATGCCGCCTATTCCTTTGGTGGCTATCATGGCTTCGGCCAGCATGCTGCCGCCCGTGTGTCCTACGTTTACCCCCAGGCTTGCCATGAAAGAGTCAATTTTCTGTGAGATTTTCAGGAAAGCCACAGCGCATAGGAACCAGATCAGCACATTGCCGGATACCGCTTCCTTTCCAACGGCATCAACTTGTGACTGTACATCACTTTCTGATATGGCTGCAAAAACCGGCTGGCAGAACAGGCAGGCTAAACAGGCGACCATTAAGGCCGCATACAATATTTTTTTATACTTTTTCAATGATGTGCCTCCTTTACAATGAAAGCGGATTGGCTATGAAAGCTCCGACCATAGAAGTAAACAGCCGCAGGCACCAGGCGTTCATAAGCAAAAGAAATATCTGACCGCCGAGCATCCGGCACCAGGACTTCCAGATATTTGAGGTTGTCTGGGAGGCGCCCATTGAAAATGCTACCGGAGCCGTATAGACCAAAACACCCAGTAAGACATAGCGCTCCGCGGCTTCAAACAGTAGTTTAAGATAGTTCCATGCCAGAATCAGGACCAGGACCAGTGTAATAAGCGCTACTGCGCCATTTGCACAGACGCCTATAATAGTCAGCATAACTGAGTTAAAATCGGCAAACTGCAGCGGCGGCAGGTCAGAATCCATAATCCATTGGTAAGGAGTCCCGCCAATGGTTAGTACTATGTTCACGATTTCGTCAGAGAAATAGGCCAGCAGAATGAACATAACCGAACGGATGCTCAATTTTATGGGATCTTCTGCCTCAACGCCGGCGCCCAGACCAAAGTTTTTAAATAACTGCCATACCCAATTCAGCAAGATAATGCCGATGGAAAGTGCGACAAAAACATTGTACATTGTCTCAGCCGCAGGAAAATATCGCAGAAAAACAGCCATATCACAACCTAAAGCACCCAAAACCGAAGTAGTAACAAGGTCAAGACCAGCCATCACCTGTTCTGCAATCCATTCAACGATACCGTCTAAAATGCCCATTCACTCACTCCCTTCTGTTGGGCATTGGCAGGCGTTTTTAACCTGTCCATTTGCCGTCCGAAAAGAAAGGTGTGATGTAGGCCATGATAAAGCCCAGACCGTTTAATACAATCCAGGAAATGCAGATGCGCTTTAGCCAGGCCCGGCTTTCGTCTACGGTTTTCCCAGAGCGGGAAAAGTTCATCATCAGCAGGGCAACCGATGCCGTAACGATTGCTGCCACTGTGGAAATCAGCAATATCTGGTTATAGACATCCTGCATGATTTCTTTTGCTTTGGTCCAGACATCCGTAGCAGCAAAAGCCGGCTGACAG
>OASX01001551.1_pt1 | contig 10893 bp, 8 predicted proteins | sample 1516531 | NCBI WGS metagenome assembly OASX01 (sample SAMEA2579911, study PRJEB22360) | human gut metagenome | biome: human gut; feature: human-associated habitat; material: faeces | place: Denmark | collected 2008/2010
ATTCTCCGCAACGGGTGATGGATGTCGCTGCCGCGCCCGGTTCAAAAACCACGCAAATTGCCGCCCGGATGAATAACGAAGGGGCGATCCTTGCCAATGAGTTTTCTGCCAGTCGGGTAAAAGTGTTGCACGCCAATATCAGTCGTTGTGGCATTAGTAACGTTGCGTTAACGCATTTTGATGGCCGCGTGTTTGGTGCGGCACTGCCAGAAATGTTCGATGCTATTTTGCTGGACGCCCCCTGTTCCGGTGAAGGCGTGGTACGTAAAGATCCCGATGCGCTGAAAAACTGGTCGCCGGAAAGCAACCTGGAAATCGCCGCGACCCAGCGGGAACTGATCGATAGTGCATTTCATGCGCTACGCCCTGGCGGTACGCTGGTTTACTCAACCTGCACATTAAACCGGGAAGAAAACGAAGCCGTTTGTCTGTGGCTGAAAGAGACTTACCCCGATGCAGTAGAATTTTTACCGCTTGGTGATCTTTTCTCTGGTGCGGACAAGGCGCTGACCGAAGAAGGCTTTTTGCACATTTTTCCACAAATTTACGACTGCGAAGGCTTTTTCGTTGCCCGGCTGCGTAAAACCCAGACGATTCCGGCTTTACCCACGCCGAAATATAAAGTCGGAAATTTTCCGTTTAGCCCATTAAAGACACGCGAAGCCTCTCAAATCAGCCAGGCAGCAGAGAGCGTTGGCTTACAGTGGGGTAACAATCTGCGCCTTTGGCAACGTGATAAAGAAGTCTGGTTATTCCCGGTTGGCATCGAAGTGTTAATCGGTAAAGTCCGGTTTTCCCGTCCGGGAATAAAACTTGCCGAGGTGCATAACAAAGGGTATCGCTGGCAGCATGAAGCGGTCATTGCGCTGGCATCGCCCGACAACGCTAACGCGTTCGAGCTGACAGCACAGGAAGCGGAAGAATGGTATCGCGGACGAGATGTTTACCCGCAAGCCGCACCAACATCAGATGATGTGTTAGTCACTTTTCAACATCAACCGCTCGGCTTAGCTAAACGCATTGGCTCGCGCTTGAAGAACAGTTACCCGCGTGAACTGGTGCGTGACGGAAAACTGTTTACCGGCAACCTCTGACAACGCACAAAAAAGCGCACGTTTTGACTGGCGAATCTGACTGCCTTGACTACGCTGAAAAATGGTGCGGCCGAACTGGTCGTACCACAATCGGCACTTAAATGGAGAGCACGAAGATGAAAACCAGTGTGCGCATAGGCGCTTATGAAATCGACGACGGTGAGTTGCACGGCGAATCGCCAGGTACTCGAACGTTAACTATTCCCTGTAAATCTGACCCCGACTTATGTATGCAACTGGATGCCTGGGATGCCGAAACCAGCATCCCGGCTCTGCTAAACGGCGAACACTCTGTCCTGTACCGTACCCGCTACGATCAAAAATCTGATGCCTGGATTATGCGTCTTGCCTGATCCAAAAAGAACCCGTCGGCATGACGGGTTATTTATCCTGATTATTTTCCCGTAGTAAAATCCTCTCCTAAACTTAACGGTACGGCACCACACTTCGGGGATGAAATGTTCGCGCTGGTACTTTTTGTTTGTTATCTGGACGCTGGTTGTGAAGACATTGTTGTGGACGTCTACAACACTGAGCAGCAGTGCCTTTACTCAATGGACGATCAACGAATCCGCCACGGCGGTTGTTTTCCCATTGAAGATTTTATTGATGGATTCTGGCGACCGGCCCAAAAGCACAGTGATTTTTAATTACTGGAGCTGTTCCAGCGTGAGCGTCCCACCGAAGACAGCGCCAGTATCGATATAATGCAAGTTACCGATATCTACACGATGGCGTAATGGCGTATGACCGAACCAGAAATGATCAGCGCCCGTAATCCCCTGCCCCTTTTGACCTTCAATCAACCGTAAACGGCCCCACAACACTTGATGTAGATCGACTTCCTTTTGCCATTCATAAATATCGCTGGGGTAATCAGCATGAGCAATAACGTGTTTGCCCGTGCTACTGTTCAGTTCAATAATCCACGGCAGACGCTGGCAGTTTACCAGCATCATTTTCACTTGTTCCCGTTGCTTATCAGTCAGTCCGATAAACCAGTTGCCGCCATTCATGAACCATAATGACATCTGTTGTGATGCCAGCGCATCCATCGCCACCTGCTCATGATTACCTCTTACCGCTCTAACCCAACGTTGCTCCAGTAGTTGCAGGCAACGCAAACTCTCCAGGCCGCGATCAATGACATCACCTACCGAGATCAGCAAGTCTTGCCATGGATCAAAACGGTAGTTCCATAATTTCGTACGCAGTTGCGTCAGACAGCCATGAATATCCCCCACCAGCCAAATATGTCGCCACTGACTGCCGTCAATTCTCTGATAGGCACGCTCTCTCTGTTTCATCAACTTTTCACTCCCGTGCAGAAAGTTATTTCATTTCAATGAAAATGCTAAAAAATTGAAATTAGACAGTGAGCGCGTGTTAAAGATTATAGACTATCCAAATTGCATTGAACCTTTGTTGTAAGTAAGGTCGGGCACCTGAACAGGCTCACCAGGAGCATAATCGTCGCTTCGTCCTTCAACCAGACATTTGAGTGCTTTTAGATCACCAGCGAGTTCTGTCGAGTGATGAGGATCCAACAGGTCATCCACTTTACATGGCGCCAATCCTTTTTCTGTCCTCACATCATCCATTCCTGTTTTCAATGTATACAGGAATAACAATCGCTGGACGTAATCATCTCGATCCTCAGGTGTCTTTCCCTCACGAAGAGCGCCTTTAACTTCATCGGTACCTTCATTTTGTACTTCAAATACCTCCGCTCTTTTCGTCATTAAAGCATCAACCAAATCTTTTATGGGAGGATAAAGATCTTCACGCTCACTGGTATTTGTTGCACAGGAACAATGAGCGGTAAGACAGCCCATGAGTAAACCTTAAAAGAGAACCACACAAACCTAATTTCACTATTTATAGGCATAATTAAAGATCACATATTACAGTTTAATAAACCATAGTCTCTCCATATAAATACTCGACCGATAATTATAAATATGCTAAAAATAGGGTATACTTATCATAGCTGAACGCTATCTTAGGAATTTTATTAATATGGAAAGTGGAGTTTTACTATGCCGGGTATCAGAAATTGTTTATCATCAATTGCCAATACATTAAATATCAGAAACGCATCATATTCCCTGATAAAAATAGAACAAAACGGAAAACTATCAAACAGAAAAATTTCTCTAATCGATAGTCCAGCAAAATTATTATCATACAGAAACGCTGATCTAATTAAGGAAACTTATGTTACAGAAAAAGTATTATCGAAATTCAAGATAAAAAATGATTTCATTGCTGTAAGAATACAAAGCAATCAATTTACCGATCTAAAAAATAAAACAATCCAAGGGCATAAAGAAACAGTTGCACAGGTTATGGATTGGTATAATCTAACTATTAATCCTTATTCTCATTTACCTATAGGCACACTAAAAAGATCCTCAGACATAGCAAAGGAAGAATCCAGAAATGCCCTTAATTTCATGATAATGGAAAAAAACACATTTAATGAAAACGTACTAAATGACAACACTAACTTGCAAAGAAAATACTGCGACACTAAAAACAGTAGCTGGGTCGTGACCTCTGTTGCTGAGCTTCTAGATAAAGGAGCAAAAGTGTATCCAGATATATCATGTTCTTTAAGGTTAGGAGAACCATTTATCGTTACCATTCCAGAAACAACCAAGTTGAATGTCGAGATATACCCATTAAAAAAATAAATTTAATCTTATAAGAAAAGATTTTTCATCTCACATTTTACTAAAAAAAATAACACTTACACTCAATCAAAACAAAAAAACTTATTATTGTTTTTTTTTGATTCACAATATTTTAGCAATCAATAACTATACTGATATTACATTAAAAATGATTAGACAATAGTTATAAATGCAATTCTGCTTGCGTGGATGATTTTCATACTTTAGTTTATGTTGTTATAGCCATAGATAATATATCTACCGTTATGTATTTAGGAGTTAGTAGTGCTGGTTGTTTCTGTTCTTCGTTGTAGCAGGGATTTCACTCCCAGACATGCCCAGTGGCTACACCGTCAAATCAGGGGTATTCGTTCAGTATGTTTAACGGATGCAGATCACATTGAAGGAGTAGAAACTGCTCCACTTCTCTATAATTGGCCGGGATGGTGGGCAAAAATGGAATTATTTAATCCGAATCATCCTGTTATTGGTAAAGAAGATCTATTTTATATAGATATAGATACTGTTATTACTGGTGATCTGCATGAATTCACAAATACGCAGAATATGACAATGCTTACCGACTTCTCGTGTACAGGTAAAGAAAATGCCCCTGCGGCTTCAGGTATTATGTTTATTCCAGCAAAGGAAAAATATCGTGCGTGGGATGCCTTTAAAGATAACGCTGAACAAATAATGTCCAGAAAAAGATTACCTCCTTATCACGGTGACCAGGGATTCATCAATGAAATATACCCTGACGCAGAACGCTGGCAGGACGTTCTACCTGGTTTTATTGTAAGCTACAAAGCAAATATAGCCACCTCTAAAATGATTGGTTTCAATCCAGAACTACATGATGGCGTAGCTAATGGAGCCGTACCTGAAAACACCAGGATAGTATGCTTTCATGGTTCGCCTCGCCCCTGGCAAACAGCTTTAGAATGGGTGCCAACGTACTCTCTGAAAAACACCCTAAAAGCAAAAATTAAGCAATTCAAACTATCCATACGTAATTAAGTGACGCAGGCGAGCAGCCTGCTTTTTTCTGCACTGAATTCCTTAGTCGCCGGATATCTGGCACCATTAATATATCAATTCGGTTCAGGAATACCCAATATCTCATCCATCGTTGCCACATCTATATCGATGGTGGCCACCATTTAGAGAACAGCACCATAATATGGTGTTGACAGTTTTAATAGCTATCTGTCAGAACAATCGCCGAAAATATATGACTATTCTGTCGGCACTACCCTGCTCCTGGCAGAACACTATATATCTTTCAGAACACATTATTTTTAATATTTTTAAGAAACATAAAATAATTTATTAAGGAGATAACAATTGATTCCTGATTCTATATCAAACAAGGGTTACGTATGTGTTGACATTTCATGTTCTCCTGACGACGAACATACAACAATACTTGCGACTAACCGACGCATTAAAGTAGTAGAGCCTGAAAATAAAAATTTGATCGCAAGAAACCACTCTGTGCTAACCCTGAATGACTTTCTTGACAAGAGTTCTGATATTTCATCTCCTGTTCATGTCAGAGACTTTGGATCTCAACTGACGTTAAATGACTTCCTTGACAGCACAAAAACAAATGATGTCAGCGGCAAATGTAATTCTGACGTTGTAATTGATATTGAACCTTTTCAGTCCCCAACAATAAGTGCTCAAGAAAGAGGCTTATTACTCTCCAGAGAAAGTCATTCTGTATGTATTGAAATTGATGAGAGAATCACAAAAATTCTCGAATGCGAACATAAATATCAACTGGATAGTATCATTGGCGATATTATTCCTAAAGAACATGAAAGCATAGAAACTGTTCGTCATCTTATAGGGGTTTTGAACGAACAATACCATAACGTATATAATAAGTCAGGATGTTTTTATAAAGCCTACATGGCATTACATAATCAGATAGAAAAAATACTTCCCTATGCATTCAGAGCAGGAGGCGGCATTAGTATTCATCTGTTAATACAAGCATTGTTTTTTAATGGAAAATATAATAAACCACATCTACAACATCAAGACCTCAGCTTATACACATCGATACCTCCCACAATAAAAACAGAAGCATTTTTAAATAATGTGTTATCTCTGGATATATCTCAGGTAAGAATGATTGGAGATTTACTGGCAGCCACACTATTCCATACGCCAACAATATTTTATCAATATCCTAAACTGATAGATGAAATCAAACAATGTCTGGAAAAAAGGACAATAACAGGTTCTGTTATAGCTAGATTTACTCTATGCTTAACAAGTTCGTTAATGACTATATCACCACTGATAATGCTGGGAGGAGCTATTAAAGTGGGCAATATCGTCAGAACCATAGGTAGAGGCGTGAGCTATTGTGATATTCCTTTAGCTTTAGCCATATTAGGCGATTCATGGTATAAAGCGTATAAATATGGTTCTTCAGACAACCCCAATTCTGCACAACGATTTATATCACAGGAGTCGGCATTTAAAACTACTCAGCGAGTTTTCTCTCAAGGATTGAGTTTAATGTCCTCTTTATCCGGGGCCATACTACGTCACCTTGAGAAAGGAACGCCACCACAAATGATGTCTTTATTTATTGTTAACATATTAAATCTATTCTTTCATCAAAATCCATATGAAGGCACATCTGCAAGCGTTCAGGCCCTAAAAAGGCAAACTTATTCTCATAACCCTGACACACTAAATATTCAAACTATTGCTCTTTGCGTTGACCTCCAAAGTATAAATAAAATTACCGCACCACTTTTTAATACAAAGGATAGATTAACTTACGCATTTAATGGACCAAGAACAAATATGGAAGGTCAAAAACATATATTAAAAGAGATTATAACTGCCTGTTCTCATGGGGAAAGAGCTATTTTGAGTAAATCTCAAGCAGCAATATGTCGACATGAAATTGATAATATTTACGACAAAAAATCCTCTGAAAGCGACCTCAGTTCACTACCAAAAGAAATGGCATGTTTTTTGAAATATTTAAACGAAGTTCATGAAAAAGATACGTCCTGCCTAAGTCTTGGTAATGGAGTTAATGAACAAATAATCGCTGTTATAGTAAAAGTATTAGCATTCAGAGAAGCAGTTTTGTGCTAAGTAGTTAATATCCTATCAATATAATTATTAAGTGAATGTACAAAACCGTATGCGGCCACATTGCCAATACGCCGCATACGTACAGAAAAGCCAAATATCAAATGTATCAATCACAACCTGATCTGGCCCAGCAACATTACCTTCAGATTCATCCAGAATAAATAAAATATCTTTGTCAATTTCCGTAATCAGATGAATTTTTTTGTATTCTTCACTCCACCTTTACGCAGCTTGCACAATTCTTTGTATTATTGCAGCGCTTCACTGGAGAGCTGCAATAATACAGAAAAGCAATACATAATTATTGGCACGCGCTATATCAAGAGCGCCAGAAAAAGCCAGAAAACAATATAATGACAGGGTAAATTTCAAGACGTCCTAAAATCATGGCAATACACATTAAGTATTTTGCAATATCATTAAGGACTCCAAATGATGATGCTGTAGCCCCGAAACCTAACCCCATATTATTAATACATGCCGCTACTGTCGCAAAAGATGTCAGGAAATCATATCCCATACCATTTAATATAAGTATAAAAAACACCGTAAATAAAGTATAAAGAAAGAAGAAACTCCATACGGAACGCATTACACGCTCTGTGACGATTTTCCCTCCCACACTGACACTCAACAATGCTCTGGGATGAGAGAGTTGATTTAATTCGTGTTTACTTTGTTTAAACAGTATTAGAAATCTCAGTGACTTAATCCCACCACACGTTGACCCAATACATCCGCCAAAAAAACTAGATAAAAGCAGAAGTACTATCGTATGTGCCGGCCAGCTTGAGTAATCTTGCGTGGCCAATCCATTATCCGTTAGCATAGAGCTAGCCAGAAAAAATGAATGGATCACACTTTCAGATAAATCATACTTACCTATATGCCAGACCTGGAATGCTGTAATGGCAATTATTCCTGTCGCAACTAATAAAAAGAAATGGAGTTCAACATCCCTGATTAAGGGCCTTAGCGTTTTCCGGCTTATAACAACATACCATAGAGTAAAGTTAAAAGCTGATAACAGAGAGAAAGAGCCAGCCACCAGTTCAATCAGATGATTATTAAAATAACCAATACTCTCGCTGTGTGTTGAAAAGCCGCCCAGAGAGACCGTTGATAGCCCATGACAGACAGCATCAAACAAAGGCATTCCTGCCAGCCGATAAGAGATAATACAAACAACACCTAATAACGAATATGTTATCCAAAGTGTGCGCGATGTATCAGCCAGACGAGGTGTCAATTTGTCATCTTTGAATGGTCCCGGCATTTCTGACTGATAAAGCTTTGCGCCACCAATACCTAATAATGGCAAAACTGCAACCGCCAGAACAATAACTCCCAGACCACCTATAAAATTTAACTGCGCGCGATAGTATAGATATGCTCGTGGCAAAGAACTAACATCATCAATAACAGTTGCACCAGTTGTAGTTATCCCGGAAACACCTTCAAACAAGGCATCAACAAACGTTAAATTTAGTTCAGAATCAATCCACAATGGGAATGCACTAATAATAGAGAATAAAATCCAGAACATTACAATTACAATAAACCCATCACGGGTACGTAATTGAATGCCCGATTTTTTAGTTGTATACCACGCACCACCACCAATACAAAAAAATATAACGAATGTTATAAAAAAAACGAACAGGCTTTTTTCTTTATAAAACAATGCTACAAGCATCGGTGGCAGCATCGAAAGGCTATAGAGCCAGACCAAAAAACCACACATATGAGTTACAACTCTTACATGAGATGTATTCATATCTAAACGCTCTTCCAATTATAACCCACCTTGCTGCAATGCTATGATTATACTGTATAAATTTTGACTGTTCTAAGATCTTACTTCACCAGCCCTTATGAAACAATCCGCAAAATGAACCATACGATAGCTAACCTTTTTTGCTTCAGCCACTACTCGATTATGTATCACTGACATCATCACCTCACACAGCGCATCCACAGATACACTGTCGTAGTCGGTTTTTGCTGCAATCAAGGATCGACAGTACACCGCCCGTAGCATCGTGACCACAAATAACGCTTCGGCAAATGTACCACACACTATCCTGAAATCCGTTCTGATGAACAGCCCGAATGCTGTCGCTCCACCTGACGCTACAGCCGAACCAGAACCGGATAAGAATCTGGACATGCTGTTCTCCTGTAAATGGTAAAAAACCGTCAGCGCCTGTGCTATCAAAGGTCCCTGTAGATGCCTTTGGAATGGCGTTGTTCGATTTGATATACACAGAATTCGACTCGGAGAAATAAGACTTACCCAAAATTCAGATTAATTTTTTTATTCAAAAAAGAAAAACAAATTTATATACTTCCTGCACTTCCCGAGCGGGGGAGGAAAGGAAATTCGTGATATTTCACGGACTTTGTCCCGCGGCTTAAATCTTACAGCCGCGCTCTTTTTTTATCTCGTCTTTATTGCCAATGCTCAGAAGCGTGTCCCACAGACATGCTTAATGCCCGTATGACTTTACTAAATCTCAGAAAAAACCGCCGGTCAAGGCGGTGGTCAAAAAGGCGCTAAAGCCCGGATTATTTTATTGGAATGTATTAGAGGTGTCGGGTGCCTCCCGAAGTATCAGACAAGACATCAGATACTGTGGTCTCCCGCTAAACAATTATTTAAACCACCCTCGCACTGAGGAACACCTCTGTAGTGTTGCTTACAACACCAGAATGGTGCATCACCGGTTCCTGCCAGGAAATACGAAATTCCCACCGATAATGCACCATTCTACTGTTGTAAAAAATGACACTGGAACCATAACTAATACCACTGATTACATAGCAGAATGCATTGCAAGTTAGTGACTCTACCAACCGAACTAAGCCGGCGTTAGTTCCCTGAGGGGACAGTATTATTGGTGATAAGCCTCCCCAGAATCATTGTTTATCATACAGTTAAATGACTTAATCGCAATAAATTGCAATGTCATAGTTTGTAAATGTATATATATTTTCTTATTTTACACCAATGTACGCATCAGCATATAAATAAATTTATTTTGTCCGTGATTATAAAGAGGATAAGCTTTTAATCATGATGCAAAAACAACAAAAGTTGCTCAGTACAGAAGGTATCAGTACAAGCATGTGTTATGACCACTTATTATTAAAAGTGATTAGATAAATTAAATTTTAATGTTATGAAAGTTTGTCGCTTTGCTATAGCATTTTGTTAGAAAAATTCCGACAGGAATAACGACACTAATAGCCATTAATTATTTTAAGGTAGTAAAATATGGAAAATAATAAATCTGCACACTATGCACCTTTTTTATCGATAATTCTTTTTGTTTGTTGTTTTATTTGGGCGTTATTTTTATAAAAATAAATTTCAAAAAACAATCCACTGAAAAAATTCCAGTAATGAGTGGATGAAAAACAGGCATAGTGTTTTGTGATCGACTACTTTGTATAACCAATTTAATCGGCACATCTCTATGCCTGCGCGCCGGGTATATCAAAATATCTCTCGTAATGTGTTAAATCACTTCGCAAATACCACCAAAATACTTTACTAAATGCCAGCATTGCTGCTCATTAATGATACGTCGCTGATACTAATATGTATCGGAAGTTAACAAAAATGCAGTTCAGCGGTAATCCTTCAACTTTTCGCGAAATCCGAAGCCTTGTCGGGCGACTGTATAGAAATACTTATGGCGAGGAATTTGCTCAGCAACTCTCTGAGGGTACATAGAAGAAGACGACGAGAATGTATCCTGATGAGAGAAAAACGTACGTGCAGATCTGATTTTTACGTAAATGGATTGTTAAATATATTTTGGTTGTGATATAACCAAAAAAGACCGAATACAGAAATTCGAGTAAATTTCGGGGAGATGCCCGTAACACATTGATTTTTAATATTAATAAAAAGAGACCGAAAACGATTCCTGTTTTCGGTCCAGGGAAATGGCTCTTGGGAGAGAGCCGTGCGCTAAAAGTTGGCATTA
>OASX01001554.1_pt1 | contig 10881 bp, 9 predicted proteins | sample 1516531 | NCBI WGS metagenome assembly OASX01 (sample SAMEA2579911, study PRJEB22360) | human gut metagenome | biome: human gut; feature: human-associated habitat; material: faeces | place: Denmark | collected 2008/2010
ATGGTGGCGCAATTTTCAACTGGAATATTGGCGCACTTTTCAATTAGTATCTACAGTACAGGGACTGCTTGTCAATGCGGAAAATTTCGAGAAACAAGCAGAAAAGGCTACATCACAGGCCAAATCATCCAAGGCTCCAACAATACCGGCCGAATCAAAGGAAGCCAGGGAAAAACGGGAAAAGATGGAAAAACTCCTAAAGAAGGCTGATGATGCAACTGCCGCAAAAAGGTTCTCCGAAGCAATGACATGGCTGAAACAGGCACGGGTACTGGCTCCTTCAGAAAAACAGAAGGAGATTGATAAAAAGATGCAGGAAGTACAGAAACAGGCCAGTGCAGGAAGTCTGTTCGGTATGGCAGAGGAACCGGCACCGGTAATTCCCCAACCACAAGGCAGCATGAACGGTCAGCCACAGCCCGGTATGCAAACAAGCATATTCCCGGAGCAGCAGACCCATACTATGAATCCTGAACCTGTCATGCAGCCTGCTCCACAACAGATTCCACAGGAAATGCCTCAACCGGTATATGGAACGAACGGAGCATATATCCAACCTGCTCCCAACCGCCCCGTAATGCAAGGAACAGGTATGCCACAAGGAGCTACAATGCAGCCCTATCCGCAGCAGCCGGCTTACCAGCCTGAGGCGGCTCCTTATCCACAACAACAGGTACGGCAGGCCACAAAAAGGCATATAACGAACGGAACGTTGGTTTTACAGAACGGAAACGGACGGGAATATCAGACTGCACCGGCTACCCATGAGACATTCTGTTTCGATCCGGAAGACGAAAATGACAGGGAACTTCTAAGAGAGGACCCGTATGCGGAATATCCGGATTTTCCGGCTGAATACCGTATGAAGGACGAGGCGCAGGTAGAAATGGTATACTGCTGATATATAAAAATAAATGACTTGTAAAACCAATAAACAATAAGCAATATGGCACTGGAAATTAAAGGTATGAAAAGAGTCTTCAAAATGAGGAAGAACAGTAAGGAAATCGTACTGGACGATCCGAACGTAAACATGTCTCCGGCTGAAGTGATGGATTTCTATTCAATGAACTATCCGGAACTGACCACCGCGACCGTACACGGACCGGAAATCGAAGACGACCGGGCGGTATATGAATTTAAGACAACCATCGGAGTGAAAGGGTAAGGACATGAAAAAAGGACAACGTAAAAATAAGAAACCATGTACACAACTTACGGAACGGGCTTTGGAAAATTTAGCCAGACTTATCATATCAGAACTCGAAAATACGGACATAAGCCGGGGCATCAGGAACAGAAAGAAAAGAAGACTCCCTTCCGCAGAAAGCCTCATGGTTTTCTGAACACGAGAATACCTTCCATCGCTCCCGACCTGTATGTGGAGAATGACAGGGATGTAACGGTAAATGTCACCACCAAAGAGAATCTTGATTTCCTGTACCGTTCAGCCATGAAGTATGCGCAGCTCCTAGATGTGGAGCTGCCATACCATCCTACAGGCAGGACTTCCATAAGAGAAAAAATATGCCTGCTTTATAATGCGCTGGATTCCATAGTATCTCATCATGTAAATCTGGAACTTGTCGGTAACAAGCTCCAGTTCTGTATCTATCATTTCCATGAATGGCCTGATTACACTCTGTTCCTGATACCGATAGATTTTACAGAAAGACTGAAAGGTGAAATCAAAAGGATCACACTGGAGTTCATCAGAAGGTTCATCAAGTATCACAGGATGATGGATATAACCGATACCCCTTATTTTGAGATGTCGGAAGTCTGTATCGATTATGTGGACTTTGAACAGCTCGATGAGGAAGAGAAAAAGGATTTGTACAGAAAGGAAAAGCTTTTCAGGTCATATGAGAAAGGGAGAATCCACAGGAAACTGTGCCGGATGCACTCCAAGGCTTTCTGTAGGAATCTGGAAGAACATATCCGCAACTGTAATCCTTCCTGCAATAAGGAAAAAAGACTTTTGGAACTGATTACTGAAGGGATGTCCCTGATTGCAAAAGACAGTCCTCATATCTTGAATTATGATTATGACTATGCAAGCGAAAAGGAAAGGGATTTCGAACCGCCACCGCTCGAATATCAGATTCTGCTTACCTATTCCATTACGGATACGGTTACCAAAGACATGGAAAGCTGTTTCAGTACTGACTGTCAGGAAACATATAACCAGACTCCCGTATCATTTACCTTCATCACACCGGAAACTGAAAAACTGTTCAGACCAGAGAATTATCCGGAACGGTTCTCAAAATGGTTTGAGAAATTTGTAGAACATGTTACCTATAATTTATAAACATCATGAATGAACTGACCCAAAACATACAGAAAATGATGGTGCCGAAAGCTGCTATCATAGCCTACAAGTATGAAGACAGAAGAAATTCTGACACCAGATACTTCATAGAATTGCGTCCCATCGGGAAAAGCGGACAGATGGGGGCAGGTATCCCCGTCACATACGAATTCATGAATACCCTGCTGGAATCCTATACGGAGGAAATGAGCGGGATACCGGCAGGCAGAATCCCCGAAAACATGCTGGCCTGCAATCCGAGAAAAGGACAGGAAGAATATATCTGGTACAATCCGCCAGAAAAAAGACAGATGTTTTTTCACAAAGACCTCAATATACAGGACGGCACATTCAATCTGCCGGGAATTGTCTACCATGTAAAAAACGGAAGCATGGACGTGTTCGCCTTCAAGGGGAAACGTCCGGTGGAAACGACACCACTGTTCCGTGCCCCGTTCTTCAACGTGACCGGATCAAGTGTCTGCCTTGGCAGCAGTTCTCTGGAAAAGCCACAGAACCCGACTTTCCTTTCCCTGCTGGAATACTGGGAAAAACGGTTCTGGCTGACTGAATTCTCCCATCTGGGAGGAAATGTCAATCCTACCGTTTCAAATCTTGTCATCGTCACCGAGAACATAAGAAACAATCCGTTCGACATGAACGAACTCAAGCCCATGAATAAAAAACTTAAAGACATACTTCCATGAAAAAGATACATTTTACCGACCGCTACCTGCTCAATCCGCGTCATCCGGTAACGGTATTCGTCATCGGAGCCGGAGGTACCGGCTCACAAGTGATAACCAATCTGGCACGCATGAGCATGGCACTTCAGGCATTGGGCCATCCCGGACTACATGTCACCGTATTCGATCCCGACACAGTAAGCCAGGCCAATATAGGACGCCAGCTTTTCAGTGAGACGGAACTGGGACTGAACAAAGCCGTATCACTAGTCACACGCATCAACCGTTTCTTCGGATACGCATGGACTGCAGAACCGCAATGTTTTCCTACCAGGAATTTTTCTGAAGATAACACAGCAAATATCATCATAACCTGTACGGACAATATACGCTCACGTCTTACGCTTTGGAAATTCCTGAAGAAAGTCCGCAAAGAAAACTTCAGTGACCATTCGGCTCCCATATACTGGATGGATTTCGGGAACAGCCAGACAAAAGGACAGGTCATCATCGGGACGGTACGTGAGAAAGTTCTCCAACCTTCTTCACAGGAATATATTCCCATGCCTAAAATGAATGTCATCACCGAGGAAGTGGACTATGCAAAAATCAAGGAAAAGGAATCGGGACCAAGCTGCTCACTGGCGGAAGCTTTGGAAAAACAGGATTTGTTCATTAACTCCACACTGGCACATATCGGATGTGACCTGCTCTGGAGAATGTTCAAGGAAGGAAAGACACTGTATCGCGGTGCCTATGTCAATCTGGAAACATTGAAAGTGACCGCAATCCCGGTATAATGCATAAGTGACCGTATGTATCATCTTTCCATCAGAATACGGTCACTTAGTCTATTTGCTATTTATTATTTACTACGTTCTTACCACGCTGAAGCAGGAAACTCTGTATCTCTGAGGCGAGATAGAATGATTTCCCGTTCTTTTCCACCGAGTAATATTTAATCTTGCCCTCTTGCCGATAACGTGCCAAAGTTCTTTGTGACACACCAAGGAGTTCTGCCAAATCCACATTATCAAGCAGTCTGTCTCCGTTCATACATTCTTTCAAACGGTTCATCTGGTCCAGTTTCTTTTCAATGCGGGCAAATCCCTCTACCATGGTTCCTATAAGTCTTTCGAGTATCTCATTATCTATATATGACATAATTCCAATGTTATTAAGTGAATAAATCGATACTCCCGTTGTGCGCACTCTAAGAGTATATACTCATAATAGTGAGAATAACATGCCAAACAGATAAAGAAAATAAAAACATTTTGTATACTCCTGTTAATCAGACATATAAATTAGCATCTTGATTTTCTGCTGTAAACCGAAAGTGTAAACCATTTAAAGCATGGCTATTACCAAGTTTACATTTCTATAACACTACTTATCGTAACTATAAAACTTACCTTTTTATCTATTATATGGATATTTATAACTATCAAGAATTTGTGTTGGATATTTCTTCCGGCCCTGTTCTGATATTAAATATAAATTTTTTCTAGCACGAGAAGCTATAACATACAATATACGTTTGGCGCTTTCTTCCTTATTTAACTCACTAAAATGTGGAACATAGCCATCTAACAGCCCAAAAGCTATTACTGTATCAAATTCTGCTCCTTTTACCCCATGGTTTGTAGAGATAGTAATTCCCTTTTTTTGTTGAAAAACTTTTCTAAAAGTATCAATGTTCGTTATAAACTCTGCACCTTCCTTTTTCAATCTCTCTATACGTTTTTTAGAACTATCAAAAAATGCATCATAATGCATTTTTAAATATTTATTCTGATTAATGTCAATATTAACCCTGTCAAGAAATGCATTGAAAAATTTCTTTAGATATTCCAAGCCATCTTGTTCGTTTATTAATATACTATTGCAAATGTATAATATTTGTTTAGCAGATAAATCAATATTAGTTACTCCAATCGATATTAGATTAGTTACTATTTCACTTGCCCAACGTAATCTTCTGATATATAAACCCGGAGTAGAATCTGTTAATATAATACGTGATAATTTATACCAAAAATTATCTATATCACGTGCAAATGGAGCCATACCTGGCCCATCAAAACTATATTGAGGTAAGCGTGCCATTAAGTTTCTTGTTAAGCCAGATAAATGAATCCATTGTGGTGCAAGTATACATATTTCATTCGGAGAGATATGATATTCATCAATATTTTTTTGAATTATACGAACTATTTCATTTTCTAAATCTTCTATTGAAATGGTCTTATTATAACTAATAACACTTTGGTAATCCTTCGTTTTTCCTGTAGCCTCTATTTTGTTTGCATAAGTTTTAAAGTAATCAAAATATGATACAAGAAGAGATGATGATCTATAATTATTACTTAATGATAACTCGTCATAATATAATCCCGTTACACTTTCCAATTGATCTTTATCCATTGGAAAACCTCCTAAATTACCATATATAGATTGATTCGGATCACCAACAATAAAAGCTTTATTCTCTTTTCCGGTTTTTAAAATTGCCCCTAAAATCATATATTGCAATTCTTTTGTATCTTGATATTCATCAATTAAAATATAAGGAAAAATATTAGACAGAGTCTTACATATACTTTGATTTTCTTTCAAAAGACAATATGAATAATATAATATTAATTCATAATCTATTTCATGCTTTTCTTTTAAAATCTGATAGTAATCACAGATAATTGATTCTACAGTCTTTTTTATTGTAGATTTGGTGCAATTTATCTTCAAGCCTTCCGATGTGAAGCAATAACAAAGACAATCCCAATATGTAATTTTTTTCTTCGGTGTTGAATATGAGTCACATAAAGACACTAGATAATTCTCAGTATCATTAGTATTAATAATATCATATCCAAATTTTAGTTCTTCTATATACATATGGTACGGTTTAAGAATCCATTCAACACAGAATGAATGAATAGTTCCAATCCATAGTTGTTCAGTATCTACCCCCAATAATTCTATTCGTTCTTTTATTTCATCTGCAGCACGATTTGTATATGTGATAGCAATAATATACTGTTTATTGGATTCTAATTTAGAAAGTTCATAAGCTATCTTATACGTTATTGTTCTTGTTTTTCCACTCCCTGGACATGCTATTAATAAGATACTGTTTTCATTATATATAGCCTTTTCCTGCTCTGGATTCAAATCGTTCTTTCCCCAAACAAACATATCTATAGGTGATTTAATATATATAATATTGGTTCATTTTTATTCAATACTTCTTCTAAAGATTTCTTAATATCGTCAAAAGAAATATCCCCTTCATCATACGATTTTAATTTGTTTTTAAGATTATTGATTTTTTTACTTTCTTTATATGTACCTAATACATAACCTATCATTTGTACTAATAGTTCTTTTGAGAATTCAAATTTAGCAAATAAAATAGCATCTAATATATATTTAGGAATACATATAGATGGAGTTATATACTTACTTAGAAGTATTGCATACCACCCTTTACCCTTATTTTCAGCCATCGTTAGAATCCGTTTTCCATATTTCTTTATGTCATCAGACTTTATATCTTCTTCGGATATTTTAATTGTAGCATTGTCAACATAAACATCTTTAATAGTTGACAAGATTGCATCAACATTTCCAGCCTTTATAAATTCTATCTCGAATGTATGTTCAGCAAAAAATGAACCAATCCATTTGCTCCTATTTTTTAGGCCTCTCAACTTTTCTTTTCTACTTAATCCTAATTTATAAGCCTTAGTAACTTTTCCAGTTATAGATTTATCTAAATCTGTAATAATGGCACATCTTTTCTTTATTCTTTGATTATGAAATAGTAGTGCAAGATTCTCAAAGCCAGTACTTCTGACATTAATTAAACTTATTCCTAATTCATCAAGACTAACTCCTAACGTTTCTTTTACCATAATTGGAATAAGTATTTCTTCAGCATCTCCCTCTACTAAGATAACACTTTTTGCAAATAGAATATTACACCTTATGGCATCTAAAAACCTTTGTATATGCATTCTTTCTTCATCTTTTAGGCCTTTAAATGGTTGATAAACTTCAGAATGATTTTTAAACCTATTTATAATATTCATATTTGAGATATTTGAAACCTCCGAAATATGAGTGGAATGCGTTGAATAAATAATTTGTGTATCTTCGTATTCTATTTTATCAAATAAAGCCTTCTGTATATGTGTATGAATATGCGCTTCAGGCTCTTCTATTAGAAGGAAGTTTGCTATTCGATCTTTTTCTTTTCTATATTTATACTCTAGAAGTTTCAATGTTAGGAATATTAAATTAGCCCCACCTAAACTTAATTCATGAATACTTCCTTCATAATCTTCTCCCGGTTCTCCGATAAACAATTTTAATGCATGAAATAATTTTTCCGCCTCATTTGGAAGATTAGATTTTATAGACAAGGAAGAAGGAGAATAAGTAGTACCAACAGCCTCTTTTATTGTTTCGGAAATATTATTAGTAATTTCTTTAATATCATTTAAATCTTCTATCGTTTCATTTAAATCTTTTACTTTATTTGAGATTAACTCTGAATCATCATCATTTAACTCTTCACTTTTACTTTTTAGAAGTGTCAACAAAGGATTTTTCTTATTATCTTGAAAATCAGATACAACATCTCGCAATGCCTTAATGAAAGTAAATGAGACTTCTTTACTTATAGACAACTGATGAGGAATACGACCTCCAAACCTTGATTCATCTATTTCATAATTGAAAATAACATTTTCAAAGTCTCCCATCAATTCACGTTGTACATTTTTATCATTAAAATCAACAGTACTTTTCCCTGTAAAAAAAGTCTCATAATCATTGATAGTAATTTTATCTAAAATACTATTTAAGCCATCATGATCTCCTTCTTTTAATTCTGAAAGCTGTTTCCTGATTTCAGGTTTAGGTCTAAAGAATAAATTATAAGTAGCCTTTTTAACTTTATCATCTGCGATGACTCCACTTCCATAAACGAATAAAGCTTGGATAGCTTCTTCATTTGATATTTCACTGAATTCCAAACTTATTATAATCCATCTTCCTTTCCAATTTATCAAATTTCTATTGAAATCGTTTTCATTAAGTTTATATGCAGAAGATAATAAGTTATCATCCAATATAAGACGAATAGCCCTGAATAAATTGGTCTTACCAGATGCATTTTCTCCAATTATAGTATTTATTCCTTTATTGAAAAGGAAATATGAATTTTCAAAATTGCGATAATTCACTAATGACACCTTCGATATATACATAAAATATCCTCCTTTTTATAATGTGTCCATTTTTATAATTCCACACATTTCTAAATTATAAAATATTATTCATCTAACATACTGATAATACAATCAATAGAACTTAATATTTTTACTATTTCAATTCCGACTAACTTTTTTAATCGCCTTATAAATCTCACTATAAGAATCTCTACCTTTATATTTTTCGGCTAGTTCACATGCCCTATCCATTTTTGAATCAGCAAGCATTTCTTTAACCCATTTATCCTTCTCAAGGTATTTTCGAGTTTTATCGTATGTTGGCAGATATTGCTTTAATGCTCTTTCTGTAGCTGCTGAATCTTGAAAATGTCGACACGTATCTTCAAAATGTAGTAAAAACCAATATTCTATTGACTGTAAACTATCACAGAGAATCACATTGGGATTATTCTCATATTTCTTTTTGAGTGACACCATTTTTTTATTTTCCGCATCAGAACGCCTGCTAACATCTGCATCAAAAACACATATTACAAAGACATCTTCATCTAGAAGTTCCTTTATCTTCTTATCTATTTTCTCAATACTATTGTTTTCAAATAAACGAGGAGAAATAGAATATCTATAACCAAGTATTTTTTTCAAATGACTGAAATAGAATAATTCAGTCAAGCCCTCACCAACGATATGAATAACCTGTCTGGTCGCTGTATTTTTTCTTGCTTTTCTCATAAAAGTACATGATTATAGATTAGGAACTGCACCGAATTTACCAAATTTATATGCCTTTTGGAGAGAACTAATCCTATTCAATCCTTTGAAATCTGTTAGAGGATACAGCACACTTGATCCGTCCGGATTCTTTTCAGAAAACCAAACATTATCTTTCCTAAGCAAATCTTCTTCTCCTAATAGTCCATCATAATGTGTAGTGAGCAACAACTGGGCTTGCTCTGATTCTTTTAGAAAACGTTCAATGATGTATTCTATCAATTTCGGATGAAGAGAGGATTCAATCTCGTCAACTGCAAGAAAAGCATCTCTTTCAAGAATCTTTTGCACTTGAGCGGCCAAGCCAAACGTACGGATAGTACCGTCCGATTCAAACAGTTCCGGGAACTCATAATAATCATTGTTACCATCATCAGATGAAACTTTATGCTGATACATAGTATAATTGATCGAACCCTTATGTGTTTCCTGTTCTTTGGAAGTAATATTTGAAATATTGAAATCAGCTTCCTGTAGATATCTCAAAATATAATCTTTTGCAGACTCATTCTTGATTGATTCTTCGGCATAACGACTTAAAGATGATGCAGGCACAATTGCCGGCATAACCTGATAGGTTAGATACTGAAGAACTGCCTCTAATTCTACAATATGTGTATTTACCTGCATATAAGCAGCAAAAACTGACATGTTATGCAAACACTTCAATGTTATTTCCTCTTTGACAGATTGCGACATTTTGATCTTCTGTCCAAATTTAATAACCGATACGTTATTCTCAGTATTTCTTTCAAATATAGTAGCAGGCTGTTGACTTGGATAATAGATTAGACTTTCCTTTGCTACGTGCCATCTGTCTAAAGCTACAGAATAGACATAACGAACTGCTTTTTCCTCATTCTTCAAGTAGAACGAAATCGAATATTCAGATAACTGCCTCGAACTTGTTTTATTCAGGAGAAACGGGACTATTTGAATTTGTTCTGCCTTATTAAGTGGGGTATAAGTAATGAATGACTTGATAAAATCACAAACTTTAATAATATTACTCTTACCCGAAGCATTTGCTCCATAAATGACAGCCACTTTCAATAGTCTCACATCACCCCCCAATTCGACAACATGATATGACTCCATATCCTTACTTCTATCAGCTTCAAAACTTAATATAGCCTCGTCTCTGAATGAGAACATATTCTTAAATCTAATTTCTGCTATCATATAATCTGTTTTTCCACAAATATATAACTAAATATCTATATTTGCAAATTAGATTTCAATATTTACATCATTTATGCAAAAATCAAGAACTAATACTATTTTATCGAATTTATTGCACCCGTAGTCAATATAATCATTAAATCAAAACATCAGTCCATCCATTAATATAAAAAAATCGATACAAATCAACATCAGTCTTCATATTATCTTACTTCACAAAGATTTAAATACAACCACAAAATACTTATTCTATTTGCATGATATTGCACGCCATTGATAAAAATGCCATATCACTAAAAAAAGGGGTAAAAAATACCTCGTTCTTGTAACTTATTTGCTGGAAAACTTTGAAATTCAACAAAATACAATTATCTTTGTCTTACAAAAAGAATGTGACAACATGTAACTTATTGATAATCAATGAGTTACAATGAATAAAAATGACAAAAAATTAGACTTCTGTACCTTTTATAGCTCCAAATATTTGATAATCAGGAATTTGCAATTACTGCATCGGCAAGTGTATACAAGATTGAAGCAAAGGGTGTAAGCGTCTCCGCGATTCTATATAGTATATTAAAAATAAAAAGTCTAATGATCCCTTTTTAGTCATTAGCCTTTTCCCATCTGTCGGGAAGCAGTTGCCTGTATTTTTCCAGTGGTGTATTCGGTTGCCATTCGGCAGTTC
>OASX01001559.1_pt1 | contig 10840 bp, 7 predicted proteins | sample 1516531 | NCBI WGS metagenome assembly OASX01 (sample SAMEA2579911, study PRJEB22360) | human gut metagenome | biome: human gut; feature: human-associated habitat; material: faeces | place: Denmark | collected 2008/2010
CGGTGACATTTTAAAGGACGCATTCGGTATTGTGGCCATGGTAGCCATGACCCCTCTCATTATCATCCAGCTCATCGGACTGTCCTTTGAGCTTAAAACCCGCAGGGAGAAAGCTGTTTCCAGACATCCTGTGGTGGATATGGAACAGGAATTCATCAATTTAGAGGAGGAACCTTATGAGCCATAAAAGTTTAAAGCTGGCAGCCGCCATCGTGAACCGCGGGGCCGGGAACAGGGCAGCTGCCATATTCCATACATACAACCATGAAATACTGCTGGCTGTCAGGGGACATGGCACAGCCAGCTCGGCAGTCATGGACTGTCTTGGACTGGATGAGCCTGAAAAGGACCTGGTTCTGGGACTTTCATCCAAAACCGACGCCGACCGACTGCTCCGTGCCCTTGGCAGGGAAATGGAATTTAGCAAGCCCGGACACGGCATTGCTTTCACCCTTTCCCTCACAGGCATTAGTTTCGCTGCCATGGACATTTTAAGCCGGCATGAAGACCAAACCGGGCCAAACAGCCGCCCCGCAGAACACAAGGAGGATATTCCCATGACAAATTCCCATTCCTATGAATTAATTGCTTCTGTCATCCACACTGACCTGTCCGCGCCTGTTATGGAGGCCGCCAGAAAGGCCGGCTGTCAGGGCGGCACCCTGATAAAGGCCAGGGAAATAGGCAGCGATGGCGGCAAAAAGCTGTTCGGCATGACCCTTTCCCAGGAAAAAGCCATACTGCTGATTCTGACCCCCACCAGCTTAAGGGCTCCCATCCTGAAGTCCATATGCGAGACCGTAATGAAGGAGACCGGAGAACACGCAGTGGCAATTTCCCTGCCCGTGGATGCAGTGGAGGGACTGACCGGCTGATGCTGGCAGAAAAAACCGCTTTCTTTTTAGGATGAATCCTTTATAATAAATACTATCAAAGGAAAGCTAAGCATGTACAATGTACATTGGTGATTTACATATCCATTCCCGCTACTCCAGGGCCACCAGCAAGGAGCTTACGCCGGAGCACCTGGACTTATGGGCGGGGAAAAAAGGAATAAACATTGTAGGTACGGGTGATTTCACTCATCCGGCCTGGAGGGCGGAGCTGGCTGAAAAGCTGGAGCCCGCCGAGCCGGGTCTTTACATGCTTAAAAAGGAATATTCCTTACAGCGCCCGTCCATACTGGGCCAGAGCAGCCCCCGTTTTGTTATCAGCGGGGAAATCAGCTCCATTTACAAGAAAAACGGCCGTGTGCGCAAGGTACACAGCCTTATCCTTCTGCCCAGCCTGGAAGCAGCCGAAGTACTTTCCAGGCGGCTGGAAGCCATCGGCAACATACATTCGGACGGACGCCCCATCCTGGGATTGGACTGTCACGATCTTTTGGCCATAACACTGGAGGCATGCCCGGATGCCATCTATGTTCCGGCCCACATCTGGACCCCGCATTTTTCGCTGTTCGGGGCATTTTCCGGTTTTGATACCATTGAAGAGTGCTATGAGGAGCTGACTCCCCAGATTCATGCCCTGGAGACAGGACTGTCCTCTGATCCGGCCATGAACTGGAGGCTGTCGGCTCTTGACTCCTTTCAGCTTATCTCCAACTCTGACGCCCACTCTCCCGCCAAGCTGGGCAGGGAGGCCAGCCTGTTTGACATTCCCATGTCCTATGCGGGGCTCTACGGCGCCATACAGAGGGGCGAGGGCCTTAAAGGCACCATTGAATTCTTTCCTGAGGAGGGCAAATATCATTTTGACGGCCACCGGAAATGCCATCTCTGCCTCAGTCCCTCCCAGGCCAGGAAATATAACGGCATATGTCCTGTCTGCGGCAGAAAACTGACCACAGGCGTACTTCACCGGATTGAACAGCTGGCTGACCGGGACGAGGATTTCCTGCTGCCCCAGGGACGTCCCTTTGAAAACCTGGTGCCCCTGGGCGAGGTCATTGCCTCCTCAGTGGGTTCCTCCCCGTCCAGCGTAAAGGTTTCCAGGCAGTACGAACACCTGCTGGAGGAACTGGGCAATGAATTTTATATTCTTCGCCAGGCCCCGCTGGAGGATATCAGCCATGCGGCCGGATCCCTGACAGCAGAGGGCATACGCCATCTGAGAGACGGCAAGGTCCAGTGGAGACCCGGCTATGACGGCGAGTACGGGACCATGCGGCTGTTCCAGTCAGCCGAGCTTGACAATGTGGAGGGACAGATGTGCATGACCTTTGAGACAGCGAACGCGGACCTGAGCGAAACCATGGGACCTGGGAGCCCGGGAGCCCCGAGTGTGACGGGGGATGGGGAGCTGGCAGCAGATGCGGTTCCTTCGGCAAATACTGCATTGTCCGGCAAAGCCGGCGTTTCCCACGGCTCAACGGCTTTCCCGTGAAGCTTCCTATGAAACAGCCGCATCAAATATCCTGACTGTTTCCATGCCCTCCTCTGCCCTGAACCGGGACCAGCAGCAGGCCGTGGAATCCGTATTCCCGGTAACAGCCGTCATAGCCGGTCCGGGTACAGGCAAAACAAAGACTCTGGTGTCGCGCATCGAACACCTTATGGGTGAGCGGGGCGTAAAACCTTCTGAGATTACGGCCGTCACCTTTACAAACAAGGCAGCGGACGAGCTGACACAGAGAATCCGCCAGGCACTGCCAGGCAGGCGCAGCCTGAACCAGATGCAGGTCGGAACCTTCCATTCCCTCTGCTACCGGCTGTTAGCCCGGTCCGGAACAGAGCTGTCCCTGGCAGACCAGGGACAGGCGGAAGAATGCGCAGGAGGAACCATAGAAGCCCTGGAACTCCCCTGCACCGTCAGGCAGTTTCTCACCGCCATCTCTCTGCATAAGGCAGGGCTGTCCTCCGCGCAGGGCTTTGCCGCCTATATGGCCGATGATTCCGCTGCTGAAACCGGCTTTACCCTGACGCAGGAAGGGGCAGACCGGTACCAGCAGGCGCTGGAGTGCAGGAAGCTTATGGACTTCGACGACCTGCTTCTCAACATGCTGCGCCTTCTTGAACAGGAACAGAAAGCAGAATACAGGAAGCAGCATTTTTCTTATCTGCTGGTGGATGAATTCCAGGATATCAGCCCGGTCCAGTACCGGCTCATCAAGGCATGGAATAAAGGCGGACGGGAACTCTTTGTCATCGGTGACCCGGACCAGTCCATCTACAGCTTCCGGGGTTCTGACAGCCGCTGCTTCGACCTGCTGGAACAGGATTTTCCGGGAACCAGCACCATACGGCTTACCACCGGTTACCGCTCCACCCCGGAGATACTCTCCGCCTCCCTTCCTCTCATCTCCCGCAATCCGGGCGGTGAGCGCAGACTCTCAGCCGCCCGTCCCCACGGCGGTCCGGTGCGTCTGGTGACAGCACAGACCAGCCTGTGGGAGTCCATCTTCATTGCCAAAGAAATCAACCGCATGGTGGGCGGAATCGACATGCTGGATGCCCACAGCCAGACCCCCGGCCTGCCGGATACTGCCAGGAGCTTTGCCGATATCGCTGTCCTCTACCGCACCAATCACCAGGCCCGCCTGCTGGAACAATGTCTGCAAAAGGAGGGAATCCCTTACGTGGTAGCGGGAAGGGAGGATTATCTGGACCACCCGGCTGTCCAGGGCACCATCTCCTTTTTCGGGGCCCTGCTTAAATCTTCCGGGTTAGATGAAGATACCACGAAACTCTGCAGAAAACGCATTTCCCCTTCCGCAGATTACAGCAGCCTGGCAGAGCGCTTCCTGCCAAGACTAAAAAGAGACAGGCCCTGGAAACTTCTGGAAGACTGGATTTCATGCCTGGGGCTGGGGTCAGACAAGTCCATGGACACCTTTGTCTGCATGTCCTATTTCCACAAAACCATGGAGGATATGCTGAGCACACTGGCCTTTGGACAGGCCCACGATCTGAAACGAAGCGGCCAGGATTCCCGCCCCTCCGATGCAGTGACACTTATGACCCTGCATGCCTCCAAGGGCCTGGAATTTCCCGTGGTCTTTCTCTATGGCTTAAAACAGGGAATCCTCCCCCTTAAAACAGGAAAGAAAGCTGTGAATCCGGAGGAGGAACGCCGCCTTATGTATGTGGGTATGACAAGGGCCAGGGACGAATTAATTCTCACCACCTCAGAGGAACCTTCCCCGTTCTTAGAGGAACTTCCCAAAGATGCCTGCCGCCGGGAAAAGGCCCGGACTCCCGGCAGCGGGATGAAGCAGCTGAGTCTCTTTGATTTCATGTAAGATTTTAAAAACCGGGCATTTGCCGCGGTAATTTCCCTCTCAATACAAAAAGACCTGACGCACGCCATATGATGGGGCATCAGGTCTTTTCACATATTCACATATATCAGGAAACCGGAATGGCAATACCGGGCATCCTATCTCTCGGACATAGGCACATAATCCATGTTGTCGCCTACGTACTTGGTTGCCGGACGCATAATACGGCCGTCATACAGCTTATTCTCAATATTATGGGCCACCCAGCCCACAACGCGGCTGCACACAAACAGAGGTGTGTACAAATCCCTTGGAATCCGCAGCATACCGTATGCAAACCCGCTGTAGAAATCCACATTGGTGGGAAGGGCCTTGCCCTTGATTTCCTCCATTACTTCCTTGGCAATACGCTCAAAGCGCATATAGAAGTCCAGCTCCCTGGTATGCTTCTGCTCCTTGGCCACCTCCATGCAGCAGGCCCTTAAGACCTCTGCACGGGGATCGGACACCGTGTAGACAGCATGGCCGAAGCCGTATACAAGGCCGGAACGGTCATAGAGTCCCCCTGCCATCAGCTTCTCCACTGCCTGGCGGATTTTCTTATCGTCTGCATCATAGCCGCCTGTTTCAGCCAGCACCGCATCCATCATCTCTGCCACCTTGATATTGGCGCCGCCGTGGCGCGGTCCCTTAAGGGAACCGATACCGCCGCATACCGTGGAATAGATATCTGTGCCTGTGGATGCAATCACCACATTGGTAAAGGTGGAGTTGTTGCCGCCGCCGTGATCCGCATGAAGCATCAGTATGGTATCCAGCAGATTCGCTTCCTTGGAGGTGAATTTCTGGTCCTTTCTCAGAAGGCTTAAGAAATTCTCGGCAATGGAATATTCCGGATTTGCATAATGGATGAACAGGCTTTCCCTGTCATAATAATGCACCTTGCTCTGATAGGCATAGCAGGCAATGGAAGGAAGCTTTGCCAACAGGTTAACACCCTTGACCAGGGTCTGGTATACATCAATATTGTCCGGATCGTCATCGTAATTATACAGGGTAAGGACCGCATCCTGAAGCTTATTCATCAGATTCTTACCGGGAAGGCGCAGCAGGTTCATTTCCACGAACTCATCCGGAATGGTGTAGCAGTGCCTCACCACATTACAGAACTTTTCCAGTTCAGCTTTCTTCGGCAGGTATCCGAACAGCAGGAGAAAACAGGTTTCCTCATACCCGAAATGGCTCTCCTTCTTCCCCTTTACCAGGTCCAGTACATCCACGCCCCGGTAGAGAAGCCGTCCGGGAATGGCCTTGATTCCTCCGTCTGTCTCCTCATATCCCACTACGTCGGCCACCCTGGTAAGGCCTATACGCACGCCGGTTCCGTCCTCATTCCTGAGGCCCTTCTTTACATTGTACTCTTTATACCATTTATTAGGAATATCCGTGTAATTCTGCGACTTCCCATAGAACTGTGCCAGAAAACTCTCCTTAACCATGTACCCATGCTCCTTTCTCAAATATCCCCATCAGTGTCTGCCCCTGTTATAGTTGATCAGACAGCCGGCCTTTACGATTTCCCGCTCCTCTGCCGTCATATCCGCAATATACAAATCCAGGGTTCTTATGCTGCTGCCCTCTTTTCCCAGCACATAAGCCTTAATATCCTTTAAATCCCCGTCCAGGGCTTTCCTTACGCCCGGAACATAAATATAATCTCCTACCTCGAAGCAGGGCTCCTCCTCCATCTGGAAAGGTACCATGCCCCAGTTCATCACATTGGAGCGGTAACGCTTGGTGGCGTATTCCTTACAGATATTGGCCAGGCCTCCGATGACTCTCTGGCAGCTGGCTGCCTGTTCCCTGGCAGATCCGTCGCCAGGTTTTACAGCATAAATCATGCTGCCCACTTCCGTGTCCTGAACCGTCACATTCTCATTGCCTTCAATGCGGCGGATGGCGTCAAAGAGCTTCTCTAAAACAGGCTCCAGCTCCACTTCCTTGGCCGCGCCCTCCTTTGTTCTGGCTTTTTCCAGCTTATCCACTTCCTTGGCCCTTCCCACATACTCCGGGTCCCTTCTGGACAAAGTGAATTCTGCCAGTCCCAGCGGATTGGACCGGTAAGATGAAGTCTCGCCGGAAGGAATCAGCTCATCGGTGGTGGTCACAGGGTCCATGATTTTGGAACATACCTTCAGGAGAATATTGTCCGCCAGAGGACTCATCTCCGGCCAGTCCTTGATATTCGGTCCGTAGACCAGTTCCTTTTCCCCGTCGCCTTTGTTGTAACCCATGTATACCCGGTTCTTATAGGAAATGTCGTCAAATTCATACTCAGGCACATTGTCCCAGCCCTCAAGCTCCCATGCGGAGGTAAGCCTTCCTCCGTTGGCTGCCGTGGCTGCAATGGAACGCGCGTCCATCAGGGCAACCGCGGCCATCTGGCCGTTACCTGGTTTGGATCCTTCCCTGTTGGGGAAATTTCTGGTGGTATGGCGGATACTCAGACCGTTGTTGCAGGGCGTATCGCCTGCGCCGAAGCAGGGGCCGCAGAACGCAGTCCGTATAATGGCGCCTGCGTCCATCAGGTCGGACACAGCCCCCTTCTTCACCAGGTCCGCAAAGACAGGCTGTGAAGACGGGTATACTGCCAGGGAGAACTCGTCGCAGCCGCAGTTCTTTCCCTTTAATACACGGGCAGCTTCCATTACGTTTGAATAGGTGCCTCCTGCGCAGCCAGCGATAACTGCCTGCTGAACCATGAGCTGGCCCCCCTCAATCTTATCCCTCAGGGTAAAGGATGCCTTTCCGCCCGATACCTTGGCAGCCTCTGCTTCCACCATGCCCAGTATATCGTCCAGGTTGGCCTTAAACTCGTCAATCTCGTATGTATTGCTGGGATGGAAGGGAAGGGCAATCATGGGCTTTACCGTGGACAGATCCACGTATACGCAGCCGTCATAGTATGCCACATCCGCGGGAGCCAGTTCCTTATAATCTTCCTCCCTGTGGTGCTTGGCCAGATAGGCCCTGGTGTCACTGTCCGTCTTCCATATAGATGACAGGCAGGTGGTCTCTGTGGTCATGACGTCCACGCCATTGCGGTAATCGGTTGTCATGGAAGCCACGCCCGGCCCCACAAACTCCATCACCTTATTCTTTACATATCCGTTCTTAAACACGGCTCCGATGATAGCCAGGGCAATATCCTGGGGACCGGTTCCCGGCTGGAGCGCACCGTCCAGATAAACGGCTACAACACCCGGATATGCCACATCATATGTATCCTTAAGAAGCTGCTTCACCAGCTCCCCGCCGCCTTCACCTATGGCCATGGTTCCCAGGGCCCCGTAACGGGTATGGCTGTCGGAACCAAGTATCATTCTGCCGCATCCTGCCATCATCTCCCTCATGTACTGATGAATGACCGCAATATGCGGAGGAACATAGATGCCCCCGTATTTCTTAGCCGCAGACAGGCCGAACATGTGGTCATCCTCATTGATGGTCCCTCCCACCGCGCAAAGAGTATTGTGGCAATTTGTCAATACATAAGGAATCGGGAACGTTTCCATGCCCGAAGCCTTGGCTGTCTGTACAATACCCACGAAGGTGATGTCATGGGATGCCATGCTGTCAAACCGCAGCTTCAGATGTTCCATGTCACCGGATGTGTTGTGGGCCTCCAAAATGGAGTAGGCAATGGTTCCTTTCCTGGCGGATGCCTGGTCTGCATCCTTTCCTGTCAGTGCCTTTACCTTTCCGCTCTCTGATTCCGGTACGATTTCAGTGCCGTTAACCAGATAAATACCGCTGTCATACAATGATACCATTTCATTACCTCCTGGTGTCTGATTTTATGAAAAAGGGCTCGGCTTGGATTTTTGCCTGCCCCCTTACATTCGTTGGTTATTACTATAAAACAAAAAATTTGATTTGTCCAGTATTTTTATTGTAGTCGCCACAGCTTTTACATTGTGGTCTGTATTGGCTCCGACATGTCTTTTACTGTCACATGCTAATACTTTATCACATCAAAGCATCTGTGTAAATCACCAATTTAATATAAACAGGCCGCAGCATATGACAAAATAGCCTATCATGCCCACATTCAGAAACACTGTCTGAAAGGCTCTCCCCTTTCTCAGGGGCCATTGTCCCGGCAGGAAGGTAATCTGGCGCCGGTACATAATGATAAGAGTAATGGCTGGGATGAGACAGGGCAGCCAGGAAAAAGGCATAGGAATGGCTGCAATGAGACAGGCCAGCATGAAAAACAGATATGCCAGTATCATGATGGATGAAAACGCTGTCACCAGCCACCCCATGTCAACTCCCAAAATAGATTCAATCTGCCGGATCATCCACGGCCCCTCTGCCAGTCCCTGGGCCCCCTTTGACAGTTCCACGGTAACGACACCGCCCAACAGGTTGAACAGCATATGAAACCCAATGGTGTATCTCACCTTCCCTGTCTTTGCATACACGTAGGCCCAGAGAATTCCTATGCCAAAGGCATAAAAGAACTGGGAAAAATTGCCGTGGGCCATGCCGAACATAATACCTGACATGATGATGGCCGCTTTCTGTCCATATCCCAGCAGCCGGTCCATAACCATCTTCCTGAAAAAAAGCTCCTCCACCACAGGGGCCATAATGACCGTTGTCAGCAGATTGACCCACAGGCTGGAATTCCTGATAAGCTGGTCCAATTCAGCGGAGTCCGGTCCCGATGGCTGTAAAAGCCCTACCAGCCTGCCCAGAATATTTCCTGCCAGCCCGATTCCCACTGCAATGACAAAGAAGGACGCAAATTTCCAGAATCCCCACTGCTCCTTCTGGGGCGAACCGCATTTGGGCACAAGTTTAAACAAACCGGCCACCACGGGAAAGGCCACCAGGTACATGGGCAGGGACGACATAAGCATACGCCCCGAAAATCCGTAGAAATCAATGAAATCTCCCAGCAGGGAATCAAGCAGCATCACCAGGACCATAACCACTACCTGGGCCGCCAGGGTAATCAGCATAAATGCGGCCGCCGCCATTCCCACATGAGAGAACTGCTTCCTCTGGCGCCTTTCCATGGCAGCTGCCTGCTGCGGGTCAGGCTGCGGGCTGTACTGCGGGGCCTGCATCTGCGGGGCCTGCATCTGTGGAGCCTGCATCTGCGGGTCAGGCTCCCAGACCCTTCCCCTGTTTTCATCATCGTATATCATAGGCCAAATCCAGTCTCCTTCATCAGAACTTGTATACTGCCAAAAGACAGTCCTTTTTAGTGTTGCAATTGCAACAAAAAAGTATTATGATAATAAATATCATACCATAAAAGATAGCAGGGTAAAAGAAACATGACAGAATATTTTCAGAAAAACCTATTTAAAGACATCTCCATCGACGAGTATAAAAAACTGCTCTCCTGCCTGGACGGAAGGACAAAACAGTTCAGAACAGGCGAAACCATATGTGATTACGACGAAGGCTTTCATGAAATCGGCATTATAGGCAAGGGCACTGCCTCTGTTGTCCGCTATGAATACAACGGTGCCAGAACCATCCTGGAACGCCTGGGCCCCCAGGACATCTTCGGCCACCTGCTGTCCTACGAGGGCAGCGAGCACGCCGGTATCAGCGTTGTCTGCGACAGCCCCTGTGACATTCTTTTCATCCACTATGCCACCATCGGCTCTCCCTGCACCAAGTCCTGCGCCCACCACCACCAGCTGACCCAGAATCTGCTGGACCTGATTTCGGAGCGTGCCTTAAACTTAAGCCGCAGGGTGGAGGTCCTGTCCCAGCGCACCATCCGCGAAAAGCTTATATGCTATTTCATGCAGCTGGCCGCCCAGGCCAAAGCCTCCTCCTTCAGCCTCCCCTTTACCATGGTGGACCTGGCCGATTACCTTTCCATTGACCGCAGCGCCATGACAAGGGAGCTGAAACGCATGAAGGAGGAAGGGCTGATCGAAATGGACAAGCGGTGTGTACGCCTATTCCTTTAGCCTGTCTTCAAACTGCCGGGCGCTCATAGGGCGCCCGAAATAATATCCCTGTATATATTCCATTCCCAGTTCTCTTACAGCCTCATATTCCTCTTCTGTCTCCACCCCCTCCAGACATACCTTCCTGCCCACATCATGGCACAGGTCGGTGATGGATCGGATAAAGGTGGCATTAAAAAGATCGGAGGTAATTCCCTTCACAAATCCCCTGTCTATCTTCACCACATCTACGGGGATGCTTTTTAATGAAAACAGGGACGAATATCCCACTCCAAAATCGTCCATGGCAATTTTTACCCCAAGCTCCTTCATCTGCGCAATCATGCGGAGGGTGTCCTCCTCTGCCTTTGCCAGATATGTCTCGGTCAGCTCCAGGATAATTTTTGAAGGCGCCAGGCTGTGCTCCTCTAACGCTGTCCGGAGAAAGGAAATAAAATCCCCCTGGGCAAGCTGGATGTAAGACAGATTCACACTTATCTGGAAATCCGGCCTGAAACGGCACCACTCCAGGCACTGGGCCATGCCGCGGCTCAGTATCCACTGTCCAAAAGGAATGATTAAACCGCTCTGCTCCATCAAAGGGATAAACTCACCGGGAGAAACATCTCCGTACTTGGTG
>OASX01001560.1_pt1 | contig 10821 bp, 8 predicted proteins | sample 1516531 | NCBI WGS metagenome assembly OASX01 (sample SAMEA2579911, study PRJEB22360) | human gut metagenome | biome: human gut; feature: human-associated habitat; material: faeces | place: Denmark | collected 2008/2010
ATTATAGGTAATCGAGGAAGAAATAGCCGTTTTTTGGTTTTGAAATACCAATAATTCTTAAGAAGAGTGCAGAAATTATAGGTAATTGAGAAGACATTGGCATAAATTTAGTCCTGGAATACCTATAATTTTTCAGAGTAATATATGATTTGCAGGTAAGCAGGGTGATTGGGTTTTATAATAAAAAATCCAGTCAGCCATTGCGTGGCAGAAAAAAATATGATACAGTAATAATAAGTCAGAAAGCGGATTCCCGCATTTCTTTCCAGGTGGTTCCACCGTTGTTTCCAAAACAAATGAAGCAAGTAAAAAGAGAATATGTACACCCGCGCCGGAGGGGTATTTCTGTCCTGCTGCGGGGGAAAGGAGTATCTGTATGTTCAGCAGTGTTATGTCAGCAGCTATCTGCGGTGTGAACTGCGTTCCTGTACGGGTAGAGGCGGATGTGAGCAGCGGTCTGCCTGTATTTAATATGGTCGGATACCTGTCATCCCAGGTGAGGGAGGCTCAGGAGCGGGTGAAAACGGCGATCAGAAACACGAAGATCAGCCTGCCGCCCAAAAGGATCACGGTTAATCTGGCGCCGGCAGATGTGCGGAAGGAGGGGAACCGGTTTGACCTGCCCATTGCAGCCGCCCTTCTGGCAGCGTTCGGATACATAGAAGAGGAGAAATTAAGCGGTGTGATGCTGGCCGGTGAACTGGGGCTGGACGGCAGGATAAACAGCGTCAGAGGTATCCTGCCTCTGGCAGAGACCGCGGCGCAAAACGGGTGCTGGCTCTGTATCGTTCCTGTGGGCAACTGCAGGGAGGCATTGGCAACAGGAAAGATAAAGGTTCTGGGAGTGGAGTCCCTGCAGGAGTTTCTGGACGCGTCTGGCAGGGAAAAATGGGGTGTGGAAGACCAGAGGATATATGACCGGGAGAATCTTAAGGAACCTGTTTATAATGTGGATTTCAGGGAGATCCAGGGACAGGAGACTGTGAAACGGGCTGCCGTGATCGCGGCTGCCGGGGTCCCTAACTTTCTCATGACAGGGCCTCAGGGTGCGGGGAAGACGATGATCGCCCGCAGGATTCCCACCATCATGCCGCGGCTTTCCAGAGAGGAGAGTCTGGAAGTATCCAGAATATACAGTGTCGCAGGGCTTTTGACAGAGGAACAGCCATTTATGTCAGCAAGGCCATTTCGGGCACCGCATCACACCATTTCTCCCCAGGCGCTGGCCGGAGGCGGCAGAATTCCAAGGCCCGGGGAAATCACACTTTCACACAGAGGCGTTCTTTTTCTGGACGAAATTCCTGAATTTTCCCACAATTCCATAGAAATACTGAGACAGCCCCTGGAGGAGCATAAGGTGATGATCGCCAGAACCGGGGGTTCTTATGAATTTCCGGCACACTGTATGCTGGTGGCAGCAATGAACCACTGTCCCTGCGGCAGATATCCGGATCTGAAACGCTGTACCTGTACGGACAGGGATATCAGCAGGTATGCCGGGAAAATCAGCGGCCCCATACTGGACCGGATAGACATCTGCGCAGAAGCGGCCTGCATGACGTATCAGGAGATTTCCGGCGGGAAGGCGGGACAGAGTTCGGCAGAGCTTATGAAAAGGGTAGAAAAGGCATTTTTGGCACAGCAGGACAGGTATCAGGGGCTGAAGGTATGCTATAATTCGGAACTGTCCGGAAAACAGGTGGAAAAATACTGCAGTGTCAGTCGTGAAGGACAGCGCCTTTTGGAAAAAGCTTACGAAAAGATGAATTTAAGTGCCAGGGCCTATCATAAGATTTTAAAGACAGCACGTACGATCGCAGACCTGGATGGGGAAGAAGAGATCAAGGAAGCACAGATCAGTGAGGCTGTGTGCTACAGAGGACTGGAGAGAAAGAAGGTATGAAATACATGGAAAAAGAGAAGATTTTCTGCTGTTCCGAGACAGGAAAAGCCTATCCGGACAAGCTCAGATGTTTTGAGGACATGCCGGAATATTTGTATGTGAAGGGAAAACTTCCGGACAGCCGTAAAAAGAGTGTGGCTATTGTGGGGGCCAGAAGGTGCAGCAGTTACGGCAGCTCACAGGCGTATTACTTTGCAAAAGAGCTGTCCCGGTTCGGGATTCAGATCATAAGCGGAATGGCCAGAGGTGTGGACGGCTGGGCGCACAGGGGAGCGCTGGACGGCGGAGGAGAGACCTTTGCGGTTCTGGGCAACGGTGTGGATATCTGTTACCCCAGGCAGAATATGGATATATATAGAAGGATTCCGTTCCGGGGAGGCGTACTTTCAGAGTATGAGCCGCAGACACCAGCCCTTCCCTACCATTTCCCAAGGAGGAACCGGCTCATCAGTGCACTGGCGGATCTGGTACTGGTCATAGAGGCAGGGAAAAAGAGCGGTTCCCTGATCACTGTGAACTTTGCACTGGAGCAGGGAAAGACTGTTTATGCCCTTCCGGGGCGCCTGGGGGATACACTCAGTGAGGGATGCAACAACTTGATTTTTGAAGGCGCAGGCATTGCAAACTCCGTGGATATTATTCTGGATGAACTTCAGATTTCGGAAAAATTAAAAACAGATTTGGAGGCAAAATCAAACTTTAGGCTTGCAAGCCGGGAAGAAATGGTGTATAGTTGTCTGGATTTGAGGCCAAAATATCTGGAAGAGATTTTCCTTCAGGTAGAACTAAATCCTGGGGAAATTCAGGAAATATTATTGAAACTGGAATTGAAGGGGCTTGTAGCAGAGCCAGTCAAAAATTATTATGCCAGAACGGGAGGTTGAGATGGCGAAATATTTAGTGATTGTGGAATCACCGGCAAAAGTGAAGACAATCAAGAAATTTCTCGGTTCAAATTATGAGGTCATGGCGTCCAACGGACATGTAAGGGATCTTCCCAAAAGCCAGCTTGGAATCGACGTGGAGAATGATTACGAACCTAAATATATAACTATCAGGGGAAAGGGGGATATCCTGGCGGGGCTTCGCAAGGCCGCGAAAAAAGCGGACAAGGTATATCTTGCAACTGACCCCGACCGTGAAGGAGAAGCCATTTCCTGGCACCTGTCCAAAGCGCTGAAACTGGACGAGAAGAAGATGCGCAGAATTACATTCAATGAGATCACGAAAACTGCAGTGAAAGCTTCTATTAAAGAGGCGCGCGACATTGACATGAATCTGGTGGATGCGCAGCAGACCAGAAGAATGCTGGACCGCATGGTTGGTTACAGGATCAGTCCGGTACTCTGGGCTAAGGTGAAAAGAGGGCTCAGTGCGGGCCGTGTACAGTCAGTGGCCCTGCGCATCATCGGGGACCGTGAGGATGAGATCAATGCATTTATCCCTGAGGAATACTGGACACTGGATGCGGAATTTGCTGTCAAAGGCGAAAAGAAGCCGCTGATCGCCAAGTTCTATGGAAATAAAAACAAAAAAATGAGCATCGGCTCAAGGGAAGAACTGGATAAGATCCTTGCCGGGCTGGAGGGCGCCAGCTATGAAGTGGCTGAGGTGAAGAAGAGCGAGAGAACGAAAAAGCCGCCGCTTCCGTTTACTACCAGTACCTTACAGCAGGAAGCATCGAAAGTGCTGAATTTTTCCACACAGAAGACCATGCGTCTGGCGCAGCAGCTCTATGAGGGAATTGATATTAAAGGGAACGGCACAGTGGGTGTTATCACCTATCTGCGTACAGACTCCACCAGGATTTCTGAGGAGGCTGAATCTGCCGCTCATGAATACATCACTTCCCAGTATGGGCCGGAATACACTCTGACCCAGGAGAAAAAGGATGATAAGAAGAAAAAAATACAGGATGCCCATGAAGCCATCCGTCCAACAGATATTTCAAGGACACCTGCTTCTCTGAAGGAATCTCTGAGCAGAGACCAGTTCAGGCTGTATCAGCTCATCTGGAAACGCTTTACTGCCAGCAGGATGCAGAATGCAAAATATGAGACTACATCCGTGAAGATCAAGGGCGGAGAGTATTATTTTACCATGGCTGCCTCTAAGCTGAAATTCGACGGCTTTATGGCTGTCTATGTGCAGGAGGATGAGGAGAAGACAGAGAATTCTTTCCTTGCAAAAGGACTGGACGAGAGCACAGAGCTTTCCTTCCAGGGATTCCATGAGCAGCAGCATTTTACACAGCCGCCGGCACATTATACGGAGGCTACACTGGTAAAGGCGCTGGAGGAACTGGGAATCGGACGTCCAAGTACCTATGCCCCTACAATCACCACGATCATTGCAAGGCGGTATGTGGCAAAGGAGAATAAGAATCTGTATATGACGGAGCTGGGCGAAGTCGTTAATAATATTATGAAGAAGTCATTCCCCAGTATTGTGGATGTGTATTTTACGGCCACAATGGAGGAACTGCTGGACAGTGTGGGGGAAGGACTTGTGCAGTGGAAGACTGTGATACGGAATTTCTATCCGGATCTGGAGGATGCAGTGCAGACTGCGGAGAAAGAGCTGGAGGAAGTGAAGATTGAGGATGAGGTGACAGATGTTATCTGCGATCTGTGCGGGCGGAATATGGTGATCAAATATGGGCCGCACGGGAAGTTCCTGGCTTGTCCGGGATTTCCGGACTGCAGGAATACGAAGCCTTATCTTGAAAAAATCGGTGTTCCCTGTCCTGTCTGCGGGAAAGATGTGGTGCTGCGCAGGAGTAAGAAGGGGCGCCGGTATTATGGATGTGAGAATAATCCGGAATGCGAGTTTATGTCATGGCAGAAGCCTTCTAAGGAGAAATGCCCGAATTGCGGTGGGTATATGCTGGAGAAGGGGAATAAGATTGTTTGTGCGGATGAGCATTGTGGGTTTGTGATGATACGGAAGAAGGATGAGGTGGAGCAGGAGGCCTGATCTGTGTAAGTGAGAGTGGCAGGAGCGGAGGGTGTCTAAGGCGGACGATACCTGCCGCACAAAGTCCCTGGGGGCCATTGGAGGCAGATGGCTGGATGGAGATGGACTAATGGAAAAAAGCGGGAAGAATGGGTGAACCGGATAGAACCGCAGACAAAACTGATGTTTTGTCTGCTCAGCTATCCTTAGAATTTGCTTTTGTGAAGCAAATTCTATCACCCATTCTTCCCGCTTTTTCCCATAAGTCCATCCAGCCATCTGCCTCCAATGGCCCCCAGGGACTTTGTGCGGCAGGTATCTGGCAGTGGGAAAAACAGTGCATGCGGAAAGTGCTGGATAGGTGATCACACAGGTATTTGGCAGTGAGAAAAACAGTGCGTGCGGAAAGTGCTGGATAGGTGATCACACAGGTATTTGGTAGTGAGAAAAACAGTGCATGCGGAAAGTGCTGGATGGGTGATTACACAGGTATTTGGCAGTGAGAAAAACAGTGCGTGCGGAAAGTGCTGGATAGGTGTTAATACAGGTATTTGGTGGAAAGAAGGGGGGAGTGTAGGGAAAGAGGAGTTGGGGGTAAGGTTGGGGGAAAAGGGGGTGGTATCTGACATTGGGGGATGGGGGGAGGGAAGAGTTGGAGAATGGGGGAAAGTATCTGACAGACGGGGAAAGTAAGGGAAGTCTGGGAAATTTCAATTGTTTTGAAAGTTAAGTTTGTGGGAAAGAGATAAATAGACAGAAAATAAAAAAATCATGCATTGATTTCAGAATAATTGTGTGTTAAAATAAAAAAGGATATAGAGAATAGAAATTAGCGGTTATATTCTGTAGGAATAGAGTGAAAGGAGGTCGCTATGAGCGTACAGTTATTGGATAAAACCAGAAAGATTAACAAACTGCTTCATAACAACAATTCTTCTAAGGTGCTGTTCAACGACATTTGTGAGGTGATGGTGGAGACTTTGGATTCTAATATCCTGGTTATCAGCCGGAAAGGAAAGGTGCTTGGTGTAGGTACCTGTCCGGGCGTGGAGGAGATTACGGAATTGATTGACAGTGAAGTGGGAGGATATATTGATAAACTGCTCAATGAACGTCTGCTGGGCGTGCTGTCAACAAAGGAGAACGTGAATCTCCAGACACTGGGATTTGAAGGCGAGAACATCAGTAAGTATATGGCGATCATCAGCCCCATTGATATTGCCGGCGAGAGACTGGGTACCCTTTTTATGTACAGGGATCAGAAAGGGTATGATATTGAGGATATTATTGTAAGTGAATATGGAACAACAGTGGTTGGGCTGGAAATGATGCGTTCTGTACATGAGGAGAATGCAGAGGAGAACCGGAAGATCCAGGTTGTGAAATCTGCGTTCAATACGCTTTCTTTCTCAGAATTGGAAGCGATCATCCATATTTTTGATGAGCTGGACGGGGACGAAGGAATTTTGGTTGCCAGCAAGATCGCAGACAGAGTGGGAATCACACGTTCCGTGATCGTCAATGCGCTGAGAAAATTCGAGAGTGCCGGCGTTATTGAGTCCAGGTCCTCAGGCATGAAAGGAACCTATATCAAAGTGCTCAATGAAGTGATCTTTGATGAATTGGAAGAGATCAAGAAACGCAAACTGGTGAAAAAACAGTAAATGCATGGAAAGAAAACCGGAGGTTATTCATATAGTAGGAAATAACCTCCGGTTTTCTTTGGGTTTTTATATTTTTACGGAAAATACTGTATGCGGTCAGCAGATTTGGGCTAAACTTTTGCTATGGGATGGTCCGGAACCCGGTTTTCATGCGGAAATATAAAGATTCTAAAATAAATATAAAATTCAATGAAAATTAAAAAGATGAGATAAAACGAGAATACAAGAGAAAAAATGAGAAACAATTAGTATTAACTCAATTAATTGGAGATGAAAGAAGTTGCAGAAATGCGGCAGATTCACTAATATATGACTAACGGTTAGCACTCGAATCAAATGAGTGCTAATAACAAGCAGAGAATTCTAAAAGGAGGCAATAGATATGAAATTAGTACCATTAGGAGACAGAGTTGTATTAAAACAGTTGGTTGCAGAAGAGACCACAAAATCCGGAATCGTGTTACCGGGCCAGGCACAGGAAAAGCCACAGCAGGCAGAAGTTGTAGCAGTAGGACCGGGCGGAGTGATTGACGGCAAAGAGATCAAAATGGAAGTTGCCGAAGGTGACCAGGTGATCTACTCCAAATATGCTGGTACAGAAGTGAAGCTTGACGGCGAAGAGTACATCATCGTTAAGCAGAGCGATATCCTTGCAGTAGTAAAATAACAGGAAGCTGTCGGCGAAGAGACAGCAGCAGAAGCTGATTTTACGGAAACTCTATTAACATGAATAAAACCAGAAAACAGAAATAGACATTATTTTAATTTCAGGAGGAATCGAATCATGGCAAAAGAAATCAAATACGGCGCAGAAGCAAGAGCTGCCCTTGAAAGTGGTGTAAACCAGTTAGCTGATACCGTTCGTGTAACTTTAGGACCGAAAGGAAGAAACGTTGTTCTTGACAAATCTTTCGGCGCTCCGCTTATCACAAACGACGGTGTTACAATCGCAAAAGAGATCGAGCTGGCAGACGGATTTGAAAACCAGGGTGCTCAGCTGATCAAAGAAGTTGCATCCAAGACAAACGATGTAGCAGGCGATGGTACCACCACAGCAACTGTTCTGGCACAGGCAATGGTAAACGAAGGTATGAAGAACCTGGCAGCAGGCGCTAACCCGATCATCCTGAGAAAAGGTATGAAGAAAGCAACAGATGTTGCAGTTGACGCTATTCAGAAGATGAGCGGCAAGATTGAAAGAAAAGACCAGATCGCAAGAGTAGCAGCTATCTCCGCCGGCGATGATGAAGTGGGCGAAATGGTAGCAGATGCTATGGAAAAAGTAAGCAATGACGGTGTTATCACAATTGAAGAATCCAAGACCATGAAGACAGAGCTGGATCTGGTAGAAGGTATGCAGTTTGACAGAGGTTATATCTCCGCATACATGGCTACAGATATGGATAAGATGGAAGCTGTTCTGGATGATCCTTATATTCTGATCACTGACAAGAAGATCTCCAACATCCAGGATTTACTTCCTATTTTAGAGCAGATCGTAAAATCAGGCGCAAAACTGCTGATCATCGCTGAAGACATTGAAGGCGAAGCTCTGACAACCCTGATCGTAAATAAATTAAGAGGAACCTTCTCCGTGGCAGCAGTCAAAGCTCCGGGATATGGTGACAGAAGAAAAGAGATGCTGCAGGATATCGCGATCCTGACAAACGGTACTGTGATCTCCGACGAACTGGGTCTGGAATTAAAAGACGTTACCATGGATCAGTTAGGACGTGCAAAATCTGTTAAAGTACAGAAAGAAAGCACAGTTATCGTTGACGGCGAAGGCAACAAAGAAGATATCAATGCAAGAATCGCTCAGATCAAACATCAGATCACTGAGACAACATCTGAATTTGATAAAGAAAAATTACAGGAAAGACTTGCAAAACTGGCCGGCGGCGTTGCTGTTATCCGTGTAGGTGCTGCTACCGAGACAGAGATGAAAGAAGCAAAACTGCGTATGGAAGATGCCCTGAACGCTACAAGAGCAGCAGTTGAGGAAGGTATCATCGCAGGCGGCGGATCTGCTTACATCCACGCATCCAAAGAAGTTGAGAAACTGATCGCAGGACTGGACGGAGACGAGAAGACAGGTGCTAAGGTTGTTCTGAAAGCTCTGGAATCCCCGCTGTACCACATTGCAGCAAATGCCGGTCTGGAAGGTTCTGTTATCATCAACAAAGTAAAAGAATCCGAGACAGGTGTAGGATTTGACGCATTAAACGAGAAATACGTGGATATGGTCAAAGAAGGTATCCTGGATCCTACAAAAGTTACAAGAAGCGCACTGCAGAACGCAACAAGCGTTGCAGGTACTCTGCTGACAACAGAAGCTGTTGTTTCCAACATCAAAGAAGAAACACCGGCTATGCCGGCAGGCGGTGCTCCTGGAATGGGAATGATGTAATATATAATAGAAATTTCACATTTCTTATGCCGGTGTCATATGGACACCGGCATTTCTTTGTGATAGACTTATAAGCAAAAGCTGATACTAAAGGAGGAAAACATGAACGACGCGTACTCAGAGCTGCTCGTGAAAAAGGAGCAGACGATGAAGGAGAAGGCAATCAAGGTACTGGTTATCGCATTGATCGTACTGGCTGCAGTTGCCGGTATTTTATTTACACCGATTGCCCTGGTTGTAGCTGTGGTTCTGGGAGTGGCTGCCTATTTTCTGCTGCCGAACCTGGATCTGGAATTTGAATATCTCTATGTGAATGGAGAACTGGACATTGACAGGATCGCTTCCAAGGCAAAGAGAAAGAGAATAAAGAGCCTGGACCTTTCCAAGATGGAAATTATGGCACCCCTCAAGTCACATCGTCTGGACTACCAGAATCATAATAAAAATATGAAGGTTTTTGATTTTTCATCCGGAAATCCATCTCATAATATTTATGCCATGATCATCCCGGACGACAAAGAGGTTTGTAAAGTGCTGATCGAGCCGGACATGGAATTGATCAAAAATATTGAAAAAAGCTGTCCGAGAAAAGTTTTTACGGATTGACAGGTTTGTCGTAATTTGTTATATTATTTTACTATAAACAAACGAAGGGAGAACGAAAATGGGTAAGATTATTGGTGAAGGCATTACTTTTGACGATGTGCTGCTGGTTCCGGCATATTCCGAAGTAATCCCCAATCAGGTTGATTTGTCGACGAATCTGACAAAAAAAGTGAAGTTAAATATTCCGATGATGAGTGCAGGAATGGATACAGTTACCGAATATCGTATGGCGATTGCCATGGCGAGACAGGGAGGTATCGGTATCATTCATAAAAATATGTCTATAGAAGCACAGGCAGATGAGGTGGACAAGGTAAAACGTTCCGAGAACGGTGTTATCACAGATCCTTTCTATCTCTCACCTGAACATACTCTGGAGGATGCCAACAATCTGATGGCAAAATTCCGTATTTCTGGTGTTCCCATTACTGAGGGCAGGAAGCTGGTAGGTATCATCACCAACCGTGATCTGAAATTTGAAGAGGATTTCAGTAAGAAGATTAAAGAGAGCATGACATCAGAGAATCTGGTCACAGCCAGAGAAGGAGTGACTTTAGAGGAAGCAAAAAAAATCCTGGCAAAATCAAGAAAAGAAAAACTTCCGATTGTCGATGAAAACTTCAACTTAAAAGGTCTTATTACCATTAAAGATATTGAGAAACAGATAAAATATCCGTTATCCGCAAAGGACGAGCAGGGAAGACTGCTGTGCGGTGCCGCAGTGGGTATCACAGCCAATGTCATGGCACGTGTTGACGCGTTAGTGGAGGCACAGGTCGATGTTGTTGTTGTGGACTCAGCTCACGGACATTCCGCCAACATTCTCAAAGCAGTCAGAGAGATCAAAACAAAACATCCGAATCTGCAGGTAGTTGCAGGTAATGTGGCAACCGGAGCAGCTACAAAAGCCCTGATCGAGGCTGGTGTGGATGCTGTCAAGGTTGGTATCGGACCCGGTTCCATCTGTACCACACGTGTGGTTGCAGGTATTGGTGTACCGCAGATCACTGCAATTATGGAATGCTATGCTGCCGCAAAAGAGGCAGGCATCCCGATCATCGCAGACGGCGGTATCAAGTATTCAGGAGATATGACAAAAGCCATTGCGGCAGGAGCCAATGTCTGCATGATGGGCAGTATCTTCGCAGGATGTGACGAAAGCCCCGGAGATTTTGAATTATACCAGGGAAGAAAATACAAAGTTTACCGCGGCATGGGTTCCATTGCGGCAATGGAGAACGGCAGCAAGGACCGTTACTTCCAGCAGGATGCCATGCCTGTGC
>OASX01001563.1_pt1 | contig 10797 bp, 11 predicted proteins | sample 1516531 | NCBI WGS metagenome assembly OASX01 (sample SAMEA2579911, study PRJEB22360) | human gut metagenome | biome: human gut; feature: human-associated habitat; material: faeces | place: Denmark | collected 2008/2010
TAAGATATTAGAACTCTTTAATAAAATATTTAATAATTTAGAAAATACTATAATTTTTCGTCGTAGACTCTATAATCTAAGGACAAGAATATATAATAACACATTAGATGAAGAATTGATAATAAGATATAAGGTGATTTTGTATAGTGCATTTTCATGGATAGGTGGTATTGTTGCTGCAATTATTGTATTGGTTTTATTTAGTAATAATTTATACGTAACACTCACATTACTATTTTTGTGTTATCAAATCAAGGAAATGTTTTTAGACATATTAATAGGTAATGATACTCAATTTTTGATAAGTTTGAAAGAGTATGGCGTAGAACTTCAACAAGCATTTAATCTAACTAAGGATGTAAGAACCGCAATAAAAGAAGCTAACAATAATAGTCTTAACTATAATCTTGTAAAAAGAATGGAGCAGGTAGAAAAACTCTTTGATGATGAAATCGAATTGGAATTATACTTGCAAGACTGTCCAAATGATTATTTAAAGTTGTTAATCTTAAATTGCAGTCTTGTAGCTGAAAATGGTGATAAAGAAGATGTTGATGGTAAATCAGTATTTATAGAAAACATATTCTTTAATAATGAAAACATTGAAACTGAGGTATTTAAAAGAAAAGAATTGGAATATTGGTTACGTGGCTTAAAGTTGCTTTCAGTAATACCTCTTCTAGCATTTTCACCATATGAAGCATGGGTAAGTAAATATATGAATGTAACAGATATATTTTATAAATCTACAAGTGGTTTTATAATTAAACTTTCTATAACAGTCATAGCGATAGTTATATTTTTTATAATTTCAGGATATGAAAAGTCTAGCAGAATCAAGAGCAGGGGACAAAATGATGAGTCTTGGGAAGATATATTGTGTAAAGTAAAGCCTTTTAAAGATTTTGTTATGACTTTAGTTCCTAAAGATGATTCACATAGGTCATATAGATATACTAAGTTAATCAGTGATTCTGGTGAATACATCACAATAGCGCAGTTATTTGTACAAAAAATAATGGCTGCAGTAGTAGGATTCTTTATGATATTTGCAGTTATTATATCAATTCATCAAATTCATAAAAGTAATTTATACAATAATCTAACTATTTCTTCTGATTTACAAAATGGAATTATAGCTACTGAAACAAGTCAAAAAGAAATTGTTGATATAGAAAATAACTTATTTCAATATGTAAATGAAGATGATCTGGAAGAAAGTTATGTTGTTATAAAAGAAAAATTAAATGAAAAAGGAATAACAAAAGGTGAAAATTATCTTATCAAAGATATAGTAACCAAAAAAATAAAAATGGACAATGAATCCGTAGGCTTAGTAGATATATTAATATCATTTTTAGGTGTATTTTTAGGATATAATTTTCCAGAAATACTTTTAAGATTTAAGAGTTTTTATAGAAAGCAAGAAATGGAAAATGAAGTAATTCTTTTTGAAACAATCATTCTTATTTATATGTATCATGAACATGGTACACCTGAGCTGATATTAAAAAATATGGCTAAATTTTCGGTTATATTTAAACCACATATAGAGAATATATTAAAAGAAATTAACAAAGCTGATTTTAAAGCTTTAGAAATTCTTATAGCAGATATAAAATATAAACCTTTCTTAAATATTATTAAGAATTTAATTAAAGCTGAAAATATAAAAACAAAAGATGCGTTTATATCACTGTCTAGTAATAGAAGAAATTATTTGATGGATAGAAAGGGGGAAAATCGGAAGTTAGTTTCTAAGAGAGTCAGTAATGCTAGAGCACTATCATTATTAACAATTAATGCAATAGTACTATGTTATATAGCATTACCTCTTCTGTATATATCATCATTACAGTTAGATAAAACGCAAAAACAAATTATTCAAGTAGAAGAACAAAAAGATAATCAAAATAATAATAAAGCAATGGAGGAATAAAAATGGGAGATAACGCTAGAAAAGCATTATATATGGCAGTAGGAGTATTTTTTGCATTAATAATAATAACTACTGGAATTAGTTATTACAATAAAACAGAACCAGTTATGAGTACATCAAGTAGCAAAATTGACACAATTTCATCACAATTAGACGCAATAGATTATAAAACATACAATGGTACTCAAGTATCAGGAAGTGAAGTTATTTCTGCTATTAATACTAAAGCTAGCTCAAATGTAGCAATTAAAGTAAAGACTAAAGCAAATTCAAGTGGTAAAACTTATAACTCTGGTAGTTATAATATTAAAGACATTAATAATCATGATTATATAGAATCAACAGCTATGTTTAATAGTGAGATAGAAAAAACTGATAATGGAACTGTAACTGGAATTAACTTTGATCAAGAATAAATAAGATAAGGCTTTAAGCCTTATCTTATTTAATAAAGAGGTGGCTATGGATAAAAATCACAATGTTGTATATAAATCAATAATAGCTATATGTATTTTATGCGTTGTATGCTGGGGAATAAAAGATTATACGCATAAAAGAGAAATAAATAGACTTTTACAAGTAAAACCAGCTACTAATTATGCGCAGGCATACAGTGATAATACTAATAATAAAAGTATATATAATACCGAAAAAACAATAGAATTGAATAAAAAAGCAAATAAATATGAATTAGAAAGTGGAAATGAGGAAGATAAAAATAATGAAGTAAAATCAAGGAATGTAGAAGATCTATCTTCTACAGAAAATTTATTAAATAAAAATATATTTAGTAGTAGTAAGAATGTAGGCAAAAAAGAGCAAAGAGGTTCTGACTTTATGAATACGGAAGTATTAGAAGAAAACAATAATAGTGCAGAAGTGATAGAGTTAATTAATAGGACAGATACTAATTTAGATGACTTACGTTTACTTGCAAAATTAATTCAAAGCGAAGCTGGTCAAGAACCGTATGATGGGAAAATTGCTGTTGGCAATGTTGTCATAAATAGAGCTAGAGAGAATAATCAGAGTATTGAAAATGTTATATATTCAAAGAATCAATTTGATGGTGTGAAAACAGATAATTTTAATAAAAATCCAAATGAAGAAAGTATTAATGCAGCTAAAGAAGTACTAAATGGTAAAAAAGTTATAGACAGTGATAGTTATTATTTTGTTAATTTAGAAATGGCATCACCGTCTTGGGCAAAAGAAAATACGTTTGTTACACGCATAGGAGAGCATTGGTTCTTCAGGAAGGAGTAAAAGGTGTCTGATATAGTTAGTGATATAGCAATTACAATTACTATTTTAATATTAATGTTTGTAGGACCAATCTATCAAAATTTTGAGACAGGAGATAGATTAACTGATTCTATAGCATATAATGTAATAAACAATTATGATAAGCTTATACGTAAACAAGGATATGTAGATCAAGATACGTATATGAATTTGTTAAATGACTTATGCATGACAGGAGAAGTATACGATGTAAAACTAATACACACTAGCAGATTAGCATATCCGAGTCAAAAAAACTCAAATGATTATGAAATACATGAATTAAAGTATAGTAATGATATTATATTGAATACAATAAAAGATGGAAAGTCAAAATATTGTATGAGATATGGAGATGATTTCAGAATAGATATCAAAGAAACTAAAGTAGCTCCAAGCAGATTATTAAGCAGTATGTTTTATAATAAGGTATCATCTACATTAGTAACTCACACAACTGGTGGTATGGTTGAAAATGAGGTGACAGAATGAATTCAAGGCATATGTTTCTTATTGTGGTAATTGTATTGTTAGGGTTTTATATACCAACCAAAATACAGCAAAATTCAATAAATTCAGTTGAAACAATGTCTCGGCAGTATGATGAAATGTTAGTAAATGCGACAAGTGATGCTACCTACAAGTTATTAGAGGCAACAGATAGTTATTCCAATGAGGTTGAAGCTGAAGGAATAAAAATAGATTACAGAAATATAAATTTGAATTTAGATGCTGCTCTTGATAGATTTTATAAAACTGTTTTTATGAATTTAAATATTGAAGATAATTATTCAGAGCAGCAATCAATTAAGCACAGAATACCTATAAAGATTGCACTAGGATATGATGGTTTTTATGTTAACTATTTTAATACTGAAGGAAAAGGTGAACAATGGTCAGAAATACATAAATATTCTGATGCACAAGGTGATTTGGTTATACATTTTACATTAGGTGATGAAGTGAGCGTTACTAATGTTAAGACTAAAGAAAGTAAAACAGGGAAATATGAAGAAGTAGCGCCATATTTTCTAAGAAGTTGTTTAAAAGATAAAGAGACATTTGATAAGGTTAAATCCCAGGTAATAAATTCTTTAATTCAATCTGATTTAGAATATTACACAACTAGAAATAATCAAATAGCCAAAAGATTTGGTTGGAACATGAATTTTGACATACCATATTGGGGAAATAGAGCAATTAATAGTATTGCCTTTGTTGCATTTTATCAAGGAGATGGATATCCAGGAAGGAGTAAGATATATGATTCATTCGGTTATTCAACATCACAATCAGTCGTAAAGAAAGATATCTATGGATATAATTATGAAGGTAAAAAATTATACTCAGATAGAAAACTGAATAATGTAGGTCAATTAACTTATTTTGAGAATCAATTTGAAGCAGCAGCAAATGGATATAGACCTGATCCACGTTATTATTAAAAAACTCCATCATTATGATAATGATGGAGTTTTTGTGTATATTAATAATAAGACAATAACTATACATTTATCCATATACAGGTTATGATATACACAAAAAGTAAAGTATGTAAAGGGGTGATACCATGAATTTGATTAATATAATGATAAGTATATATAACTCGAAAATCTATTATACATTTTTTCTAATATTATTTTTAGTTATTCTATTTTTTCAGGGGAAAATATCGGGAAAGATTACAAGTAAAAATATAAAGAAGTTATTTACAGAATCTTTTCCTATTATATACTCTAAGCCCGAATATACTCAAATAAAAGATGAACTTATAAAAATAGATAAGCTAGAAGACATTTTGATACAATACTACAATGCGCAGATAAAATCTATAATGTATTTTTTTATGGGAGTTATATCATTAACGCAGATAATAAGCTATCTACTTTCAAGAGATATAGATATGGTAACTATAAATGCAAGCATGATGACTGGATTTATTGCATTATTGGAATATAGGGATAATCGCATTGTAATGCATAAATTAGGTCAAGAGGAGCAGGAAGAAAGAAACAAATTAATAACTGAATATCTTGACTTAGATGAGGCAGTTATAGGTGATATAGTTCAGAAAGAACTACAAAAAAATAAAAAAGCGTGATAATAACATACTATGAAAAATTTATTAACAGAACAAATAATAAAACAAATTCATATTAAGTATTTATTGTTGTAATATTTATTGATATAACCAAACAAATATGTTACAATAAAAATATGATATATGTAATAATTTAGGAGGAAATAAAAGTGAAGAAAAATAGATTAATTAAAACAATAGCATTAACATTAGCTTTATCAAGTGTAGGAGCAGTAGGTGCCAGTGCAGTTGGACAACCTTATTGGAAAGTAAGCAATAATAATTGGTACTACTACGATAGTAATGGAAAAATAAAAAGTGGATGGATATACGATAAAGGGAATTGGTATTATTTATATTCAACAGGTATAATGGCAAAAAATACATGGATACAAAGTGAAGGAAAATGGTATTATCTTGGAGAAAATGGTGCAATGGTATATAACAGAGTAGTAGATAACTGCAAAATTGGTTCTAAGGGGTATTGGATACCAAATGTAAAGGAAAGCTTTTCAAAAATTGACCTTAGACAAGAGCTCGATAATTTTTCATTTTGTGGTTTTTATAATTTAGATTCAGAGAAACAAAAGAAATATATTAAAAATACTATAAATGTTACTCAAAATGAATTAAATACAATAGAAAATATAGTAGTTAATCTTGCGCAATCTATGTACAGTGAGGAACAAGTTAAAGAAAAACTTATAGGAATGACAACAGAAGATAATAAATATGTAATAACTAATGTATATATGACAAAGGTTAGATATAAAAAAGATGCTGGAGAACAGAATGAAATATTAGATTCTAGTAATGTTTTTGATTATAAACCGCAATCAAAATATTATTTTGATATAGGAAGACTATTAGATTATGGATATCGTTATGATTTTGACTGGGGTGTATATAGATTAGTCTTAGAATTTGAGGAAATCTAAATGCGTATCAATGAGAAATTGAAAAAAATAATATCTAAAGTTATTCTTATTTGTAGTATTTTTTCATTAATTCCGACTACTGTATACGCATCTGTATCATTTGAACCAAGGACTTTTGAAACTAGTACGCAAGTTACTTATATAAATATAAATACTGGTGGAAATCCATGTTATTATTTATATAGTCCATCATCAACTATAAGGCCTGATATAGATTTAATGTATTATGCTACACCTTCACAGTTAAGAGACCAACGTTTTGAAGCTGCTGGCGAATGGTGGTTATGGGTATATGTACCGGCTACTGGGGAATGGACAAAAGGTGGTCCATATTTAAAAGAATCTGCTGGTCCTTTTTCACCCGAAATTTCGGGTGTTCCTACTTCATGGACAAGAGAAGATGTTACTGCAACTATCCTCTGTAAGGGGGATAATGGGGAGAAAGGAAGAGGCGAAGTTGGTAAGGATGGAATAATACAAGAATCTTTTTATGCTTCAGGATTTAGTCATATGGAGTATTCAACGGGTAATGGACAATATACTTCGTTAGGTGATAATAAGCAAAATACAACTATGACATTTAAAAACGAGGGATTACACAGCATACAAGTAAAAGCTTTTGATAAATTGGGAACAGAATCAGCAATTATATCATTCCAGGCTAAAATAGATAAAACAGCACCTACATTAACCAATCCTACAGCAAGAAGTGAAGGTGGCGGAATACGAGTAATAGCACCGAATATGCAAGACCATGGATTAAGCGGAAACAAATGCTTAACATTCAAAGCATATAAAGGTAGTACGTTACTTTCTACTAAAACAAGAGCTTGCATAGTAGAAGGATATGATATGGGAGAAGTATTTAGCTCAAGTGATCTAGGTGGATATGATGCAAGTACAGAATATAAAATAGATATTATAACTGAAGATCAAGTAGGAAATCAAGCGATATATACTGTTACTATTAAAGGTAATAATGTATCTGTTACGGAACCTGAAATAACACCTCCAAGTGGTGGTGACCCAGAAATAGGTGAAGGTGAAGAAGATATTGAAGAAAGTTCTTTAGGTGTAATTAAATTTGACCCTAATGAAACAGACTGGACTAATGAAGGGAAAACAGGTGAAGGAGAGGGAGAATATCCGGTCGAAGTTTATTATGATGGTGATAATCCGCACATAGTAAAAGGAACTGCAACTAAAGAAGTAGAAAAGGAAGATGATGAAGGAAATGTAACAACTGAAACAAAAGAGAAAAGCATAAAAGTTGAATTTCCATTAGATCATATAGATGTAACTGGTGACGCAGAAGATACCGTTGATGGAGATAGAGGAACTATATATATAGAAGAAGAAGGAGAAGGATTAACGCTTGAAGGAGAAGGCTTTTGGGGTGATCCGGAATATGATGATGATGGTTATGATGATGTAGATTATGAAGAACCTGACAATCCTGTTGGTGATAGTGGTGAATACAACATAGATTGGACTCGCCCAGAATTTTCAGTTTCACCAAGGCCTAAAAAAGAATGGAGAAATGATACACTTTATGATGTGGATGTAAATATTTATGATGAACTTTCTGGAATAGATACTGGAACAATAGAGCTAGAGGATAGTTCTCATTATGGAAGAGATGATACAGTTGATATTGATGAAGGAGGAAATCATGATTTTTCACATACATTTGAATTAGATGACGGAATATATAGTATTTCTATTGATGCAACAGATATAGCGACTAATGATTATCAGAAAACTTATAAAACTTATTATATAGATGGTACTCAACCAGAAATTGATTTTAATATTAAGAATCAAATATTTTCTGAAGATGCTGGAGCTATAAGAAAGCCTAGTATATTAGGTTGTGATGATAGTTTTTATGGAAAATTAACATGTAGCGATAATTTATCTGGTGTTAAATCTATTCAATATAAGTGGACATATGGAAATAAAAAGCCAACTAGTGGTTATACAAGAATATATACTTCTGAAGATACTTATTATGATAGATACCAGGAAAAAGAAGTCAATGAAATAGAAAAACCAGTTGGTGATGATTTGTATTTACATGTCGAAGTGTATGATGTAGCTGGAAATTATACATATAAATCTTTTGGACCTTTTGAAGACCCTATTAAGTTAATTAATTTTCAGCTTACTGATATAAGAGATCCACGTTGGATATCAGTCTTTTGGAATGATAATTCATATCAAAATTACAAAAATTTCACTTATAAAGTCAATGCGTTGCCAGTTGATGAAGAATCACATCCAACTTTAAAAAATGCATTACCTAAGAAGGGGTATGCTTTCTATTTTGATATTACTTCAGAGTATTTATATAGGGAAAAAGATAGAATAGAAATCAAACCAACATTTTACTATCTGAAAGGCAATCAGCGGATAAGAGCAGATGCATATTATAGTAATAATAACAACCCGCTAGTGCAATTCGGAACGAACAATGATAACTCTGAAATTTACTTAGATACTAAAAAATACGGTAATGTATTAATTGGTGGATATAATAAATTAACATTAACAAAAGGAGTTAGAGTAGTCAAAGGAAGAGAATGGATAAATGGATGGAAAGATGAAATCCAGTATAATGACGGAAAGATTCAATGGTGGTATGGGAAATATTTCATACCTTCTTCAACGTTTTTTGTACAAGCTGGAGATCTACCAATGCCTTATAATAAATTGACAGGAGGTAAAATATTAATCAATTTTGAAATTATAGGCTACAAAAATGGTGTTGAAACATTTTCTATATCTCAAATATATAATTATAACAATAATAGATGGAATGTTGAGGGGGGACCCAAAAATTCAAAATATTTTATCGGAGATACAATAATATATAACTCAAAATATGGATTGACTAGTGATAAGAGAGTATCAGTTATACATTAGTATATAAAATAGCCACGATTTTTAATTGTGGCTATTTTAATAAATATTATTATCTATTATAAGGAGAAACTTATTGTGATAATAATATTTAAATCCAATTTTTCATAGTTAGAAAGATTTTAGGGTGAGATGTGTATGAATAAAAAAGAATCTATATTTAGTGAACTAAAAATACATGATTATAAAAAGGCTTTTGAAAATGCGATAAAAAAAGGATTAAAGAATCCAGAAGACTGGATGTATATGTATTCTACTTGCTTTAAGGATTATTTTAAAAATTGTTATACAAGAAATTATGTTTCTTATTTTAATATTAGCAACATTTTTATTGAACATCACCAAAGGCAAAAGGATAAGTAATAAAGGGAAAATGAATATATAGGAGGATATTAATATGAATATCAGATATAAAGAAAAAAGTATATATATTGGCATGGAACATTCTGCGCAAATAGTGACTTATGAAAAACATGATCAGCAAAATAATAGCAATCAATACGTAGAAATAGGCAAAGTTGGAGAAGGTAAGAATTTCAAAGTAATGCAAGTAAGAAAATAGAAAATTGTTATTTTAACTATAATTAAAAAAATATATTAAAAATGCATTAATTATAGTAATAGGTATATTTGGGAGTTGTATTAATTTATATAAATCAATTCAGCAAGTACATTAAATTTGAATGAGTTACTTCGCTAACTACTAATTTTATAACTGGCAGCAGCTTATTAATTAGAAAAAATACTTTTAAAGATGATAACTTTATTATTAACATTACTATGAATGTAATTAGTAATGGACCACTATTTGTGAGTTTTGTTTTTTTAATTGTAATAGTTTTAGATTCATTATTTAAAAACAATTATAAACTAATGATTTGGGCATTAATAAGCCTATCTGGTGCTTTTATAGTTCCAGTAAAGCAAAATTTTTAATAGCTAAAATATTAATATTTTTAGTGTATTACTATTTATGCAGAAGTACGTAAATTCTACAGATAATAGAATTTAGAATAAACCTATTTATGTATTAAATTAATGATGTAATAGCAAGAGGAGTGAATGAATATGAGAATAAAAATTGTGAAATGGAAACCTATGACTTGGCATTGGCTTAACAGAGAAGATTTAGAAAATAAAGAATTAGAAGTTATAAAAGTAATCGAATCTACTAAGTATAAACGAAGAAAGTCGTATCTTTTGCAAGAACCCGATAAATTTGTTCTTGCAAAAGATTGCATAATTATTAGTGAATAGAAGAAGGTTGGAATATATGAGATAACAAACTATTAAATGAATGTTAAGAAAATAAGTAGATAGTAAAGAAATATTGGTAAGGAGGAGTAATATGAAATCCTATGGAGAAAACTTTAGTATGCTGAAAAAAATAAAGGAGGTACTGCAGCATTTAAGTGTATTTAATATAATACCAGATGAATTTCAATTAATCATTGATAATAAATATGATGAAGATAAAATTCTAGATGAATTAAAAAAACTGAAAGTAAAAATTGATAAACTAAATATATTTAAACTGGCAATAAAAGAAGATATTTCAATTGAAGAGCTATATAGATTACAGAGGATATGTATAAAAGAATATAATGATTTATCAATATATTATAATAATGAAA
>OASX01001565.1_pt1 | contig 10766 bp, 13 predicted proteins | sample 1516531 | NCBI WGS metagenome assembly OASX01 (sample SAMEA2579911, study PRJEB22360) | human gut metagenome | biome: human gut; feature: human-associated habitat; material: faeces | place: Denmark | collected 2008/2010
CCGGGGCGGACACAGAACGGGTGGATCTGGAGGGGCGGACCATAATGCCCGCCTTTCTGGATGCTCACAGCCATTTTATGGCCTGCGCCAACGGGGAACTGCAGATTTCCCTGGATGGTACCAAAAGTTTCCGGGAAATTGCGGAACGGGTGCGGGAATATATCGCTGTCAGGCATGTGGAGAAGGGGAAATGGCTGACAGGAAAGGGATATGACCACAATTTTTTGGAGGAGAAATCCCATCCTGACAGACACCTTCTGGATGAGGCAGCCCCGGACAATCCCCTGGTGATCACCCACCAGTCCGGCCATATGGGTGTCTTTAACACAGAAGCACTTCTGCGTCTCGGCATTTCCATGGATGGAAATGGGGCGGTACAGGAAATACCGGGAGGAAAGATTGCTGTGCAGGACCATATCCCCACAGGATATATGGAGGAGAACGCCTTTGTGGAGTTTCAGAAAAAGATTCCGCTTCCCTCACCGGAAGAATTTATGGATGCTGTGGAAAAGGCACAAAAGAGATACGCCTCCCATGGAATCACCCTGATCCAGGAGGGACTGGTGGTGGATGAGATGCTTCCTCTCTATCAGAAAATCGTGGAGTCAGGAATCCTGAAGCTGGACGTGGTGGGGTATCTGGACATGAAAGGTGCCGGAAAATTTCTGGAAGCTATGGGGAAACACAGAGAGGGATTCCTCCGGCATTTTAAAATAGGGGGATATAAAATCTTTTTGGACGGCTCGCCTCAGGGCAGAACAGCCTGGCTTAGAATGCCCTATACGTCAGGGCCGGAAAAAGAGGGATACCGGGGATATCCGGTACACACAGATGAGGAGGTCTGCGCCTTTGTGCGCCGTGCTCTGGAGGAACACATGCAGATCCTGGCCCATTGCAATGGGGACGCTGCCTGCGGACAGTATATCCGTGTTTTCGAGAAAGCTGCCGCCGCGGAAGGAAAGACGCTTCCCGCGGATATTCGTCCGGTTATGATACACGCGCAGCTTCTCGGACTTGACCAGATACCAAATGTGAAGGCCATGGGAATGATACCCTCCTTCTTTGCCGGACATGTGTACCACTGGGGAGATATCCACGCAGATAATTTGGGCATGGAGCGGGCTTCCCATATAAGTCCGGCAGCTTCCGCCGAAAAAGAGGGCATTGCCTATACCTTCCACCAGGACGCCCCTGTCATTGAACCGGATATGCTGGAGACCGTATGGTGCGCTGTAAACCGATGCACAAAGAACGGAAAAGTACTGGGCAGCAAAGAGCGCATCTCTGTGACAGATGCGCTGAAAGCAGTCACCGTGAACACGGCATACCAGTATTTTGAAGAGCGGGAGAGAGGCAGCATCGCCCCGGGCAAGAGAGCGGATTTTGTGATCCTGTCTGAAAATCCGCTGGAAAAGGACAAAATGCAGATTCGGGATATCCGGGTGCTGGCAACGATAAAGGACGGGGATGTCATTTACCGAAGGGACACCCTCTGACCCGGAACCTCTTGTTTCTGTCATCTGCCAGTGATTACCCGTCAGACCCTTCCGTCAGCCCTTTTTAGTCTTCCACCAGCCGGATGCCTGTGATATCCGGTTCTATGATCAGGGAGTAGTTGGTATAATACACCACAAAGCCGGGCTTGGAGCCGTTTGGCTTTTTCACGTGTTTTTTCTGGATATAGTCAATCTCCACTTTGGGGGCAGTGCGTCCGCTGGAATAATACCCGGCCAGACGGCCTGCCTCCTCAAAGGTACGGTCAGGCAGCTCTTCATTGTTGGACTTTACCACCACATGGGAGCCTGCCATTTTCTTGGCATGGAACCACCAGTCACCTCCTGTGGCGAATTTAAAGGTGAGTTCTTCGTTCTGGTAATTATTTTTTCCCACATAAATGTGATAGCCGTCGCTGGATATATAATGCAGGGGTTTTGATTTGGCCTGCATTTTCTTTTTGCCGCCGGTATAGTGCTTCTTGATATACCCGTATTCCGTCAGTTCCTCCTTGATCTGGGACAGGTCGCTTTCCTGCTGGGCAATGTCCAGGGCAGCCTGAATGGATTCCAGGTGGCGGATCTCACTTTCTGTGTCCGCTAACTGTTCCTCCAGAGCCTGTGCGGTACGTTTCAGCTTATTGTACCTGTCAAAGTATTTCTTGGAGTTTTCCTGAGGGGTCATGGTGGGGTCAAGGGGAATGGTGATCTCCTCATTGGTATAATAATTCAGTGCCCGGAAGGATTTACAGCCCTCCTCCAGGTTATAGCCGTATGTGTTGATCAGCTCCCCATAGACTTTGTATTTGTCCATTTTTTTCGTGTCCTGCATCTGTTTTGTCTGCAGGTCGAATTTTTTCCAGTTGCGGTCCAGGGCGGTCTGGACAATTTTCCGCAGGTCCGCGGATTTCTGACGCATACGGGTAATGATATTTTTCTGGGCATAATACTGCTCCAGGACCTGGGAGATGGAATCGTATTCCCTGACTGTATAATCCGTATACTGGGTGAGGGGAACAGCTCCGAATTCCACCGGTTCCCCGGAGGGGCTGTACACAATATTGGGAGTAAAGCGCCCCTCTTTTACATCCTCCATAAAGCGTGAAAACGCCTGGAAGACCCGTTCCTTCTCCTGCCCGGAAAGCTCGTCTGCAGGGTCACTTCCGTGTATGCCTGCTCTGGCGCAGATCTCCTCCGCGGCTGCGGGGCTTAACCCTGTAAGAGAGGTATAGATGGCCTTGGCTATATTGGTAGGCTTTCCGTACACCGCCGCATAAAATTCTTCCTCTGTGACAGCAAGGGGATTCTTCTTGTCCTGAGTCTGCGGAATAAAATAATCTCTTCCCGGAAGAACCTCCCTGACAGAGCTCATATTTAGGGATACATGCTTGATGCTGTCCAGGATCATGCGCTCCTCATTGAGGAAAATAATATTGCTGTGCTTGCCCATGATCTCCACCACCAGGGTTTTAAAGCACAGATCTCCAAGTTCATTTAAATGTTCTATTCGGATCTCAATGACACGCTCCAGTCCCGGCTGGGTCACTGCCGTGATCTTGCCGCTTCCCACATGCTTGCGCAGCAGCATACAGAAATTCGGTGCTGTGAGAGGGCTTACTTTGTTCTTGTCCGTAAAATAGATCAGAGGCAGGGAGGCGCTGGCTGATATGAGCAGCCGGTACTGTGTCCTGTTATTTTTTATGGTGAGGATAAGCTCATCCGCCTCGGGCTGGGCGATCTTGTTTATTTTGCCGCCCACAATCGTTTCATTTAATTCTTTTACTATATTTGCAATGGTAATTCCGTCAAAAGCCATATAAATTCTCCTTCCGATTCCGCTATCACGATTATATACGAAATGGAAACACAAAGCAAATGAAAAAAAGATTTGACTGGAAATTGTGATTGCTTTATAATAACCATGTATGTTTATGTCACTATCCAAAAAGCAGCCATATACAGCTTTGCGGACAGTAACAGATTTATGCTATGTGCAAATAAGAACAGCAGAAAAGAGAATGACATGATCAAGAGCATGACAGGCTTTGGAAGAGCCGAGGTGATTGACGAAGAAAGAAAAGTTACGGTTGAAATGAAATCCGTAAATCACCGCTATCTGGATATCAATATACGCATGCCCAAGAAGCTGAGCAGTTTCGAGGCTTCCATACGTGCCGTATTGAAAGAATATCTCCAGCGCGGCAAGGTGGACCTCTTCATCGCCTATGAGGACTACACCCAGTCCCGTGTTTCCGTAAAATACAACAGGGAAATTGCAGGACAATATTTAGAATACTTACAGCAGATGAGTGAAGAATTTCATCTGGAAAATGACATAAGAACGTCCAGGCTTCTAAGCTGCCCGGAGGTGTTCACCATGGAAGAACAGACGGTGGATGAAAAAGAACTGTGGAGTTCCCTGGAGGAAGTTCTGCGGGAGGCTGCCCGCCGGTTTGTGGATACCAGGATCAAAGAGGGCGGACATCTGAAGAATGACATTCTGGAAAAGCTGGACGGCATGTACAGCAAGGTAGAGCAGGTGGAGGCGCGTTCTCCTGAGATTCTCCGTGAATACAGAGAAAAGCTGGAGAATAAGGTGGCAGAACTTCTGCAGGATACCCAGATAGAGGAGAGCCGCATTGCGGCGGAAGTGATCCTCTTTGCGGATAAGATCTGCACGGACGAGGAAACCGTTCGCTTAAAGAGCCATATCTCCCATATGAAGGATGTACTGGAGCAGGAGGACGGCATCGGCAGGAAGCTTGACTTTATTGCCCAGGAGATGAACCGTGAGGCAAATACCATTTTATCCAAGGCCAATGACCTGGAGACTTCCAATCTTGCCATTGACTTAAAGACAGAGATAGAGAAGATCCGGGAACAGATTCAGAATATTGAATAAAGGCAGGAGGAATATGTCTAAATTAATCAATATCGGTTTCGGCAATGTAGTGAACACAGACAAAGTGGTGGCAGTTGTAAGCCCGGACGCGGCGCCCATCAAGCGCATGGTGCAGTCAGCAAAAGAGTCCGGCAAATCCATTGACGCCACGCAGGGCCGCAAGACAAAGGCAGTGATCATCACCAACAGTGAGATGCTGATCCTCTCAGCCCTGCAGCCGGAAACCATTGCAAAACGTTTCGGCACGTTTTACGAAAATGATCTAAAAGGGGAACAGGATGGATAACAGAGGAATTTTAACCGTGGTCTCCGGATTTTCCGGCGCGGGTAAAGGGACGCTTATGAAACGGCTTCTGGAGAAGTATGATACGTACTCCCTTTCTATTTCCGCGACCACCAGGGCACCGCGGGAGGGCGAGGAGCATGGAAGAGAATATTTCTTCCATTCAAAAGAAGAGTTTGAGGAGCTGATTTCCCAGGATGCATTGATTGAATATGCCCAGTATGTGGAAAACTATTACGGTACACCAAAGGCATACGTGGAAAAGCAGCTTGCCGCAGGCAGGGATGTGATCCTGGAAATTGAGATACAGGGAGCACTCAAGGTGAAAGAAAAGATGCCGGATACCCTGCTGATGTTTGTCACACCGCCTTCTGCGATGGAGCTGAAGCGGCGGGTCGCAGACACGGGGGACGGAAACACCTGAGGTCATAGAATCCAGGCTTCGCAGGGCATCCGAGGAAGCCAAGGGAATGCCGCTCTATGATTATGTGCTCATCAATGACGATCTGGAAGAATGCGTTGACAGGATGCACAGCATTATTCAAAGCCAGCACAACACTGTGAAAAACAGTGCGCCTTTTATAGAAAAAATAACCAGTGAAGTAGCAGTATTTGCGAAAGGAGAATGAGATATGATACATCCGTCTTACACAGAATTAATGGACGCAATCAACGAGGAGGGCAATATCGAGGACGAACCGTTAGTCACCAGCCGTTACTCTGTTGTACTGGCTACCAGCAAGAGAGCCAGACAGCTTATTGCAGGCCGTGAGGCCATGGTTCACTCATCAGGCAAAAAACCTCTGTCCACAGCAGTGGAAGAGATTTATCAGGGCAAGGTAAAAATCCTGCCGGATGATTTCCAGGAGGAAGAGGAGACAACAGAGAACTAAATTTACAGGGACTGCCGCCAGATGCGGGCAGTCCTTTCTACCATTACTGACAAGGAGTATGCATGAGGAAAGTTTTATTTATATCTCTTGGATGTGACAAGAACCTGGCGGATTCTGAGGAGATGCTGGGCATGCTTGTGGAGCATGGGTATACCATCGTAAACGATGAGACAGAGGCTGATGTGGCTGTTGTCAACACCTGTGCCTTCATCCATGATGCCAAGGAGGAGAGCATTTCCAATATTCTGGAAATGGCAAAGTATAAGGAGACAGGTTCCCTCAGGGTCCTGCTGGTGACCGGTTGTCTGGCGCAGCGGTACAAGGAGGAAATTATAGAAGAGATCCCGGAAGTAGATGCTGTCCTGGGGACAACCAGCTTTGATGATATCATAGAGGCCCTTGACAAGGCATTTGAAGGGGAGCGGTATCTGGAGTTCAAGGATACCTCCTATCTGCCGGATGTGGAGACAAAGAGGATGATCACCACCGGCGGCTATTATGAATACCTGAAGATCGCAGAGGGATGTGACAAGCACTGCACCTACTGTATTATCCCGAAGCTCAGAGGCAGATACCGCAGTGTTCCCATGGAAAAGCTCATAAAGCAGGCAGAATACATGGCAGAGCAGGGCGTGAAGGAACTGATCATAGTAGCGCAGGAGACCACTATATACGGCTGTGACCTGTACGGGGAGAAAACCCTGCATAAGCTTTTAAAGAAGCTGTGCCGCATCCCCGGCATTGCATGGATCCGCGTGCTCTACTGTTATCCCGAGGAGATCTATCCGGAGCTGATCCGGGTGATGAAGGAGGAGCCGAAGATCTGTCATTATCTGGACCTGCCCATACAGCACTGCAATGACAGAATCCTGAAGCGCATGGGCAGACGTACCACCAGGCAGGAACTTGTGGACATCATCACAGCTCTCAGAAGAGAGATTCCCGATATTGTGCTTCGGACAACTCTGATCACCGGATTTCCGGGGGAGACACAAGAGGAGCATGAGGAGCTGATGGACTTTATTGATGAGATGGAGTTTGACAGGCTTGGCGTCTTTACCTATTCGCCTGAGGAGGATACCCCTGCGGCCATTATGCCGGACCAGATCGATGAGGAAGTCAAGAAGGACCGTCAGGCAGAGCTTATGGAGCTTCAGCAGGAGATCTCCTTGGACAAGGGACAGGAGAAGATCCACTCTGAAGTTGAGGTTATGATCGAAGGGAAAGTGGCAGATGAAAATGCCTATGTGGGCCGCACATACGGAGATGCACCGGGTGTGGACGGATATATTTTCGTCAATACGGATACGGAGCTTATCTCAGGAGATTTGTGCAAGGTGCATGTGACCGGCGCTCTGGAATATGATTTGATAGGAGAGTTAAAAGATGAATACACCGAATAAACTGACGATCGCAAGAGTCGTTATGATTCCGTTCTTTGTGGCTTTTTTAATGTATGATATTGCGGGAAGTGCCGGAAAGTGGATCGCGCTGGCCATCTTTATCGCTGCCAGCCTGACAGATACCCTGGACGGCTATCTGGCCAGGAGAGATAATCTGGTGACCAACTTCGGCAAATTCATGGACCCGCTGGCGGACAAGCTTCTGGTCTGCTCCGCGCTGATCTGCTTTACCGGTATGGGTGAGCTGCCGGCCTGGATCACCATTGTGATCATAGCCCGTGAATTTATCATCAGCGGTTTCCGTCTGGTAGCTGCGGACAACGGCATCGTGATCGCTGCCAGCTACTGGGGCAAATTCAAGACCGTATCACAGATGATCATGATCATTCTTATGATCATGGATATTCAGAATCAGGCATTCCAGATCCTGATCCAGATTTTCGTGGTGATTGCCGTTGCACTTACCCTGATCTCTCTTGTGGATTACATCTTGAAGAATAAAAGTGTTTTAAGCATGCAGGATTAAAGGAAGAAAATATGGCTATGCTGCCTGGGAAGGAGAGAAACTTATGACAGCGGAATTGATATGTGTGGGAACAGAGTTGCTTCTGGGCAATATTGTGAATACGAATGGGGCCTACCTGGCGAGAAAATGCGCCGCTCTTGGGCTTTCCATGTATCATCAGAGTATTGTGGGGGACAATGACAAACGTCTGGAGGAGACTATCCGGACAGCGACGGACCGGTCTGACGTGGTGATCCTCTGCGGAGGCCTTGGCCCCACGAAGGATGACCTGACAAAAGAAGTGGCTGCTAAGGTTATGGGAAAAAAGCTGAAAGAGGATAAGCATTCCAGAGAGCGTATCCAGGCTTATATGGATAACTATGTAAAGAGCCATCCGGGTACCAGGATCACGGAGAATAACTGGAAACAGGCGCTTCTGCCGGAAGGTGCCGCTGCTGTGGACAATGAAAACGGAACTGCCCCGGGAATCATAATGGAGGAAAAGGGAACAGTGCTGATTCTGCTGCCCGGTCCGCCAAACGAGCTGATTCCCATGTTTGAAGAAAAAATATACCCCTATCTCAGGAAAAAACAGCCGGAGGTCATTGCCTCTGAGATGGTAAAGGTGTGCGGCTTAGGTGAGAGCCAGGTGGAGACAGATATTGAAGATCTCATCGAAAAACAATCTAATCCCACCATTGCCACATATGCCAAGACAGGGGAAGTGCACCTGCGTGTGACGGCAAAGGCTGAAAATGAAAAGGCTGCCAGGAAGCTGATCAAGCCTGTCGTCCGTGAGCTGAAGGTGCGTTTCGGTGCCAATATTTACACCACGGATGAGGACAAATCCCTGGAAAGCGCAGTTGTGGATCTGCTCAGAAACCAGGATATCTCCCTGACTACGGTGGAGTCCTGTACAGGCGGTGCGCTGTCTGCCAGAATCGTAGATGTTCCGGGTGCTTCCGATGTGTTAAAACAGGGATTCGTCACATATACCAACCGTGCCAAGAGAAAATACGTTATGGTTAAGAAAAGCACCTTAAAAGAATACGGTGCCGTCAGCGAGAAGTGTGCAAAGGAAATGGCAAAAGGCGGATGCTTTGTGACCGGTTCCGATGCAGCAGTTTCCATCACCGGATTCGCAGGACCGGACGGCGGTACCGAGCAGGCGCCGGTGGGAACCGTGTTTATCGGGTGCTGCTTAAAAGGAAAGACAGTGGTGCAGGAATTCCACTTCGGTGGAGACCGCAGCAAAATCAGGGAACAGGCAGCAACTTATGCCCTGATCCTTCTAAGAGAATGTATTCTGGAAAATTTTGAGCGCCGTAATGATGAAAGCAGTAAATGATCTCCATACAGACAGCCGCCCGGTACCTGATACCGGGCGGCTGTTATAGTCTAATGCATCTAATGCATCATTTTGATGATCTGCATCATACGGTTGATGCGGGCTACCTCTTCCGGCGGTTTTCCCATTTTCAATACCTCGATTATGGTGTCCATCTCCTGACGCGAAAAATCAAGTCCCCCGGATTGACTTTTGTTCTGAGAGACTGCTGACATGAGAAAGGGCAGCAGTTCGTTCATTCCCTTCTGGCTTCCCTGATTTGCTATGTTATTGAGCATTTTCAGCTTCTCAGGGTCCATGCCTTTCAGATTGGGGTTATTCATCCAGTTGTCCTGAAAATTCCCCTGCTGCTGAAAATTCCCCTGTTGCTGAGGATTTCCCTGCTGCTGCGTATTCTGCTGGTACTGTCCGTAAGTCTGCTGCGGCCCGGACTGGTACTGCTGGGTATTACCGCGGGGGTCAGACTGATATGCCTGGGAATTAACCCCTGGCCCGCCCCCCTGCGCTCCGCCCTGTGCATTTCCCTGGAAGGGCTGAGAGCCGTTCTGGAAAGCAGGATTGTTCCGCTGAGGACCGTTCTGGAAAGCGGGATTGCCCTGCTGGGAACCGTTCTGGAAGTCTGGATTACCCTGCTGAGATGCATTCTGGAAAGTGGGATTGCCCTGCTGGGAACCGTTCTGGAAGGGCGGGGTGTTCTGGCGGGAGACATTCTGGAACGACTGGTTGTTCTGCCGGGAATCATTTTGGAAGGTCTGGTTACCCTGCTGAAATGCATTTTGTGGGGTCTGGCCGGCCTGCTGAGGGCCATTTTGCGAGGCCTGCCCACTCTGCTGAGGACCATTTTGTGAGGGCTGCCCGCCCTGCTGGGAGCCTGGCTGTGGTCCTGCGTGATAGGGCTGCTGATTTCCGATGGGGAATCTGAGGCCGCCCGGACGGTAGCCTCCCTGACCCGGGCCATTCTGACGGGAGTTTGATGGCTGTTCTTGTTTCCGGCTTTCCGCCTGTGTCTGCGGCGGATCGTCTGCCGACGGCTTTCCGGCAGGATTTCTGAGATTCTGCCTGTAATTCTGATTATTCATATTTACCTCCGTTTTTACTGTTTCGGCACATCCTGGGACAGCTCAAAAAGCTGCACCATGGCCATGGTATTGATGAGCGAGTCGATTCTTTCCTTCGCAGGTCCGCGGCATACCTTGCTGCAGGCTGTGAGCATTTCAAGAGGGTCTGCCGTAAACTGCTCCTGGGCATGCATCTGCATATCCGCCTGCGGCTGTGAGAAGAGACGTATGGTATTGGATAACTCCAGAAATTTGGCATATACTGATATGAGCCTTTGGCCCTGGGCCGGAAGATAAGGCATGGCCGCTTTCAGAATTTCCACCTGATCCTCCGCTATCATTTCGTCCAGAATATTATGTTCTTCCATTCTAGCTCCTTCCAAAACTTCCGCTTTCTAAACCTTATGTTTCCTCTATACAGGATATGACGAAAAAACAGTTCTGCCATAGTATAATAGGGAAAGGGGTGTATACACATGGAACAGCATGAAATCAGACTGGTGGAGGAAGACAACACCATTTATGAAATAGATATGGACTGCATCAGGAAAAAACAACTGGCGGCAAAGAGAGCCATGGAAGCAGATGAAAAGAGAAGACTTGATTTTGAAAAGAACAGGGCAAAAGAAACATGACAAAGTAAAAAGCCGGGGCTCATCACCCCGGCTCTTTTGGATGAGACTGCTGTTCCGGGACTGCCCTGCAGTCACAGGACAATATCCGCGGAACAGAGAAAAGTCAAACTTTTACCAAAGCCTCTCATCTGTTTTTGTTTTGTTATTGATTAGCAGAAACCGTGTCCGCCGCATCCGCACAGGAGCAGCAGGATAATGATAATACAGCTGCAGTCGCCGCCGAAGCCGCCGCATCCGCAATCATTT
>OASX01001566.1_pt1 | contig 10738 bp, 10 predicted proteins | sample 1516531 | NCBI WGS metagenome assembly OASX01 (sample SAMEA2579911, study PRJEB22360) | human gut metagenome | biome: human gut; feature: human-associated habitat; material: faeces | place: Denmark | collected 2008/2010
GATAATTTAACAATTGAAAAAAGAAAAACAGATAAAAAACAAAAGACAGATATTATATATGCTGATATTGTCGCTGAAAATCAGCAATATAATATTCAATGCGATTTGCACTATAGATTGGAATATGAACTTTATAACGATGGATGGATTTTGGAACATGCAATTCCGGAAAATGAAATGGGATGGGAAATATCAAAGCCAAATTTTGAAATGATTTGCTCAGATTTGTATAAACAAGAACCTTTTTTTGAATTAAATGATGCAATGTTTGATTCATTAAATTTGGAATATGAAGATAATGGGCAGGATGTACCTGAAGTAGAATACTGGGTGACATTTGATGGACAGCAAGATAAAGAAAACTTTCAGGTAATTGCAAAAGGAAGATTTCATTATATACTCGGGAAAAATGGTTGGGAATTTCAAGAAGATTCGTGGATAGAAAATGCTGGCCTCATTCCAAAACAAGGAGTTGACGAGACAGAGGCAGAAAATATTCTGAAAGCAGAATTGGATGAGGATGTATCTGAAATAAAGAAGGTAGATGAATATAAGGATTATCAATATCAGACTATGTCATATACATATGACTGTTATAAAAAATATCAGTATCTTACTGTCGTACAGCGATATGTAGTTGAATTTACTTTTAGCAATGCGAGTGCAGAATGGCAGAATATAGGCACGACGTTGATAGAAGAGAATAGCGAATGGAACGTAGTAGGACATCGCTATGGAATTGATTATGATAGTGCTTCTGGTAAACGAAACTTATCGGTTTATATTAATTCTATAACAAACACAAATTTTAAATTTACGTATGAATGCAGTGCAGATTTTTGGGGGAATCGTGCTTCGGATACCAGTGATTTTACAATAAACGGTTATGACTATGATAAAATATCGGTTTGGATACATCCAGATAATCAGATTAATATGATGTTTACAATGCGGCTTGACAAAAATAAAGGCCTTATGATTTCTGCGGTTGATAACAGGTTCCCGAGCATCACTTTAATCGAAGAAACTCCAATGTCACAGTACGAATAATATTGAATAGGAGAGTGGGTAAATGAAATTAAAGAAAACTTGGTTGGTGATTTTACTTTTGAGTTTGCTTGTATGCAGTGGATGTAATAAAAAGACAGAGCAGGAGAACGTCGAAACTAAACAGGAAACTGAATCTATTCCGGAGAAAGAAGAAATACGGCCATCTGGATATATCAAAGATGAGATACTTCAGTATTTTAAACTGTCTGAGACAGAATTAGAATCCTGGAATAAAATTGAAAAAATCAGAGAATATGATCCAGAACCGAGAGTGGCAACCTATACTTTTTATTCACAAGATGGAAAAGTAAATGATAATACACAGTTATTTGAAAATAGCAGTTTGGAAGTAAGAGCTTGCAGACCGACAGAATATTCCCGGAAGCATTCAAATATTTTCAAAGATCTAACAGGACATGAGGATACGTTTGTATACGCCTTGGTTATGAGAGCAGGAGATGTATTTCGCGGAATTAGTGAGCAGGAAACCTGGGAGACAGTGGAAAAATGTCTGCAGAAGTCTAATGGAATAGAAGACTTTGATATCCAATCCTATTATGAGTATGGTGACAACGAAATTTACATTAGTAGATTGGAATTTGTTTACCAGAATTATTTATTCTGCGTTGAAATGAAAAGGGACTATGACTGGGAAGCAAAAGAAAACGAATTTTTTAATCCGGAATCATCGGTTTACATAACGAATTTAAATCAAGGAGCAGATTATACAGAACTGGAGGGAAGTTACATTCAAATAGCGGAATCGGATAATTTTGGCATTTTAGATCCTACAGAAGATATTCCGGGATTTGCAACTCTATTACGACTCGAAAAAAATGATGAAGGTTATATTGCAACAAGATATACATATGATGATACAGGAAAATGGAACCAGGTGGAAGAATGGGGATTTGATGAATACCCAATAGGATCCAATTTACAATTTACTTATTCCGAAGATAGAAAAGAGTGGGTGTCATATTTGGGAGAAGAAGGAATTTATCTTACGATTCAACAAAATAAGAATAGACTTGAATTAAATAGTGACGGTATAGGAGTTGTTTATAAAAAAGTAGATCGGGAAATTATAAAGTAACCCAAACAGCTGAAATTTACAAATGTGTCGAAGTTATTTTTATTAGGTAAGCATGAAACCTAATTAAAAATAAATAATCGCTGATGTAAAAAGCGAATTACAAGGAGGAGAAGACATGAAAAGGTTGAAAGGGAAAGTTGCCTTGACATTGGTTGTGACAATGATGGGAACAACCGTAAGCCCCAATACTATTGGAGTAGTCCAAGCAGCAGACAATGGTGGAAAGGAGATGCGTATAGAAACTGCATCAAATGCATGGAGAAAGGACTATGAATATTCGGTTTCTGCAGATGATCTGCAGCCTAATCAAGAAAAGAATGAGGAGTCAGACAGCCTCTCGATAGCATCCTATTCAAATGCTGAATATTTGATGAGCATAAACAATTTAAAGGCAACGATAAACGAAAAAGGGCAGAGAGTTGTTTATGCAAGTAATACAGATGAATTAATAAATGCAATAGGATCCAATACAGAAATTATTCTTGAAGGTAAGACCTATGATATAAACAGAGATGAAAATAATGTATCATTAGGACAACTGTATATTGGACCAGTTGAAAATTTGACGATAAAAGGTCAAAATGGTACGCGAATTGTTTCAGACTCAGGATCTGATGTGGTTTTGGATATTTGGGGCTGCAAAAATCTTGTAATAGAAAATGCTGTAATTGGTCATGATCTGCCAAAAAAACCACACTATGAATGTGATTTGGAAATTGGAGTTATAAATGGCTGGTATAGTGAAATCACGTTAAATAATTGTGATATATTCGGATGCGGCTGGATGGGAATTGAAGCAGCAGGGTGCGATCTTACTGTGAATAATTCAAAAATAAGAGACTGCTCCAGTTATATAGCAGATATTACTAATTCTCAAGAAACATGGAATGCGGATGGTACAATTGAAGAAATACCACTCACGAGTGAGATAGTGAAAGATCCGAAGTGCGAGTTTAATAATTGCCAATTTTATGGAAATGGATACGCTCTTCCATTTGTGGTTGCGCTTAAATACGTGGGAGATGAAAAGAAGATAATTTTCAATAGTTGTGTAATTAGAGACAATTATAATCCTAATTTCTGCGGAGATCTTGATCACAGCAAGGCATATTGGGAGTGGGATGAAGAGGAAGGTAAATATATTTATAAAGATATAGACGGAAATGATACTTTAAATCCGGCTGTAATCTCGAGAACACCGGTGTTAAATAACTGTACAATCGTGAATAACGCATGGCAGGAAAAACAAGAGGAAAACTGCGATGTAACACTTGCAGTAAATCAAGAAATATATCGGACAATTTCCATAAAGAAAGGCGACCGCATGGAGGAACCGGTTCTTCCAGATTCATTAATTCCGAACGGATATAAATTCAAAGAATGGCAGTGTGAAGGTAAGAAGATTGATTTTTCTCAGCCGGTGATGTCTGATATAAGATTAGATGCAGTATTGGAAAAAATCACATATGAAACAAAGAGCTGGACTCAAGGAAGAGATGATTCAGATTACGAAGAAGATTCAAATGAAGGAAACTGGATACTCTCAGGAGATAAATATCAGTGCTGGTTGAATGGTAAACAGTGTAAAAATGGCGCGTATACAATAACATGGAAAGGGAAAAAGAATAAATATTATTTTGATAAAAATGGCTATATGATGACAGGCTGGATTAATGGTCATTTTTATAGTCCAGAGGCAGGAGATGGATATGGTGCAGATATTACATCGGCATCACTGGCGTTAGGATCATTTGGATACGCTGGTAATTTTGTTAATGATATTCGGAAACATAGTGGTTATTTATATTCCTTAAAAAAATGGAAAGAAGGACTAAGCTCGGTAGGTGTTGGAACATATCAGTATTTAAAGGATTTGATCAATGGAAATAAAAATGCACAGTGGGCACAAAGTGTCAGTGATGCTTATATGACCAATCCAGAATATACAGAAAATATGATAGCATCAATTGTAAATGAGAAATTTAAGACATCGACAATATATACAGGAGATGTAAAAAAGAAAGCTGAGGCATATGCAGATGCAACTGCATTTATTAATGGATTGATTGATAGCTGCTTTGGTGACGAAAATAAAGATGCAGCAGCCAGTGCAGCAGAAGCTATTGACGGATTAGTTGAGAGTGCTGCTGCTGATAATGGAATAGATACAGCAGGATGGCATGATATCTTTTCGGATTCAGCAAAAGGTTCTTCAATGGTTAAACTGGCACTTAAAGATGCAGATTTTCTCCAGAAATGTGCAATGGATTACACAGAAAATATTTTATATTTAAATGATCTAAAAGCATCATTGGGAGAAAATTCTACCTTGGGTAAAGCCGTGGAGAAAGTAAAAAAAGATTATGAAACTAATTTTTCAAGTAAAGTGGCAAATTTAGTAGTTTCAAATGTTAATACAATTGCAAAAGTAATGGGGAAAGAGAATAAATTCGCAGATGTTACAACACAAAAAGGTCGTTGGGATGCAGCAAAGGAATTGATTGATTCGGCATTAAATACAAAGGTTAAAAGTGTTGATTTGGGGATTAAACTTGTCACAGATCAGATGCCATCTTTGAATGCTGTTGATAACGTTGTATATAGCTCATATATGAGAACAGATGCTATCTATGCATTGAAAAAGGCAGAGGCAGATCTTGTTGGTAATAGCAAAGACAAACAAAAAATCGCAGAATATCAGGCTGCATTTGATATGGCTAAGGAAATTACTAAAAAACAGTATGAATCAATGCTGACTTATTATCAGAGCCAGGCATATGGAGCCAAAGACAAGAATGATAAAATACAGTTTGTACAAGACGAAATGAAGAAATTAAATGACATCACTTATGGAAACTACTATTGCAACGGTAGATAAAACAGAGAGTTTTTGAATTGGTGTTATTATTTAGTAGGATAGGATTAATTATCTGCCGTACTAAAAGAATGAGGAGAACGCCAGGCTATAAAAGGTCTGGCGTTCTTAGTATAAGGAGAGGTGAAAGATATGAAGAAAAAGTTAGTAGTCTTAGGATTGAGCATGGCAGGCGTACTTATGCTGTCAAATACTGCGTTTGCAGGCGAGTGGAAAAGAAATAATGTCGGCTGGTGGTATCAGGAAAGTACAGGTACATACCCGACGAGCCGATGGAGCAATATAGGAGGAAAATGGTATTATTTTGATAATGTCGGATATATGGTTCATGACAAATGGATTGGAGATTATTACCTGGGATCGGATGGCGCTATGCTGATCAGTACTGTTACGCCGGATGGTTATAGGGTAGATGCGTCAGGAAAATGGATTTCGGGTTCTCCGGAAGAGACTATATTTGAAAACTTCATTCAAAACGAAGAGTACGAGATGTATACATCTGAATGGTATGTGAATCCAACTAAGTATGGGTATTTAGATATAGATGGGGATGGAAAAGAAGAATTAATAATTACGAGTGATGATGGATTTTTTTATGCACTGATCTGTTCTGTAGATTTGCAAAGTGGAGAGGTGACAGTATTGGATAATGGATATTATTATGGAAGTCTGCGGTATTCGGAGAAATATCATGCTTTAGTATTGACTGAGTTTCGGACCAGTTCCATGTTAGGCGATTACGTCTTTATGGAAATAAATGGCTCTGGGTTGGATAGTAAATTCCATTTGGGTTGGGATGCAACAGAAGGAGAGCGTTTTTATTATAGGGGAAAATCAAAAATTTCTGAAGAGGAATTTGATACATATTTCAGCGATCTGAAAGAACCAGATTATATGTGGCTAAATTGAGTGGAACAGCTGACATTTATGGGAAAAGTGAATGCGGTTGTGATTTTTGTAAAAAAAGTGCTGTATATGTAGGGGGAATGTCTTTTGAAAGAGATATTCCCCCTTTTTTTCGAAATATGGAACGATTTTGCATAAAATGAAAAGAATGAGGGTAAGCGATGAATAATACACCGTATTTGCCCACTGCCCCATGCCAAAAAGAATAGCCCCCATGAAGTTGCAGCTCCAGTGGGGGGCAGTTGCCGTCTGACATGGATAGTGATTATTCCGGGGCTCGCCACACCGGACTGGCGGCTCTGCCGCATCGTAATATTCAGATAGCTTCTATCTTTTAGCCAAATGGCATTATAGCGTATGATGAAAGTGGTTTCAAGATACAGAGAATATTTTCTCATTGAAGTGTTGCTGACTTTGCGATTGACAATCACACATTATTTTCACGCAATATAATGTGTGATTGTTGAAATGGGGTGAGAAGCATGAGCGCTAAGGAGAAAATTAAGGAATTATTAGAAGCGTCGGAGGAAGGCGTAATTACTACTGCACAAGTAGTGGAAGCAGGATTGCACCGAGGTATTTTACAGGAGTTTGTCAAAAATGGCGAGATATACCGTTGGGGCGTGGCATATATGTGCTGAACAGTGCAAGGGAGGATGATTTTTACCTCTTGCAGCGTAAGTATGGGCGTGGAATCTACTCACACGATACCGCTCTGTATCTGCTTGGTTATTCGGATCGTACCCCCTGCGAAATATACGATGACTTTTCCTAAGGATTATAATGTTACGTCCTTAAATCAGGAAAATTTAATTGTCAAGCGTATTGTACCGGAACATTACGAGTTTGGCAGAATTGAAATTGAATACTCAGCGGGCAATCGGATTTGTGTTTACGATTTAGAACGGACGTTGTGTGATATCCTGCGAGGCAGCGGCAGTGATGTCCAGATCGTCGGTGAAGCTATGAAACGCTATGCGGTGTCCAAGGATAAGAACATTCACAGGCTGATGCAGTATGCAGACCAGCTTCATGTGAAGCTTAAGGTGCTGCGATATATGGAGGTTTTGCTATGATTACAAAAAAATTCAATGCAACTAAAGACCTTTATCAAGAACAAAGCGGCAAAGAAGCATATCTCGGCGCAGCTCGTCATGCAGAACTATATGCTCGAACGGCTGCTTGAACGGATTTCACTCTCGCCATATAAGAATAATTTTATTCTTAAAGGTGTATTCCTGATTTCTTCTGTTGTTGGATTGGATACACGGGTAACAATGTATCTGGACACGACGGTTAGGAGGTTTCCCTTCCGCCCCCGTTTTGCCACTTTTTCATAAGAGAAGCGTAAGACTCGTCAAGTTGCATTTCGTTCGGAGATAAGCTATAATGGAATGAGTGCTAAATTTAAGTGAGGTGGATCGCTATGAAAAAATCGGTCAAGACAGCTATCTTCGCATGCATCTTTGCGGCAGCATTCCAGATCACGGCGTTTGCTGGATTTACCTGGAAAGTTGAGAGCGCGGACAGTTCCTATGTGGGGACGACGAATGTGACTGTGACAAATACATCGGGAAAGAAAGAGACGGAGGATGCGCCGATCGTGAAGAGAGGGGCTGTGGTGACTTTGACGGAGGCGGCGACCAGCGCGACATACACCGTGAAGGCCTATGACGGAATGGGAAATCCGATCAGGGATTTTAATGCGTCTCTTGGAACTGTAAAAAAAGGTGGAACACTTCAGTATACACTGGACTGGAACGCGAGAAAATCTGAGGGAAAGTCTTCCTACACCGGACAGGCAGGCGTTTTTGAGATCCAGGCGAAGGATTCCGACGGAAAGACCTGGAGACAGAGATTCGTGATCAACAATGTCTGCGCATCGGGCGTTCTCTCCAATATGTATCTCTACAGCAAAGGTACGTTCTACCAGTGGAAGAGCAATTCGAAAGGCTGGTGGGTGGACAAAAAGTCCGGCGGATACCTCACGAATGCCTGGTTCCAGTCACCGGTGAGCGGACTCTGGTACTATATGGGGGCTGACGGGTATATGCTGACAAACACGACGACACCGGACGGATATCGGGTAGATGCCGGCGGTGTGTGGGTGAAATAAGAGAAAAATTCTCAATAAAAAATATTCCATTTTTCTCCCAAAAGAGTATGATAAAAATAGTTAGAAACACCTAACAGGCGGCTGCAAAAACAATTACAGCTGCTTCGCACAATACCCTTCCAGGAGAGAAATGGAGCAGAATTATGGGAAGATTTTATCGGCTTTCAAAGAAAATTTCAGAGCAGGAAGCATCGGAGATCATGCGGGAAATATTGGAACTCCCGGATATCCAGAATGCGGAGATCGTCGATGGCAAGGTCAGAGTTGAGACGAAGGACAATGTGTTTGTCGACGTGATGAGTACCGTTGTAAATATTTTCAGCCGCGTGGCAGGCGGATGCGAGCTTTCCTTTGTTGGGTTTGCTTATAGGGACTGATTGGAAGTTCATATGTGAAATGGTAAAAGCGCAGGATCATGGGCTGAGAATAGCTGCATGATTCCTGCGCTTTTGTCATCATGCATACAGAAAAAAAGGTCATCAGCAACATTTTTTGCGATAAAGGATAAAGCTCCAGCCCATGCCGTAAACGCAAAATTCTGCGTTTCCCTCCTGCTAAAATACAGCGCCGAAATAATTGTGTGAGGAATATAGATGGTGCAGAGTTCATTATAGACGGTGTAGTTAGTTTGATTTGCACATAAAAAGAATGTTGAAAACACAGGAAATGCGTTTCCAACATTCTCAAAAATTGTTCATAACAGCGCCGAGACGTTTTGGCGGAGCGTTTCAATTACTTCTTCGCTTCGGAAGAATATTTTTTGATATGCTCTTTAATTGCCGCGAAGCTCTCCGCACTGATATCGTGTTCAATCCGGCACGCGTCATCGAGAGCTGTCTGCTCATTGACACCGAGATCCATCAGCCATTTGGAGAGGGCAGTGTGGCGCTCATAGATCGTCTCTGCGATCCGGCGGCCTTCGTCGGTCAGTGTGATATGTCCCTCGTCATTTACCAGGATCAGGTTGTTGATCCGGAGATTCTTCATCGCGACGCTGACGCTGGGTTTGGAGAAGCCGAGTTCGGTTGCGATATCGATGGAACGCACATACGGCTGTTTTTCACTTAACATTAAAATTGTCTCAAGATAGTTTTCAGCAGATTCCTGGATTTTCAAGTAATTACCCCCATATATCGTGTAACGTGGTTAGAAACTTTTCAGTGCATTGACGTACGAAAAGCCGTCATTAAAAAAACACAGCCGTGCAATAAGTTCAGCACAAGCCTGTAAAAGCCGGAAAGTTATAACATTGTCCGTGAGCATTATCAGTTAAACGGAACCTTGTTATTCTTCATTTTAGTATAGCATAATCCGTGAAATGAGTCAAAGTCTATTCTTCCTTTTGAGAAAAAATAACAATAAATGGGGTGAGAGTTATTCTTATACAAAATAATTAGCTGCAACTAATATAATGGGAAAAACTCTCAATTACAGATATTGACAATAGAGTTAGTTTATGCTAACCTTGTAACATCAGTTAGATGGATCTAACCCTTGAGCAAAGGAGGAAAAATTCATGAGCGTTGTTATTATTGGCGGACATGACCGTATGGTCAGACAGTATAAAGAAATCTGTGAAAATCATAAATATAAAGCGAAAGTTTTCACCCAGATGAAGACAGGGCTTGATAAACTGATCGGAAGACCGGATCTTTTGATCCTGTTTACCAACACCGTATCCCACAAGATGGTGCGCTGCGTATTAGATGAGGTAGATGAGAACCGTACCGATATCGTCCGCTGTCATACAAGCAGCGGCACAGCACTTGCTGAGATTCTTGAAAAACACAGTGCATAAACCGGAACTGCCGGTGGGATAATGTGATGAGAAAACAGGCAATAATCCGGCAGATATGCACATTTACTGTGATGACAGTAAGAAAGCACAGGCCGGAAGGCACGGAATCATTATGATGGAAAGGCGGTAAGACGCATGAGCGAAGAGATCTTCGGGGCAGTACAGAAGCTCCCGGTCAATGGAACGAAGAAGCAGGTCGTTTTACAGTGTGCGCCGCTTCTCACAGGCATCAAATTATCCAATCTTTTAAATGTGCGGGCGGATCAGAAAGAAGAAGTATTTAAACTTTTTGAGGGATCAAAGATATGTTGCCGGGTTCTTTATGAATTCCGCGGCAGATTGTCGATCCTGCTTTATCGTCCGGGGATGCTTGCAGCATATCTGGACCGGGAGGACGTTAAGAAGCTGATGATGTCCTTCGGATATGGAGACCTTGAGCTGGAGGAGATATTAGACCGCATCGCGGACGGTTATCAGGAGCACATGGACGGAAAAAGGGGCTTCCCTCATGAGATCGGTCTTGTTCTCGGATATCCGCCGGTTGATGTGGAGGGATTCATCAAGAAGGAAGGCAGAGATTTTCTGTATTCCGGATATTGGAAAGTATATGGAAATCTGGAAGATACGTTAAAAACATTCGAAGCGTATGACCGGGCGAGAGATTATGTGATCTCCATGACCGGAAACGGAAATGAAATCAGGGATATCCTGGCGGCATCCTAAGTACCGCCGGTTCCAATAATAAAAAAGCGGTGGACGGCGAGGTCCGGATTACCGCAAAACAAATTTCAGGAGGAAATAAAAAATGGATAAGGTTATTGTTGCATACTGGTCTCAGACAGGAAATACAGCTGCTATGGCTGCAGCCATCGGCGAGGGAATCACAGAAGCAGGTAA
>OASX01001568.1_pt1 | contig 10736 bp, 6 predicted proteins | sample 1516531 | NCBI WGS metagenome assembly OASX01 (sample SAMEA2579911, study PRJEB22360) | human gut metagenome | biome: human gut; feature: human-associated habitat; material: faeces | place: Denmark | collected 2008/2010
TGTGCGAGGTAATCTGGAATTCATCTGCAATAAACGGCAGTGCGCCAGCAATTACGCCGATATCCAGACCAAAGAGTAATCCCGCCAAAGCGGCAAGGAAGCAGACGAAAAACGTCATTGCCTTGTTTGACCGCCCTTGTTTTTTAGCGTCAGGCATGATGCCCTCCAATGTGGTTATTTTTTATTGTGAATTAAGATAGGTGAGTATGACGGAAAAAGATGTGAAGCAAATCACATCAGTGTAATCGCTTACACTGGCATTCATAATAACTATAATTTAAATGTATGAAAATTATTGATTTATATCATCATGAATTAAACAGAGTTATCTTCAGTTAAGACTTTGCTGAAAAGAAATGTAACAACTGTGGAAATTGAATAATATGATGAAAATATTATTAATATCTGGCATGTAGGCTGGTGTAATCGGTTTCAATTATTGTGATACTTTACGAGTAAACGTGTTCAGCAACAGAATATTGCTATCGTGCGGACGGCTTTTTACCGGATGCAGCGTGAATGCCTTATCCACCTTTCTATTGCGATAGTTGTAGGCCTGATAGGCGTAGCGCATCAGGCATTTCACTGGAAAAGAAAAGGCCAGCGCGTGGCTGGCCTTGAAGACGAAGGCGCTGGAGTATTATTTCAGTCCAGCGGCATCGCGCAGAAGCTGTGCTTTGTCGGTTTTTTCCCATGGGAAATGTTCGCGACCAAAGTGACCATATGCCGCGGTCTCTTTGTAGATCGGGTGCAGCAGATCCAGCATCTTAATCAGACCGTATGGACGCAGGTCGAAGAACTCGCGCACCAGCAGGGTCAGTTGTTCTGAAGGCACTTTCTCGGTACCGAAAGTTTCCACCATGATGGAGGTCGGTTCAGCCACGCCGATTGCGTAGGAAACCTGGATTTCACAACGGTCAGCCAGTCCAGCGGCAACGATGTTTTTCGCTACATAGCGTGCGGCGTACGCTGCAGAACGGTCCACTTTTGATGGATCTTTACCGGAGAACGCACCGCCACCGTGACGCGCCATGCCGCCGTAGGTATCTACGATAATTTTACGTCCGGTCAGACCGCAGTCGCCCATCGGGCCGCCGATCACGAAACGTCCGGTCGGGTTGATGAAGAATTTGGTTGCAGAAGTCAGCCATTCAGACGGCAGAATCGGTTTGATGATCTCTTCCATAACCGCTTCTTGCAGGCATTTCTGGTCGATTTCTTCAGAGTGCTGAGTGGAAAGCACCACCGCATCGATGCCGACGATTTTGCCGTCATCATACTGGAAAGTAACCTGGCTTTTCGCGTCCGGGCGCAGCCATGGCAGAGTGCCGTTTTTACGCACTTCAGCCTGACGTTGTACCAGACGGTGCGCATAGGTGATAGGTGCTGGCATCAGCACGTCGGTTTCATTGGTCGCGTAGCCAAACATCAGACCCTGGTCGCCCGCGCCCTGTTCCAGCGGGTCGGCACGGTCAACACCCTGGTTGATATCCGGGGACTGTTTACCGATGGCGCTCAGAACCGCACAGGAGTTAGCGTCAAAGCCCATGTCGGAATGCACATAGCCAATCTCACGAACGGTATTACGGGTGATCTCTTCGATGTCTACCCAGGCGCTGGTGGTGATTTCACCGCCAACTAAAACCATGCCGGTTTTTACGTAGGTTTCGCAAGCAACGCGTGCTTTCGGATCCTGTTCGAGGATCGCGTCTAAAACGGCATCAGAGATTTGGTCAGCAATTTTGTCAGGATGCCCTTCAGAAACGGACTCGGACGTAAAAAGGTGTTTTGCCATATTTAATATCACCTAAAGAGAATTTAGTTAGCTCAAACTGTTGTGTGGAATTTCTGTGGTAGCGGATCCTACCACGACTCTGCAGGTTAAAAACACTGGCAGTCTGAGTGTTAATCAGTATGGACGGATTAACATCTGGATGGCTATTTTAGGTCAATTCTTCACCCGATTGCTACTTTTTTTTGAAACATGTCTCATTCTGCTAAAAACGTGGCTGGAAATTTTTCCTGACAATGCTGGCATTCTGCGCATTTATCTTTTGCATTTTTCTGCCATTGTGGGGTATAAAACGCGATGCGCGGCTTAAATAAAAAGCACACGGCGTTTCTTTCGTGTTGCCACTTCCAGCCGGGTTGAAATCAGTGTTTTAGCTTGTTGGTTCGTCTTTGCAGGCGGCCGTGGAGGTGATACGAAATAATGAATCGTTGTCTGCTGCTTAATCTGTCGCACCGTTCTGGTGTAGATTCGTTCCCCGCACTCTGCATCTCTGCTTTGCATACCTGCCGATGTTATACCCATCTCGGCGCTTCTCAGGATTCAAGAGCTGGCAACAGTTATTGAGGACTGAACAAGGGCGCTCTTGTTATGACAAGAGTTTTCTCGTGGTTTCGCCGGACTGTCACAGTTACGTTCGGTTATGTGCTTAATAATGTTATGAAAAAGAAACCGATTGCGCAGTCGGAGCGTCAGCATACGCTGCTGGAAAATCCGTGTGCTTATGGGTTGTTATCGCAGTTTGAGGCTGCGATAGTGGTTAACTGTTTTACACTTAATAAAATAATTTGAGGTTCGCTATGTCTGACGACATGTCTATGAGTTTGCCTTCGTCAGCGGGCGAACATGGTGTACTACGCTCCATGCAGGAGGTTGCAATGAGCTCGCAGGAAGCCAGCAAGATGCTGCGTACTTACAATATTGCCTGGTGGGGCAATAACTACTACGACGTGAATGAGCTGGGCCACATCAGTGTCTGCCCGGACCCGGACGTCCCGGAAGCTCGCGTCGATCTCGCGCAGTTGGTGAAAACTCGCGAAGCGCAGGGCCAGCGTCTGCCTGCACTGTTCTGCTTCCCGCAGATCTTGCAACACCGCTTGCGTTCTATTAACGCTGCGTTCAAACGCGCGCGTGAATCCTACGGTTACAACGGCGACTATTTCCTCGTTTATCCGATCAAAGTTAACCAGCATCGCCGCGTGATTGAGTCGCTGATTCACTCTGGCGAACCGCTGGGGCTGGAAGCCGGGTCGAAAGCCGAGTTGATGGCGGTTCTGGCGCATGCAGGAATGACTCGCAGCGTCATCGTCTGTAACGGTTATAAAGATCGTGAATATATTCGTCTGGCGCTGATTGGCGAGAAGATGGGCCATAAGGTCTATCTGGTTATTGAGAAAATGTCGGAAATCGCCATTGTGCTGGATGAAGCAGAACGTCTGAACGTCATCCCTCGTCTGGGCGTGCGTGCCCGTCTGGCCTCGCAAGGTTCTGGCAAATGGCAGTCTTCCGGCGGCGAGAAGTCGAAATTCGGTCTGGCGGCGACGCAGGTTCTGCAACTGGTTGAAACGTTGCGTGAAGCCGGGCGTCTCGACAGCCTGCAACTGCTGCACTTCCACCTCGGTTCACAGATGGCGAATATTCGCGATATCGCCACTGGCGTTCGTGAATCTGCACGCTTCTATGTTGAGTTGCACAAACTGGGTGTCAACATTCAGTGTTTTGATGTTGGCGGCGGTCTGGGTGTGGATTATGAAGGTACTCGTTCGCAGTCCGACTGTTCGGTGAACTACGGCCTCAATGAATACGCCAACAATATTATCTGGGCGATTGGCGATGCCTGTGAAGAAAATGGCCTGCCGCATCCGACGGTGATCACCGAATCGGGCCGTGCGGTGACTGCGCACCATACCGTGCTGGTATCGAATATCATCGGTGTGGAACGTAACGAATACACGGTCCCAACCGCGCCCGCAGAAGACGCGCCGCGCGCGCTGCAAAGCATGTGGGAAACCTGGCTGGAGATGCACGAGCCGGGAACTCGCCGTTCACTGCGCGAGTGGCTGCATGACAGCCAGATGGATCTGCACGATATTCATATTGGCTATTCTTCAGGCACTTATAACCTGCAAGAACGCGCATGGGCGGAACAGCTCTATTTGAGTATGTGCCATGAAGTGCAGAAACAACTGGACCCGCAAAATCGCGCCCATCGCCCGATTATCGACGAATTGCAGGAACGTATGGCGGACAAAATGTACGTCAACTTTTCATTGTTCCAGTCGATGCCGGATGCGTGGGGGATCGACCAGTTGTTCCCGGTTCTGCCGCTGGAAGGGCTGAATCAAGTCCCGGAACGCCGCGCGGTTCTGTTGGATATCACCTGTGACTCTGACGGCGCTATCGATCACTATATTGATGGCGATGGTATCGCCACGACAATGCCGATGCCGGAGTACGACCCGGAGAATCCGCCGATGCTTGGTTTCTTTATGGTCGGTGCCTATCAGGAGATCCTCGGCAACATGCACAACCTGTTCGGTGATACCGAAGCGGTTGACGTATTCGTCTTCCCGGATGGCAGCGTAGAAGTGGAACTGTCTGATGAAGGCGATACCGTGGCGGACATGCTGCAATATGTTCAGCTCGATCCGAAAACGCTGTTAACCCAGTTCCGCGATCAGGTGAAGAAAACCGATCTTGATGCTGAACTGCAACAACAGTTCCTGGAAGAGTTCGAGGCAGGTTTGTACGGTTATACCTATCTTGAAGATGAATAATTAAGATTATTCCGCTGGTGGGTCGATTTAAATAATTAAATCGACTCATTTTATTTTTATATATTCTTAAAAAGAACACGGCTGCTTTCTTTCTTAATTAATCGACCTACAATTGCTGCATTAATGATATGCAGAGGGAACGGTTATGGAAAAATGGAAAGTGCGCAGTGTGCTGGTTGGATTAATTGTACTGCTGGTCGGTTGCGCCAGTAACGCGCAGTATAATAGTAGTCCATCGGGTAATGTTGGCACCGCATGGGGGGGAGATGTCCACTCATCGGTACAAGGTGTTTCTGCTGAGCGCGCCTGGCGCGATCCCGCAGAAATGATCGTTATTAACTATTCAACTAACATTCCTTCTGGTTACGATCGCGTTTACAGTATTCGTATTAACGAACTGGAATATGCTATTCGTGATGCTAATTTCAATTCGCTTCCTATAACACGGGTTTATGATTCATCAAATAATGCGCCGAGATATATTGTTCAGGCTCGTGTGGGAATGAATTATCAACTATATATCCGTAACTACAGCCGTAACACTAACTACGAGATTGTTGCCACGGTTGATGGCCTGGATGTTCTGAACGGAAAACAAGGTTCGTTGAACAACAATGGCTATATTGTGAATGCTGGAGATTCGTTAGCGATTAAAGGATTCCGCAAAGATAAACATACCGAAGCGGCTTTTCAGTTCGCCAACGTTGCTGATTCCTACGCTGCCAATTCGGCGCAAGGCGATGTGCGTAATACAGGAGTGATTGGCTTTGCCGCTTTTGAATTGCAAAGCCCGGTTCAAAATGCGCAACCGCCATGTTCTGCGCAGGCATTTCCTGCAGACAACAACGGTTACGCGCCGCCGCCGTGTCGTAAGTAGCAACCTCGCTTGATGCCTCGCCCATTTAAGGCGATAATTGCTCTAAATATGTGTTTCGCGAATCCAACCCTTCCTCGTCGGGCCTAACGACGCGGAAGGGTTTTTTTATATCGACTTTGTAATAGGAGTCCATCCATGAGCACCTTAGGTCATCAATACGATAACTCACTGGTTTCCAACGCCTTTGGTTTTTTACGCCTGCCGATGAACTTCCAGCCGTATGACAGCGATGCCGACTGGGTGATTACTGGCGTGCCGTTCGATATGGCCACTTCTGGTCGTGCGGGGGGGCGCCACGGTCCGGCAGCGATTCGCCAGGTTTCGACGAATCTGGCCTGGGAACACAACCGCTTCCCGTGGAATTTCGACATGCGTGAGCGCCTGAACGTGGTGGACTGCGGCGACCTGGTGTATGCCTTCGGCGATGCCCGTGAGATGAGCGAGAAATTGCAGGCGCACGCCGAGAAGCTGCTGGCTGCTGGCAAGCGTATGCTCTCCTTCGGTGGTGACCACTTTGTTACGCTGCCGCTGCTGCGTGCTCATGCGAAGCATTTCGGCAAAATGGCGCTGGTACACTTTGACGCCCACACCGATACCTATGCGAACGGTTGTGAATTTGACCACGGCACCATGTTCTATACCGCGCCGAAAGAAGGTCTGATCGACCCGAATCATTCCGTGCAGATTGGTATTCGTACTGAGTTCGATAAAGATAATGGCTTTACCGTGCTGGATGCTTGCCAGGTGAACGATCGCAGTGTGGATGACGTTATCGCCCAGGTGAAACAGATTGTTGGTGATATGCCGGTTTACCTGACCTTTGATATTGATTGCCTGGACCCTGCATTTGCGCCGGGAACCGGTACGCCAGTGATTGGCGGCCTGACCTCCGATCGCGCCATTAAACTGGTTCGTGGTCTGAAAGATCTCAGCATTGTTGGGATGGACGTAGTGGAAGTGGCTCCGGCATACGATCAGTCTGAAATCACCGCTCTGGCAGCAGCGACGCTGGCGCTGGAGATGTTGTATATTCAGGCGGCGAAAAAGGGCGAGTAAGTAATCTGCCTGGTTGAATTTTTTGAACAGTCCCTTGCCTGGTTCAAGGGACTTATCATTTAAAACCTATCCTGTTAATTAAGTCATCTTTACTCTGACTGCTGTTTTTTAATGGATTATTATTATTGCGTTTTTAATGGAATAAATAGATGGAACGCACTCTTCCCTGGAAGCTCCTTCTTTGTTTGTTATTTCTTTTATCAACTGGCTGCGATAGAGCAGAAAAACAGAAAATTGGTGCACAGTTGCGACAAGATAGTGAGGCCATTTCCTTTGTCGTCAAAAAGAGTTATCTCGCATTATGTGGCTCTGAGCTGTTCACAGGAACAGATCCGCACGATCGCCTTGCGGAAATGCAGGAGGTATTCACGCCTGCTTTAATGGAGTCTGTACTGAAATACTGGCAAGAATCACCCAAAACGTGCAAACGACGTTTTCCCAGTTTTAGCGATCCTTTAGCGACCTTCATCGAAGGCGACAAGGCGCAGATTGGGGCTTTTTTTGGTCACCAATCTGATATTGATATTCCAATGGAGTTAATCCGGGAAGGGGATGGTAAATGGAAGATTACTGCGATTGATATTGCATCGTTACATGAGTTTGAAAAAAACGGTCGGGTTACTGATGAGGTGCAAAAGCAAATAGATTTGCTAAAAAAACGTTCTTTCAAGCAACATATGGATTCCCCGGTGTTGACGAGGACCGCGCCAGAGCGGGTCAGTCAGTCCCCTTTGACATCGGTGGAGCCAACAGTTAAGGAGCAAGACTCTTCCTGGCTGGATGTCTTACTGACAATAGGGAAATATGCCCTTTATCTGGCAGTGACCATACTTACTCTCGCCTTTGTGGCTGTTTTGTGGATTGGTTATGGTCTGGTGTTCGCCGGGCAGCGCCTTTTCAAAGCATCCTGTAAAGATCCTGTAATTCAAAAAATTCCTGCTGCCGAGCGTTGGGCGATGGCAGTCGGTGCGCCTTATGCCATTGCGGGTAACAATCATTGGGCACGACGAGTCGTTAATGATGGTTCCGTGGAAGCAGAGAACGATTGCAAAAGTGAAGTTGATTCCCTTGCTGACATGTGGGGCGTTTTTGATCGGGATTCGTTACTTGAGCAACTCTTAGCTTTGTTTGTAGCAGGGCATCGTTCAGTTTATGAAGAACAGATCAAAAACGATAGCGAAATGCCGGATGCTGAGTATCGCGCGTTCGTTCAGCAATTAGCTCAGAACGCGAAATCAAGTAGCGAAGCGAAAGAGCGTTTGTGGCAGCTACAGATGGTTAGAAAAAATCGACGTAAGATATGCAACATTGATTTTTGTGCCTGGGATATGGTGCGTTTTGTCATGCTATGCAATAGCGGGGCGCAAGTAGGATACATTACCCAGCGTGAAATGGTCGATTTTTCGATGCTGGCAGCCAGACGTGTACAGCAACATTACCGAAGCTGGCGCGAATTTGCCGGGCAATTTATGCAAGCCCGCTGGTACTGGAAAGCAACGGATAAACGGCACCTGATTACCCATATTCTTTTTAAGAAAGCCATTAAATCGTTATTAAAAGAGCAGGGGAGTCCGTGGCGGACTTTACCCTGGGATACCCCATTACCTGAAGGAACAGAGACGACTTTTGCCTGGGCTTGTGGCGTAAGCACTGCCGATGTAGTAGAGGTGCGATCAGATACACCAAATAGAGCAATCTACGAAGCGAATTAAGGCTCTAAATGATTGCGCTTGTTTAATGGTTGTGACCCGTCCTGAATGAAAATTTCTCCGGCATCCTTGTCGGAGAAATATGAAATCACTTAACTCCATCCGCGCTCATGCGATCGCGAATATGCTGGGCGCGTTCGGCGGAGGCCGGATGGTCGTCAAACATTGAGCTTTGGCGGCCAGCTTCCAGTTTCGCCAGTTTTTCAAAGCTGGTGGCAAGGCCCGCCGGGCTGATGCCGCGTTGGCGCAGAAGGTCATAGGAGTAATCATCTGCTTCCGATTCCTGGCGCTGAGAGAATTGCGAGTTGACCAGTTTCTCGCCCAGGTCGCCGAGTTGTGATTGCGATAAGCTGCCGACAACTCCGCCCGCAGAGGCCGCCGCGACGCGTACTGCATTGGTACCTAACGCTACCTGCATCCCTTTCTTCACATGACCTAATGCGACGTGTCCCATCTCGTGGCCTATCACTGCTTCAACTTCGTTATCGGTCATCATATCCATCAAGCCACTGTAGACACGGATGCAGCCATTCGCCATTGCAAAAGCGTTCACATCCTTCGCCATATACACTTTGTAATTCACCGGCTGACCGTTGATGTTATCGCCCAATGCACGGGAAATTGCTGTCAGGCGTTTAGCATATTCGCTACTGGCTGGTGCAATCGTCGCCTTGCTGTCCATCTCCTGGCATGCCTGATCGCTCAGGCTTTTCACCTGCGCATCACTCAGCGTGTAAGCCTGAAAAGCTTCCGCTCCAGATGAGAGCAGTCCATTGGTGTCCATATTCTGGCAACCGGTCAGTGCCGTTGCCACGCTCATTGCTACCAATAAGGCGCGAATTTTCATGTTTTCTCTTCCGCACAAGGTCAGGATTATTCTAAAAATACGCCGTTTGCAGGTGAATCGACGTTCTGGCTAAGTATAAGGAAAAGCGTGATGGACGGGCGAGCAGATTGCGCAACATGCGAGCATGATCCAGAGATTTCTGAGACGGCAAAAGGATGTTCCATGTACATGACGCGCGGCTTGCGGTAAATTGTTGGCAAATTTTCCGGCGTAGCCCAAAACGCGCTGTCGTCAAGTCGTTAAGGGCGTGCCCTTCATCATCCGATCTGGAGTCAAAATGTCCTCACGTAAAGAGCTTGCCAATGCTATTCGTGCGCTGAGCATGGACGCAGTACAGAAAGCCAAATCCGGTCACCCGGGCGCCCCGATGGGTATGGCTGACATTGCCGAAGTCCTGTGGCGTGATTTCCTGAAACACAACCCGCAGAATCCGTCCTGGGCTGACCGTGACCGCTTCGTGCTGTCCAACGGCCACGGCTCCATGCTGATCTACAGCCTGCTGCACCTCACTGGTTATGATCTGCCGATGGAAGAACTGAAAAACTTCCGTCAACTGCATTCCAAAACGCCGGGCCACCCGGAAGTGGGTTACACCGCTGGTGTGGAAACCACCACTGGTCCGCTGGGTCAGGGTATTGCCAACGCAGTCGGTATGGCAATTGCAGAAAAAACGCTGGCGGCGCAGTTTAACCGTCCTGGCTACGACATCGTTGACCACTACACCTATGCGTTCATGGGCGATGGCTGCATGATGGAAGGCATCTCCCACGAAGTTTGCTCTCTGGCGGGTACGCTGAAGCTGGGTAAACTGATTGCATTCTACGATGACAACGGTATTTCTATCGATGGTCACGTTGAAGGCTGGTTCACCGACGATACCGCAATGCGTTTCGAAGCTTACGGCTGGCACGTTATTCGCGACATCGACGGTCATGACGCGGCATCCATCAAACGCGCAGTAGAAGAAGCGCGCGCTGTGACCGACAAACCGTCCCTGCTGATGTGCAAAACCATCATCGGTTTCGGTTCCCCGAACAAAGCCGGTACTCACGACTCCCATGGCGCACCGCTGGGCGACGCCGAAATTGCCCTGACCCGCGAACAACTGGGCTGGAAATACGCACCGTTCGAAATCCCGTCTGAAATCTATGCTCAGTGGGATGCGAAAGAAGCAGGTCAGGCGAAAGAGTCCGCATGGAACGAGAAATTCGCTGCTTACGCGAAAGCTTATCCGCAGGAAGCTGCTGAATTTACCCGTCGTATGAAAGGCGAAATGCCGTCTGACTTCGACGCGAAAGCAAAAGAGTTCATCGCTAAACTGCAGGCGAACCCGGTGAAAATCGCCAGCCGTAAAGCATCTCAGAATGCGATTGAAGCGTTCGGTCCGCTGTTGCCGGAATTCCTCGGCGGTTCCGCTGACCTGGCGCCATCTAACCTGACTCTGTGGTCTGGCTCTAAAGCAATCAACGAAGATGCCGCGGGTAACTACATCCACTACGGTGTTCGCGAGTTCGGTATGACCGCGATTGCTAACGGTATCTCCCTGCACGGTGGTTTCCTGCCGTACACCTCCACCTTCCTGATGTTTGTGGAATACGCACGTAACGCCGTACGTATGGCAGCGCTGATGAAACAGCGTCAGGTGATGGTTTACACCCACGATTCCATCGGTCTGGGCGAA
>OASX01001571.1_pt1 | contig 10725 bp, 10 predicted proteins | sample 1516531 | NCBI WGS metagenome assembly OASX01 (sample SAMEA2579911, study PRJEB22360) | human gut metagenome | biome: human gut; feature: human-associated habitat; material: faeces | place: Denmark | collected 2008/2010
TTCTTAATGACTCTTAATAAGTTTTGCCCTGTCGCTCAAGGCGAGTATTATAATAACAAATCCCCACGAAAAAGTCAACACTTTTTTCCAGTTTTTTTAAAGTTTTTTCTTTTGTTTGTGCAATTACAACATATTGCGGTTCATAATTGTTTTGCATACAATATATGCAATTCGGTATCCAAGCCATCATTTGAGCAATTTCAAATTGCTCTTTTACACTATAAAAACAGGGATTGCAGCTCAACGTTTTCTCCTGCTGCAATCCCTATTATCAAACTATCTTGTCCTTTTTATATATGAATACCATATAAGTCCGCATACTTCTCTTTCATGTAGTCAAGGAATGGCACAGCGTCCAATGTTTTTCCTGTCAATCGCTTCAACATTTCTCCCGATGTATAACAGCACCCATACTGCCAGATATGTTCCTTCATCCACATGTTCAGCCTGTCAAACTCTCCGTGGCGTATCTGCTCATACAAATCCGGAATCTCTGATAACAATGCCTTTCGAATCTGTCCATCATAAATATTTCCCAAAGCATAACTTTGGAAATATCCAATATAGTCTCCAGCCCAATGCATATCCTGTAAAATTCCTTCAGTATCGTTTTCAGGACAAACTCCCAGATATTTTTTATATTTATCATTCCATGCAATGTTCAGATCTTCCGTTCCTATTTTTCCGCTGAAATAATCGCGTTCCAGCTCATATCGCAAGATAACATGAAGGCTATATGTAACTTCATCTGCTCCAATTCTGCGCAGACTTGGACGGACTGTATTCATGGCACGATAAAATTCATCCATTTTTATATCTTTGAAGAACGGGAATGCTTTCTGAAATTGTGGATAATAAAACTCCCAGTATTCCCTGCTTCTTCCCACGATATTTTCATAGAATCTGGCATTTGCTTCGTGAAAGCTGCCTTCTATTCCTCCCCACATGTTTGCTGCATTGACCTGGTCGTTTCCGCCGCTGGAAAACATTGCATGTCCCGCTTCATGAAGACAGGTGAAGATCAGATGTGGACTTCCGCTTCTCTGTGTTGATACGCGGGCATCCTGCGGTCCAAGAAATGACGTAAATCCGTGAATAACCTTGTCATTAAATCCACCCTTTCGCTGATCATATCCGGCTTCCGCTGCTAATCGTCTTCCAAATGTAGACATTTCATCCGGATCCTCTTCTCTGAGAAATATTTCTTCATTTACTCCAAGATCTGCTTTTGTAATCTTGTCAAGAATTTCTCCGATTCCCCGTTTTAATACATCGAATTCTCTGCTTACGTCTGCACTTTTCAAACCTTCATCCACAGCTCCGATCATCGTGTCAAACGCAGGGGCATCCGGATCTATCGCCAGGGCAATCTTCTTTTTCAGATCAAATACCTGTTTCAGCCACGGTTCAAACACATGATAATCTTTCCGCTCCCGTGCATGTTTCCATGCCGACATCACATCCGCACGCAGAAGATTATACTGTTTCATCGTTTCTTCCGGCACACGGACAGCATTCCGGTACCTGCTTTTAAATGTCCGGATCAGTCCATGTTCTATTGGGTCCTCTATTTGTCCTTCATCTACATTTGCAAAATATTCAAAGGCCTTTTTCGCATCTTCTGTTTGAAACAGCCCCGCCTTCTGTGTCCCAACAAAAGCGCTCATCTGCTGGCGATACGTGCCTCCAAGCTCCGGAAGACCGGACCATTGATCCAGTTCAAACAGGGATTCTATACTCTTATAATAGCGAAAACGGTCATTTACCGTCCGGATTATATCCATATATTCCTGATATCGCATATCTACTCTCCCCTTTCCTCTTTTTTCTCTGTTTTCAGATAATCCATTACCGCGACCGCTGCTGACACGGCAATCACAATCAACATATAATATGCACTTGCCACTTTTGTACAGTAGCAGAAGAACAGGCAGACTGCCAGTGGAATCAGATAGTGAAAGATTTCTTTTTTCCCTTTTATCACAGTCTGAGCCACAAGTCCTCCAAATAGCGCCGGAACTACATAGTCAAATGCAGGTTGGAGAACAGGTGCCTGGATAATCGGGGTAAGCGGTCCTGATACAACGACTCCGAGTGCAACAATCACTATAGATGTGATCACAGAAGCGCCGCAGGCAATAATTGCCAGCGTATGACACTCATCCGTATTCGGTTTGATTCCCAGTGCATTGATTGTGCCAATCGTAGCAGGCATTCTAAGATTGGTGACATTGCCGGTAATGTAAGAAAGGTATAATGCTCCTGGTCCCATAACCGACATATAGCCGATCGTTTCTGATGGAAGATATGGTGCCATAAATAAAACAACTGCAACAAATCCAGGCCATAGTTCTCCAAAGTCCGGCCAAATTCCGTAAATAAGACTGGCTGCTACCGGAAGCCCTATCATTGCCGCAAGAAGAAGGAGGCTTGTCGAAATTCCGAACTTATGGATCCATTTTTGATAATTGCTTTTCATTTTTCCTGCCCCCTAAAAAATAACACAGGCTGCCGCCATTGCCGCAAGCATGCTGATCGTCATAATATAATCTGTGAGCCATTTTGCCTTTTCTACTTTGTTCGAGACGAGCATAAGAAGTGCTCCTACAGCAAAGCTGATGCAGAATACAACGCCTTTCGTCGACATGGCGCTGAAACCATATGACACTGATACATAGGCCATAACACCTACCAGGCATCCGCTTCCTACCGCCAGAACAAGTTTAATATTGATCTTTTCTGCTTTTTCATAAAGCATCGAAATCGGTTTAATGGCAAATGCCGACCATAAAATACATACGCTTCCTCCAATCGTCATTACCCACAAGGCCGCGATCCATCCATTCGCGCTGTACCCGTTGATCTGGAATGTCTCTCCCAGGCACGATAACGCAGTTGTTGCTGCATATGTTTCATAATAAGCAGAGCCGATAACCGAAAGACGCAGCCACGGAAGCGGGATTCCCAGGAGTGGTGTGAGCGAAAACAACACCAGTAAAACCGGAAGTGTTGGCATGATACTGATCGTGATCCCTGTCTTTAAACCCTTTTTTAGCTGCGATTGTTTCAGACCGATCTCCATGCCGTGTTTCCATGCTTTGCTCATGAAGAGCATACATTGAGCTATTACCGCAAAGAGCAACAGTCCGACCCATATAAACAGCCATTTATCATTACATATCTCTGTATATTTCATTTCAAAATCTATTGCGTAACTTGCAACATTCCTTTCCTACATAAATACATATGCCCCTGGTCCAATTGGAAGATTTAATGTTACCCAAATCACCAGCTGAACGATCCATCCCAGCAAGAATGCAACTGAATACGGGAGCATCATGGAAATCAAAGATCCCATTCCAAAGTTTTTATCATATTTCTTAGCCATTGCGATCGCAATCGGAATATATGGATAGATCGGAGTGATCGCATTCGTTGTGGAATCTCCGATTCTGTATACAACCTGGGCAAATTCCGGGCTATATCCAAGCATCATCATCATTGGTACAAGGATCGGCGCAAAGATATACCATTTTGCTGTACCACTTGTCATAAACAGGTTAACCACACAGCACAGGAGAATAAAGAAGATCATTAACGGGATCCCTGTGAATCCTGCCGCCTGCAATGCACCCGCACTCTTGACCGCAATGATCATTCCCAGATTCGTGTAATTGAACATGTTGATAAACTGTGCGATTACAAATACCAGCACAATATATCCTGTGGTTCCCTCCAGCGACTTCGCCATGATCGTTGGCACATCACTGCTGCTTTTGATCGTTCCTGCTTTTAATCCGTAGATAATACCTACCAGAATAAAATAGATGATCAGGATCGCTACCAGTCCCGTAATCAAAGGTCCATTTAAAACAGAGCCGTCTTCACCCCTGAAAAAGCCGTTTTTCGGAACTGTAAGTATGGCAAGGAGAGCAATATAGGCGATGCTGAAAATGCCAGCCGCTCTCAGCGCGCCAGCCTGAATCGGTGTGATCTCCCCCGATGCATCGGCGGTCCCAGTCTCTCCATTTGCCGGATCATATTTGCCAAGACGCGGAACAATGAAATATTTGTTTACAACAACACCAACTGCGGTAAGCATGAACACGGAAACGATCATAAAATACCAGTTGGCAGTTGCATTAACTGTAATCGACGGATCTACAAGCTGCGCTGCCAGTTCAGTAACGCCGCAAAGGAGTACGTCTGTTCCTGATACGATCAGGCAGGCTGTGAATCCTGCATTTGTTGCCGCATAACCAGCCAGAAGTCCTGCATTGTTCCGTCCTTCCCAACAGCTTGAAATCCTGCGCCTGCCAGTGCCGGAACAACAATGATTGCTGCCTCCGAAGCAATACTTCCATTAATTCCAAGGAATAACACGGTTGCAGTTAATGCCCAGAGTGGTACTCCAAGAATCGCTTTTCTCATAGCTGCAGTCAGTAATCCGACTCCTTCAGCAAATCCAATTGCCATCTGCATGGCAAGTACCAGACCAAGTGCTGAGAAGCCCTGAAAATTTTTTAGTAAATTTTCGAGCAGCCATACAATTCCATCTCTGCTGAAAATTGCTTTTGCCAGAACAGTTTCTCCAGTTGTCGGATTGATCACCTGAACTCCTGCCAGGCTGCACACTGTACTGATTCCAGCAAGAATCAGGCAGAGCCACAGGAACATAATATACGGATGCGGCAGCTTATTGCCGACCGTTTCGATCACATCCAGGATCTTTCCTCCTTTTTTCTTCTCCACAGTGTTGTTCATACAAACATCCTCCTCGTATTTTTAAAAATGACTACAGTCATTTTTATCTATCATACCTTCTCTGCATGAACTTGTCAATCATTTTATGACCATGGTCATTTATAGCAACCTGCCTTTTAATATAAATGCTCATTGTTAGTACGTCAGTGCCTTTTTGTTTGGCAGTATCCCCCGCAGAATTTCCTGTCAAATAAAAAGCTGAGTACAGAATCTCTTTCTATACCCAGCTCCTCTTGTTATTCATTATTTAGACTCGATATTCTTACTTTCCCTGCGGATTGCGCGGCAAAACATCCTCGCAAAGTTTTCACATTCTTGTTTTAGAACAAACTCATCTCCCTGTATACACCACTCAAAAAAAATTCCCCTGATACAGGTGACAAATCGATTTGTCAGCACAATACTGTTTTCCTCTGCCGAAAAAATTCCCATATTCTGTCCTTCTTCAATTAATTCGTGCACAACCCGGTACAATGCACGCTTTGTATAAAGATCTCCATTTCCCTGTTCCATCAGCTGGTTACTATACAAGACCCGTATAACATCCCGCCCCATCACATTTTCCGTAAACTCACTGGAACTTTGGGTAATGACGAGAAGTCGCTCTTCAACTCCCATCTCCGGCAAGAAACCTGAAGCAACTTTGTCATAGTAATCATCATATGCTTCCAGCATGTAAATGAGAACATCCGCTTTTGTCTCAAAATAGATATAAAAGGTTCCTTTTGCCGTTCCTGCACACTTAACAATCTCATCTACAGAAACCTTGTCATATCCTTTGGTTCGGAATAATTCGATCGCACATTCATAAATATGCCGTTTGGTTTTTTCTCCTTTTTTCATGGCATTCCTCCGTTTAATCTACTCCCGTTACAGGACAGACTTTACCAGACCGACTACAAGGTAGGAAAGCATATTGTGGTCATACAGCCACGTCAGCCAGATACTTCCATTGATCTGGGTGATCATGCTCTTTCCGATCTCACTGCCTGAAAACAGGGTAAGGACCAGGGCGCCCACCCATATAAAGATCAATGCTTCCGCGAGTCCCAGAACCGCACCGGCGATCTTGTTAAGCCCATACAGGATCGGCAGTCTGGAGATCAGGTTCAGCCAGACTATGATGATATGAAGGAACGCATAGAATACTATAAACAGCACCGTAAATATGATCACGCGGATCACACGGTCTGCAAGGTATTTTCCCACATAGTCCTCAAAGATCTGGACGCCCATCTCCTGATATATTTCTCCGTTGTTATTCTCGATCAGAAGCTTTTTGATCTGGTCCGGGATCTCCAGGCTCTCTATGACCGCGCGTTCCCCGGCTTTTCCCGCGAGACCGGCTGTCTGAGCCATCTCTTCCATCTTCTCATCAAGGCCGCTGGCCTTCAAAGCACTCTCCTTCATCGTTTCGTATACAGCCGTATTATGTTCCAGCCAGGCTGCTGCCTGTGGAATCGCTACACGCGCTGCAAACAGCGTGATGAAAAGGGACATTGCGGAAACTGCTATTTTTATAAAACCTCTGTAATGACCGTAGAGCATCATCCCGATGAGATATACCGCTACAGCCACTTCCAGCCAGCGGCTGGATAGAATCTCCATTATTTCCATTATTACTCCTGTCACATATGTGCATAGTTCTTCCGTAAAACAGACAAAGCCTGGATGATCCAGATACCCCGCCGCGTCTATTACCTGAAAGTCCTCATATGCCCATCATTCCTGTTATATCTGAATTCCTGTAAAATGGCAGATCGCCTTCGCGACACCTGCCTCATTGTTGGTCTTCGTGATATAATCTGCTGCCTCCTTTACGGATTCATGGCCATTTTCCATGGCAACGCCAATTCCAGCCATGCGGATCATGCTGAGGTCATTCTCCCCGTCTCCAAAGCCCATGGTGGACTCTCTGGCGATTCCCAGACGTGCGGCAAGACGGAGCAGCGCTCCGCCCTTATCAGCTCCCTCCGCGTTGATCTCGAGGTTATTCGGGATTGATGAGGACACAAGGATCCCCGGGAGCTTCGAGAGTTCCTCTCTCATCCGCTTTCTGGCATCCATGTCACGGAAGAACATGTTGATCTTCTCCGCGTCCTGTCCCCGCTCTTTTAAGTAAGCGATATTATCGGGAACCGTGTCCCTGGTTCTGCGCACCAGCTCCGCCAGTCCCTCCGATGAGACATATTTATATACATCATTGTAGAACTCCGGCATGGTGTAACCGATTCCGCCCACATATACATCATACATGATCTCATCCGAACTTGTCCGGGCCATCATCATGATCTTTTCTGCCAGAGCCACCGGGATCCGGCAGGAGTCGATGATCTCGTTTTTCGCAAGGTCTACCACCTGTGCCCCGTTCGTGAGGATCGCATAGTGTACGCCCGGCAGATTCCGAAGCTCATCCGGCAGTCCGCGCATCGTGCGGCCTGTCGCCGGGACGATCTCGATCCCCTGTGCCGCGCATGCGCGGAAAGCGCGCAGGTTCTCCTCCGGGATCCTTTTTTCGTCATCAAGCAGCGTTCCATCCATGTCCGCCGCGATCAGCCTGATCTCCATATCTTTTCTCCTATAAGAAATCTAGCGCACATGCAAAACATTGTTTACAACGATACTCCGGAATTGAAAATATCTGTTGCAAAAGGGCCGCATGCGCATTCGTCTTGTCTGTGTTCAGCAAACATTAGTTCGTGTGTATTGGTGAAAAATTTGCGCACCCACTCATCGCAAAAACAATGAGCTTATGGTGCGCATATATTCAGTTCCTATAAGCATGTCACGGAATTCCTGTGTGCCGTCTGAGCTTGCCCAGAACAGTGCGCAGGGATCCCATCACACTCTTTATCAGTCAAAGAAATCCTTTTCATGAAGGATCAGAAGACCTTCTTTTGTATAAGTCGGAGAGAAAAGTCCCGCGATCTTCTTTCCAAGAGACTTTTTCTCTGCCTTGTCAGCAGCTTCCTCGATCAGATCTACGGCTGCTGCCTTTGTCAGGTGGACTTCATCCTCCTCCATCATCTCGATGCGCTCATAAAGGGCGAGAAGGCTCTTTCCGGTGATGCTGCAATCGATCTCCGTCGCATACTTGCACGCGTACTGGGCGAACTCATCCGGATCCATCTCTTCTTTGTCATCGTAGTCTTCCGGAACAACTTCCTCTTCCGCTGCGGATGCAGTCTCCTCCGGGAGTTCCGGCTCTTCTTCAGTCACTGGCACCTTTTTCTGAGGTTTCTCCTGCTTTGCGAAGAGTTTTGCCTTCTTCGGCGGTACGTATTCCTCTGGCTCCGGTTCTTCCTCGTCCTCTTCATCTGTTTCCGGCTCGGATGATTCTTCCAGGATGTCCGTTTCCTCTTTCTCGTACTCCGGTTCTTCCTGCAGTGCTTCAGCGTCTTCCTGTTCCGGCTCCTCTTCTGTCTCCTGCTCCGCGTTTACCACATCACGGGCGATCTGTTCCTGCTTTTCTGTGGAGCGCTTCAGCGCAGCTTCCATCTCGGTATCTGCCTCTTTCTGCGCAGACGCGTTCTCATCGCTTCCGATATACTGGAACTTGCTTGCAAGGGATGTATTGTGGGCATGGAGTGCCTCAAGGTTCTCCGGTGTATCGATCAGGACAACGATCATTCCGGAGCGGTCTTTCTCCATCAGATCATCCAGTTCGTTCTGGACAGCATCAGTGAGTCCTGCCGCATGCTGGATGATCAGGTCTTTTCCTGCCAGCATATCGGCTACCGCGCTGATTCCGCGTTTATTTAACTTTTCACTGCTGATCTTTGCAACCGGATTCTTGATGCCGAGCTCACGGTGGATCTCCTTTAAGGAGTTGACAGCCATGGAAAGCCCTTCCTCGTCCGTCTCCGCCTCGATCATCAGGTTGTTGGTATCCAGCATGTCATCCAGGGATTCCAGCTCCAGCTCTCCATCGTCGTCCTCCTCTTCCGGAGCCGGGATGTTGCGGACCTGGTTTCGGCGGGCACGTTCGCGGTCGATCTCCGCCTGCTTCTTCGCACCGCGGTCCTCTTCCTCGCGTCTGGCGGCTTCCCGCTCTTCCTCAGCACGGCGGAGAGCTTCCTCTTCCATCTCTTCCCGCTCTTTTGCGGCGCGGATCGCCAGCTTCTGGCGCTCGATCTCACGATCTTCCCCGGTCGGGATCGTGTTTTCTTCCTCCTGTACTTCCGGTGCAGCCGCCTGTCCGCCTCTGCGGACCTGGCTTAAGTCAGCGATGGTTCTTGTGGCACCCATGTCATCGTCTTCCTCGACAACAGCAGTCCGTCCCTCTTCCTCAGAGAGTCTGGACATCTCGTCTGCCAGCTTTTTCGCCTGGGCATCCTCATGAATCTGCATGGCAACCTGCTTGGAAGCTTCGGAATCCGGGGTTCCCTCATCATAATCATCCAGCTCCGGGGCATTTCCGCTGTACTCTTCCTCAACAGCGCGCAGCTTTGCCTCGTATTTGTCCCTGTTTTCCACAAGGTCCATCTGGTATTTGTTCAGCGGCGCGTACTGGAGCTTCAGATCCATTGCCTTATCCACATATTTGCCGAGACCAAATAAGAGCATGATGCGGTCACATGTGGCTACACACTTGTCCTCGATCCCGGCTTTGTGGTAGAGGTCAGCCAGTTCGTAGAGCCATTTTTCATCCACCTCGGATGCTGTATACACTTCCAACGCGCGGATCAGCTGATCCACCGGCGCTTTCTTCGCTTTTAAGATCTTGTAGCGGAGCAGATACTGGCGCGGATCATCCTGCGCGAGATCACAAAATTCTCTGTAGTATGCCTCCGCTTCGGCGGTACTTCCGTCCTTTAAGGCGAGATCCGCCAACTTATAGAGCAGGCGCTTTCCTACCGGCGCGCGCTCGAATGCCAGGAGCAGAATATCCTTCGCCTCCTGGTACTCTTCATTTTTCTCATAGATCTGAGCGATCATGGACAGCAGGCTTGCGTTGCGGACACGGTGCCAGTCAATGGTATCTGCGATCTTCATCGCAGTTCCGTAGTCTCCGCGGCTGACCATCTTTTTGATCTGCTCAACTTTAATATTAAACTCGTATTTATCCATTTCTTTCGCATCTCCTGAAACCGCCCAGCTGTCCAGCTGCCGGTTTTATAACTCCACCCGGCCTTCTAACGCCCGAAGAAGTGTGACTTCGTCAATATATTCCAGATCGCCGCCGACCGGAACGCCGCTGGCGATCCTCGTCACCTTGATCCCTGTCGGTTTGATCAGTTTACTTATGTACATTGCGGTCGTCTCACCCTCAAGGCTTGAGTTTGTGGCGATAATGACTTCCTTTACTTCCTCTGTCTGAAGACGCATCATCAACTCTTTTAATTTGATATCTCCCGGGCCGATTCCAAGCATCGGGGAGATCGCGCCGTGAAGCACATGGTACACCCCGTCGAATTTGCCCGTTTTCTCGTACGCCGCCAGATCGCGCGGGTTCTCCACGACCATGATCACGCTGTGGTCCCTCGTCTGACTCCGGCAGATCGGGCAGAGTTCCTGATCCGTCAAGGTAAAGCACTCCTTACAGTAATGAACATTGTGCTTCGCGTCGCGGATCGAGCTGGAGAGACGTTCTACCTGTTCCTCCGGCATGTTGATGATATGGAATGCCAGACGCTGGGCTGTCTTGTTTCCGATCCCCGGAAGCTTCGACAGCTCCTCGATCAATTTTGATATCTGACTGCTGTAGTAATCCATAATTAGAAGGAAAGTCCTCCCAGGTTTCCGAGACCGCCTGTGAGCTCAGACATCACTGCGCTGGATTCAGCTTCCATCTGGTGGAAGGCCGCGTTTGTAGCGGCAACGATAAGGTCCTCAAGCATCTCAACGTCATCCGGATCTACTGCCTCCGGTGAGATCTTTACAGCGACAACTTCTTTTTTACCGGATACGGTAACGGATACAACTCCGCCCCCCGCTGTTTGTGTGTGCTGATTAATAATA
>OASX01001577.1_pt1 | contig 10699 bp, 11 predicted proteins | sample 1516531 | NCBI WGS metagenome assembly OASX01 (sample SAMEA2579911, study PRJEB22360) | human gut metagenome | biome: human gut; feature: human-associated habitat; material: faeces | place: Denmark | collected 2008/2010
GACGCTATCGAAAACATGAAGCGTCCGTTCAAAGGCGACTGGCTGGACTGCGCGAAAAAACTGTATTAATGATTTCGGAAAAAGGCAGATTTCTTTAGCCTGAAACCGATGACAGAAGCAAAAATGCCTGATGCACTTCGCTTATCAGGCCTACATGAATTCTGCAATTTATTGAATTTGCAAGATTTTGTAGGCCTGATAAGGCGTTGACGCCGCATCCGGCATGGACAAAGCGCACTTTGTCAGCAATATGAGGCGGATTTCTTCCGCCTTTTTAACCTCCCGATATATACCTACAAGTTATAGCCAATCTTTTTTTATTCTTTAATGTTTTATGCCCTTTCTGGCACGCTTTGATCATCACAACACAACATAAGAGAGCCGGGCGATGAACACGTGGGGCGTAGGGTTAACATTTTTGCTGGCAGCAACCAGCGTTATGGCAAAGGATATTCAGCTTCTTAACGTTTCGTATGATCCAACACGCGAGTTGTATGAGCAGTACAACAAAGCGTTCAGCGCCCACTGGAAACAGCAAACTGGCGATAACGTGGTAATTCGCCAGTCGCACGGTGGTTCAGGTAAGCAAGCGACGTCGGTAATTAATGGTATCGACGCAGATGTCGTTACGCTGGCGCTGGCTTATGACGTGGATGCCATTGCAGAACGTGGTCGTATTGATAAAAACTGGATCAAGCGCCTGCCAGATAACTCTGCGCCATACACTTCCACCATTGTATTTCTGGTGCGCAAGGGCAATCCGAAGCAAATTCACGACTGGAACGATTTGGTTAAATCGGGTGTTTCAGTGATTACGCCAAACCCAAAAAGCTCTGGCGGCGCTCGCTGGAACTATCTGGCTGCCTGGGGATACGCGCTGCATCACAATAATAACGATCAGGCAAAAGCGCAGGATTTTGTGCAGTCACTGTATAGAAACGTTGAAGTGCTGGACTCCGGCGCGCGCGGTTCTACTAATACTTTTGTCGAGCGCGGTATTGGCGATGTGCTGATTGCCTGGGAAAACGAAGCACTGTTGGCGGCGAATGAGCTGGGGAAAGATAAATTCGAAATCGTTACGCCGAGTGAGTCTATTCTTGCAGAACCAACCGTGTCGGTGGTTGATAAAGTGGTAGAGAAAAAAGGGACTAAAGAGGTGGCGGAAGCCTATCTGAAGTATCTCTACTCACCAGAGGGTCAGGAGATTGCGGCCCAAAACCATTATCGCCCGCGCGATCCTGACGTGGCAAAAAAGTACGAAAATGCGTTTCCGAAGCTGAAGTTATTCACCATTGATGAAGAGTTTGGCGGTTGGGCGAAAGCGCAAAAAGCGCATTTCTCTAATGGCGGTACGTTTGACCAAATCAGCAAACGCTAATCTCCTGGATAATCACCACACCCGATCGTATTGCACGATCGGGTTTTTTATTTGTCGCGATTTTGCGTTACCCTTGCATCTCTTTGAGGTACAGGGAAAAAAAGATGAAAAAAGCGGGTCTTCTTTTTTTGGTGATGATGGTTATTGCCGTTGCAGCTGCGGGTATCGGCTACTGGAAATTGACCGGCGAAGAGTCGGACACGTTACGTAAGATTGTTCTTGAGCAATGTCTGCCCAACCAGCAGGAAAACCAAAATCCGTCGCCATGTGCGGAAGTCAAACCCAACGCCGGATACGTGGTTTTTAAAGATCGTAATGGCCCACTACAATATTTGCTGATGCCAACGTACCGTATTAACGGTACTGAAAGTCCATTGTTAACCGATCCGTCGACACCTAATTTTTTCTGGTTAGCCTGGCAGGCGCGTGATTTTATGAGTAAAGAATACGGTCAGCCTGTTCCCGATCGCGCGGTATCTCTGGCGATAAACTCCCGAACCGGGCGTACGCAAAACCATTTCCATATTCATATTTCTTGTATTCGTCCTGATGTGCGCGAACAACTGGACAATAATCTGGCGAATATCAGCAGCCGCTGGTTGCCGCTGCCTGGTGGTTTGCGTGGGCATGAATACCTGGCGCGTCGGGTAACTGAAAGCGAACTGGTACAACGCAGTCCGTTTATGATGCTGGCGGAAGAAGTGCCTGAAGCGCGGGAGCATATGGGAAGCTACGCGCTGGCGATGGTGCGGCAAAGTGATAACTCGTTTGTATTGCTGGCGACACAACGTAATTTGCTGATGTTGAATCGTGCTTCAGCCGAGGAAATTCAGGATCATCAGTGTGAGATTTTGCGTTAATCGAAGAGCGTTGGCGTAGTCAGAGGCGGGAGCTGAAAGGCATGTTTACCTGTGCTCATTTGAGATGAGCACCTCATCAGGTGATATGGTAACATTTACTCATATACCTACCATTTCAACGGGTCAGGAGACTATGCATGTCTATTCAGCCCCTACAAAAAATACAGGCTATTGCCGCCGTCAAAGCTTATTTCATTGAGCGCAAAACGAAAAGCCAGATTGCCGATGAGTTGGGGATTTCACGCTTTCGTGTCGCGCGGATACTCGACGAAGCAATAGAAAGTGGCTTGATCAAGTTTGTTATTGCTGAACAAGACGAAATTGATAGTGACCTTTCACAACGACTGGCTAAAAAATTTGCCATCAGGCAAGTAGTTGTTTTAAGTGGCCCAAATGCTGCTGCCAGAACATTGATCCCACAACTAGGGGCGCTCGGTGCTTCCGTTGTTGAAGAGTTGTTGACGTCTGGTATGAATGTTGGCATTGCTTCCGGGCGCGTGCTTTCCGCCATGGCTGACGCATTAAAACATCTGCCATTTTTGGATGTTGTACAGGCGACTGGCGCGTTACCCGGGATGGAGTTTTCCCATAATTCGATTGAATTAGTCCACCGAATTGCTCAGGTTGGAGAAGGAAAAGCGCATCCTATTTATATTCCGATGTGGGTTGATAGCCCGGAGACGGCACAAAATCTGTTGCGCGAACCGAGCGTGGCCGCAGTGCATGAACGTTATAACCACCTCGATGTACTCATTACCGGTATTGGTTCATGGACCCAACCAGAATCTTGTATGTTCAACACATTTCCGGAAGCGTGGCGGCAACAGGTATTAAAAAATGGGGTATGCGCCGATCTCTGTACAGCATTGATTGATGAAGAAGGAAATCTTGTTCCATCTCCTTTAGATCAGTTAAGTCTTTCTATAAAACCGGAACAGATACGCAAAATTCCTGAGATCATTGCCATTGCTGGCGGACAGGAAAAACATGCCGCGATTGCAGCGGCGCTTAAAGGGCGCTGGGTAACAACACTCATTACTGATGCAGGTACTGCCCGATACCTCCTTTCTTTATAATTCCACACTGTGCGCTCAAATGAGCGCATGCATCATTTCTCTTATCGTTTGTTAACTCTTCTCATTGCGCTTTTTAAGGCTTTACTGGCTGTTTTTAGCGAAATTTTGTGATCAATGATCGATCTAAAGCAGATTCTCATTGCTCAAGTTGCTTGTTGTTGTAAATTTAGACAAACAAATGAGCGGAGTATAAATACAAATGAGCAATATAAATAATTTTAGTATCAGTGAGGTCGCATCTCAGGTCACTGACGCTGAAATAAGAGCGGTCGCTGCGATCAAAGACCTTTTTTCTCAACAAGTGCTTAGCGATGTTGCGGATCTACTGGCGAATTGTCAGGGAAAGGTCCTGGTGACGGGGTGTGGAACGTGTGGTGCGGTTGCCGCGCGAACTGCACATTTGCTGTCTGTATGCGGAACGCCAGCATTTCATCTCTCTCCTGGCGATGGTTTACACGGTGGCCTTGGCGTCTTAACCGAACACGATGTCATCCTCGCGTTTTCCAAAGGCGGCAGCTCACTTGAGCTAAATGATTTTTGTGCGCGTGGACGTACGTTGGCAAATCATCTGGTTGTTGTCACTGCGAATCCAGATTCCGCGTTAAGTCAGCAAGCAGATTATGTCCTCAATATTCCCCTGGAAAAAGATTGTGATCTGGGCGGAGTAATTGCTACCGGTTGTACGCTGTCGTTCTCCGCGCTGACCGATGTGTTGGTTGAACTTACCCGCAGAATGCGTGGCTATGAGTGGGAGTCATTTTTCTATACGCATCCAGCGGGCGCCGTTGGGAAGCACGCCGAAGATAGCCTGAAACGTTTACATAATAGCGAGCAGGGGTAAGTAACATGGCGCGCGATATTGTTGCTGGCATTGATTCTTCAACCCAGTCTTGCACCGTGTTACTACGGGATCTGGCTTCTGGAGAGGTGATTGCGCAAGCTCGCGCGCCGCATCCCCCGACTACGCCGCCCTGCAGTGAGCAGGAGCCAGAGTCATGGTGGCAAGCCTTGTGTGTTGCCCTGGAAGAGCTGAAAGCATATTGGCCGCGGATTGCTGCACTGGCTGTGGGCGGACAAGGCCACGGTCTGGTTATGCTGGATGAACATGATCAACCGTTACGTCCGGCTAAATTGTGGAACGATACTGAGTCAGGCCCACAGGCAAGAGCACTTTGCGCCATGTTGTCCGGGCAGGAGTGGGCTTGCGCGACAGGGTCAGTGCCTGGGCCGGCATTAACCATTTCTAAACTGGCCTGGACTGCGGAGCATCATCCCGACATTCTGCCGAAAATTCGTCGCATTATGTTGCCTTTTGATTACCTGGTCTGGCGTTTATCTGGCGCTTTTGTCACCGAGCGTGGAGGGGCATCCGGTACTGGTTACTTCAATCCTTTCAATAATACCTGGCAACCGCAGCTTACTGCATTGATTACATCGAAAATTGACTGGCTGCCTTTGTTTCCCCGCATCATTCCTTCGAGCCAGACGGCTGGGACAGTGCAAGCCAGTGCTGGTTTTGCGGAACTGACTGGCGCGCTGGTCGGTGTCGGTACTGGTGATAATATGTCAGCGGCGCTGGGAATGAATCTTCAGCCTGGAGACATTGCTATTTCAATCGGTACCAGCGGCACACTGTATGGCATTTCACTACAAGGCATTGTCGATCCGACAGGGACCTTAAATGGTTACGCCGATGCAGGCGAACGGTTTATGCCGATGGTCACTACGCTGAATGCCGCCAAAGTTACGGATACTTTTCGTCGAATATTACGCGTCACCACCGATGAATTTGATCAACTGGCGCTGTCCAGTCCAGCTGGCGCAGAAGGCGTAACGTTAATCCCTTATCTTGATGGCGAAAGAACGCCGAACCTTCCTTCTGCACAAGGGCAGCTGTCGGGTATTCGTTCCACAACCACTGACGCGCATATTGCCAGAGCGGTTATTGAAGGCGTGCTCTGTGGGTTATTGATGGGGCGGGAGACGCTTTTTGGCGCAGGGTTTAATGCACAAAGTGGCGGGCGTTTGCTGTTAACGGGCGGCGGAAGTCGTTCACTCGCTTATCGACAGATCCTCGCAGATTTAACGGGTGAAACGGTATGGGTTAGTGCGGTTGATGAAACTGCCGCCGCTGGCGCCGCAGTTCAGGCAGCCGCGATTGTTTATGGTTGCGGCAATGTTGAAATGGCTGCGCGCTGGGACGTGGCGCTTCGTCAGGTTGCCGAGCCGCGAAGCGATGGTCGATTTGTCATGCAGCAGTATGCCGCGCGGGCAAAGGTATTCCGGGAGATTAACCATGAGTCAAATTGATATTCATCCAGCGAAAAAACCCATCAAAGTTCCGGTTGAAACCGGGATTGCCGTCGTGTTTATGCTGGTTATGTTGGGGGGATTTATCGCTTCTCCTAATTTCCTGACAGTATCAAACCTGATGGTGCTGTTACTGAACGGCGCAGTAATTGGATTTTTGTGTCTTGGGCAATCTTTTGTTCTGCTGACGGGCGGCATTGATCTTTCTTGCGGTTCAATTGTGGCGATGACCTGTGTGGTTGCGGCATTGCTAATGGAAAAGTTCGGCCTACCCTGGCAAATCGCAGTTCCTGTGGTACTGGTAGTTGGTGCATTAACTGGGTTTATCAATGGGTTAATCATTGAAAGAACGGGTGTGCCACCTTTTATCGTAACTTTTGCCATGATGGGTGTTGCTGCTTCGATTCCACAGATTATTACTGGTGCAGAGTCCATTCGGGTAACACAAATAGGTTATAGCCTGATTGGTCAATCGAAACCATTAGGTATTCCTTTTCCGGTCATTGCTTTGGTATTAGCCATTGTGATAGCGGTGATATTTTTACGCAGAACGGTCACAGGCACACATATTTATGCTGTTGGCGGTAATGTCGACGCTGCGCGTTTATCGGGAATTAGTATTCCGCGCATAACGTTGCTGGTTTATGCCATCTCCGGTTTGTGTGCAGCATGCGGTGGGTTAATTTACGGTTCACGCTTAATGACCGGATATCCCACAGCGGGGCGCGGTGACGAATTATTTTTCTCGATTGCTGGCGCAGTTGTTGGCGGTGTGAGTTTATTCGGCGGTACGGGAAGTATTATTGGGGCCATGATTGGTGCCATGCTTATTGCCGCGATTTCAAACCTGATGAATGTAATGAATGTCAGCGCCTACTGGCAGCCATTGGTTATCGGTTTGATTATTTTGTTTGGTGTGACATTCGACACGTTAAGAAGTACAAAGAAATTAACTATTCCATGGTTAAAAAAACGTAATTCAACGAACCGATTATAAGAACATCATGTACCCTACCAAAGGAGACGGTCATGCAACTTGGTAAAAAGTTTATTCTGGCAACATCAGTAGTGCTAATAGCTACTGCGTTAGCTGGTTGTAATAGAGAAGAGGCGGCGGAAACAGCAGGCAGATCAGATACAAAAACATTAGGCGTAACATTGCCAAATTTGACGAATCCTTATTATGTGGCGATGAAAAAAAGCTTTGAGGAAAACGGGAAAGCGCAAGGCTTTAACGTCAAAGTTTCTATTGCCGATAACGATGATGCAAAACAACTTTCACAAGTGCAAAGTTTTATCCAACAAAAAGTTGATGCTGTTGCCGTAAACTGTGTCTCCTCCGGGCCTTGCGTATCGGTTATTGGTGAACTGAATAAAGCCAATATTCCCGCATTTGCTATTAACATTATGCCTGATACCAATGGCATGAAGCAGCAAGGCGTAAGTATGGTGCAAGGTGTTCAGACCGATCAGCGTGAAGGGGGGAAATATATCGGTCAGCAGTTAGTTAAAGATTTAGGTCCTGACGCGAAAGCGGTTATTGGTATTGTCGGTGAACCGACCTCTATTTCCGCAAATGCACGCGACGATGGGTTTAAAGAAGCGATAGCCAGCAATCCAGGTTTAAAAGTCGTGGCATTAGTTAACGGCAAAGTTGAAGAAACGACGTCCCTGAAAGTCACGACTGAAATGTTGCAAGGGAATCCTGATATGACCATCGTTTTTTCCGATACAGAACCCGCTGCGCTGGGGGCTACTGCAGCAATTGAGCAGCTCGGTAAAAGCGGTACAGTACAGTTATATAGCTTTGTTGATAAAGAGGGTGTCAAGAAAATTACCGACAACAAAGTGCTAAAAGCTGGTGCCATTCAGGAGCCCGTAAAATTAGCAAAATTGTTAGTTGAGAGTGTGAAAAAACATTTTTCTGGTGAAAAAGTACCTGAGATGCTGAATAGCCCGCCACTGCTGGTCAATAAAGATAATGCTGGCGAAGTTATCAATTCTGCGTATTGATAAGTAATGATGACGAAAGGCGAAACTAAAATGGATTATACCGCTCGACAAATTAAAATAGCATTCTCTGGTGTTCAGGTACTTCACGGCGTAGATTTTTGCGTTAAGCCTGGAGAGATTCATGGTCTATTTGGTCATAATGGTGCAGGTAAATCAACATTGCTCAAAATACTGGCCGGAGTTAACCCTCATGACTCGGGAGAACTCCGGTTGGGCAATAACGTTATTCGTCTTTCGTCACCTCGTGATGCGCTAAATAAAGGGATCGCCTGTGTTTATCAGGAACTCCGACTGATCCCCGGAATGAGTGTATGGCAAAATTTATTTCTTGGGCGTGAAATAAGAAAAAATGGTTTTCTTGATGAAATTACCATGCGAGATCATACCGTAAAGATTATTGAGGAATATGGTCTTAGTTTTCATGCGAATGATTTAGTTAAGGATTTATCGCATCCCGATAAACAAATGCTTGAAGTGATTGCGAATCTCGACCGCGATGCTCGTTTTCTCTTTCTCGATGAACCCACTACTGCGCTGGAAGGACATCAGGCAAAAGAGTTGCTGAATGCAGTACAGCGTATTGCAAGAGAAAAAAGTATCGGCGTGGTGCTGGTATCTCACAAACTGGATGAGGTTCTGGGTGTTTGCGATAAAGCAACGGTGATGTGCGGCGGCAAAGTCATTTACCATGCCGATAAAGAGACGCTGAGTAAAGACGCTATCGTTGATGCGATAGTCGGAGATGCTGCCGTTTATCAGGCATCTGAAGAGAAGCGAGATATTTCTGCTTTATCTCTACCCTTATTTTTACAGGTTAATCACCTGACAACGCCGCGTTTGAAAGAGATTAATTTAACTGCCAGGAAAGGAGAAATTCTCGGTATTTATGGTCTGGCGGGGGCGGGGCGGACGCGATTTTGCCGGACGCTGTATGGTCTTGAACCGCAAACTGGCGGTGAGATCCTGATGAATAATCAACAGTACCATCCATCTTCTCCTGGATGGGCAATTAAAAATAACATTGCCTATTTAACGGAAGAGCGCAAAAAGGATGGTTTCATTCCAAATATGTCCAGCTTTGTGAATGCAACGCTACCTATATTGCAACGTTTTCGGTCTTCAGGATTGGTTAATCACATGCAAGCGGAGGAATCCGCCTCTGAAATTTTGCGCCAGATGAACACGCGAGGAACCCTGACAGGACCAATTAAATCATTGTCGGGTGGGAATCAACAAAAGGTTTTGTTTGCCAGAGTCATTGGTCAAAAAGCGGAACTGGTCTTGCTTGATGAACCGACTAAAGGTGTTGATATTGGTGCTAAAGCCGACATTTACAAAATAATTTATCAGCTGGCTGAAGCTGGTTGCTGTGTCTTAATGGTTTCCAGCGAAGAAGAGGAATTGCTTGAGGTTGCCGATAATATCGTTGTATTCCGTCAGGGAGTCTGTGATGGCGTAGCGATCCCTGCACAGCAGTTAACGCCTGCGCTATTGCGTAAGGCGGCCTGGAGTGAAGGGGAGGCGGTGAAATGAATATTTCTGCCAGTGTTTATGCCGCCAATCCTCTGTATATCAACAGTCAGATTACGGCGTTGTTGCCTGACATTGAATCCCTGCATTTTGATGTTATGGATGGGCATTTCGTTCCTGCTTATGGCTTAAATATCACCTTATTTCAGCAATTAAAGGAAAATTTCGACCTGCCGATCGACGTCCATTTAATGGTGACGAATCCAGAAGAATGGGCACTTTCTTTCGCGCAAATGGGGGCGAGGTATATTGCTGTTCATCCAGAGAGTTGCCGCGACCCTGTTTCATTATTACGTGCGATTCGGCAACGGGGTGCGAAGGGATATCTGGCGATAAGTACATCGCTGTCAATGGTGGATGTGCAGCCATTAATTGCAGAAGCGGACGGTATATTGATATTGAGTGCACCTGCGGGCGGTGGTGAATTTATACCGGAGATGTTGCACAAAGCCCAGGATATACCTGCTGATTTACCGGTTGTCTATGACGGTAGAATGCAGAAAAATCGATTTCATCTGTTAAGAAACCAACCCCACGATCAGGTTGTTATTGGCAGTGCGTTATTTAATTCACTGATGCCAGAGGATAAATAACCCCTCTCCTGAGAAAAGAAGAGGGGGAAAGCATTAAGCCTGTTTAGCCGCTTCAGCAGCTTTGACGATCACTGCGAAAGCATCAGCTTTCAGAGAAGCACCGCCAACCAACGCACCGTCGATATCCGGCTGAGCAAACAGTTCTGCAGCGTTAGACGCGTTTACAGAACCGCCGTACTGAATGATCACTTGTTCAGCGATGTTAGCGTCAACTTTAGCGATGTGGTCACGGATAAATTTGTGAACAGCCTGTGCCTGCGCTGGAGTCGCAGACTTGCCAGTGCCGATTGCCCATACGGGTTCGTAAGCGATTACTGCACCTTCGAATGCAGCAGCGCCCTGAGTTTTCAGTACCGCATCGATCTGGCGTGCGCAAACTTCTTCAGTTTTGCCTGCTTCATTTTCAGCTTCAGTTTCACCGATGCACAGAACCGGAGTCAGACCCTGTTCTTTCAGTACAGCGAATTTTTTCGCGATCAGTTCGTCAGACTCTTTGTGGTAAGTACGACGTTCAGAGTGACCAATGATGATGTACTGTGCGCCGATGTCTTTCAGCATAGCGGCAGAGGTTTCACCAGTGAATGCGCCGGACAGGTTCAGATCTACGTTCTGAGCACCCAGCACGATGTGGCTGCCTTCAGCTTCACGCTTCGCCATATCGATGTACATTTCCGGTGGCGCGAAAAGCAAAGCTGCCGTTCAGTTTCCAGTTACCCATCACTAAAGGATGTCGCATTTTAATTCTCCACGCTTATAAGCGAATAAAGGAAGATGGCCGCCCCGCAGGGCAGCAGGTCTGTGAAACAGTATAGAGATTCATCGACATAAAGGCTTTGCTTTTTGTCATTGATTCAACCCTTCCAGCGTTTCAGATAGCGCCAGCTTAATCGGTTCAACAGCGAAGGTCAGCCCCTTTTCGCCGTTGTCCGCGACAACATA
>OASX01001580.1_pt1 | contig 10687 bp, 7 predicted proteins | sample 1516531 | NCBI WGS metagenome assembly OASX01 (sample SAMEA2579911, study PRJEB22360) | human gut metagenome | biome: human gut; feature: human-associated habitat; material: faeces | place: Denmark | collected 2008/2010
CGAGAAGGTCATGGTTCAGCCTCAGGAGCAGGCCGCCTACGACGCCGCCGTCGAGCTTCTCAAGGCGGGCGACTACAAGAAGGCCGCCGCCGCATTCAGCACTTTCGGCGCCGAGTGGCCCAAGTCCGCCTACGCGGCCGACGCCGTCTACTGGCGCGGATCCTGCCTCTTCGCCCTTGAGCAGTACAAGAGCACGATCAACGTTCAGAATTCGCTCATCCGCAGCTACCCGAAGCATCCGCGCGTGGCCGATGCCATGATCTCCGTGGCGTCGTCCCAGGCGGCGCTCGGAAACGTCAAGGCAGCCTCTGCGACGCTCGCCAAGGTGATCAAGCAGTATCCGAATTCGGACGCGGCCAAAACCGCCGCCCAACTTCAGAAAACTTTGAAATAAGTCGACGAGAGCACTCAAATGCAGCCTGTCCTGTCATAGGGGCAGGCTATTATTTTGTCGGGTGAAGAGGGGAAAATGTCGTGGATAGCCGCAAAATATGAGCAGAAGCGGAATTTTTAGGTTGTTTCACTTACCGAAGCCGTTTCTACTGGCCTCACAGAGTTGCTAGAATCACCATCGGAGGTGTCGCCATGGATTTGGCGGCACCTTCAGTACCTTATAACTGCCCGGACAATTTCGTACCCCGTGGAGTTTTTTAGCAAGAAGGACTTATGACTGAATCCAAGCAAATTTGCGGCGCCGACCTGCTCCGCAACCCGCAGCTCAACCGTGCCGACGCCTTCACTCAGGAGGAGCGCGACGCCCGCGGCCTTCGCGGTCTTCTGCCGCCGGCCGTTTCCACCATGGAGTTGCAGGTCAAGCGCACGCTCGCTTTGCTCGACCGCTGCCCGACGGCTCTCGACAAGTTTCTGATGCTCGACAGCCTGCATGCGACTGACGAAGACCTCTACTTCAAGATCCTGATCGACTACATCGACGACTACATGCCCGTGGTCTACACCCCGACCGTCGGCGAGGTCTGCCAGAAGTTCAGCCATATCTACCGCTATCCGCGCGGCGCCTTCATCTCGATCAACGACAAGGGCCGCGTCCGCGAAATCATTGAAAACTGCCCGAACGAGGAAGTCGACGTCATCGTCGTGACCGACGGCCAGCGCATTCTCGGCCTCGGCGACCTCGGTATCAACGGCATGGGCATCCCCTGCGGCAAGCTCTCGCTCTACACGGCCTGCGCCGGCATCGCCCCGGAAAAGACGCTTCCCGTCACCATCGACGTCGGCACGAACAACCCGGAATACCTGAACGATCCGATGTACCTCGGCCTGCGTCAGGAACGCGTGACGGGCGAAGCCTACGACGAACTCATCGAGGAATTCGTCACCGAAGCCCGCCGCCGCTGGCCCAACGTCCTCATCCAGTTCGAGGACTTCGGCAACAACCACGCCTTCGACCTTCTCGAACGCTACAAGGACAAGGTCCTCTGCTTCAATGACGACATCCAGGGCACGGCTGCCGTGGCCGGCACCGGCGTCTACTCCGCTCTTCGCGTCACGAAGCAGAAGCTTGCCGATCAGCGCTTCCTCTTCCTCGGCGCCGGCGAAGCCGCCACCGGCATCGCCGAACTCCTCGTCGACGCCATGGTCGCCGAAGGCGTTGAACGCGAGGAAGCCCTCAAGCACTGCTTCCTCTTCGACTCCAAGGGGCTCGTGACCTGCAACCGCGGCGACAAGCTCGCCCACAACAAGGTTCCGTTCGCCCACGACGTCGAGAACTGCAAGACCTTCATCGAAGCCGTCCGCGCCCTGCGTCCGACCGGCATCATCGGCGTGGCCGCCCAGCCGGGCGCCTTCAATGCCGAAGTGCTCGGCGCCATGGCCGAAATCAACGAGCGTCCGATCGTCTTCGCGCTTTCCAACCCGACGTCCCGCGCCGAATGCGACGCCGCCACGGCCTACCGTGAAACGAACGGCCGCGCGCTCTTTGCCTCCGGCTCTCCGTTCGCTCCGGTCGACTTCAACGGCAAGACCTTCGTGCCGCGTCAGGGCAACAACAGCTACGTGTTCCCCGGCCTCGGCCTCGGCGCCGTCTTCGCCCGCGCCAAGACGATGCCCGTGGGCATGTTCCTCGCCGCCTCCCGCGAGCTCGCCGAGCTCGTGAGCGAAGCCGACCTCGAACAGGGCTCGCTCTATCCGCCGCTCTCCACCGTGCGTGAAGTCTCGGTCAAGATCGGTGCTGCCGTCGCCCAGTACGCCTACGACAACGGTCTCGCTGGCAACGAACGCCCGGCCGATCTCGAAGCCGCCGTTCGCGAATTCATGTACAAGCCCGAATAAGTTCCGGCTTCATCCGTGAATGAATGAGAAAAGCCTCCGCACTTCGGTGCGGAGGCTTTTTTGTCAGGATTTCGTCAGGATTCAGTCAGGAGTCGCAGGCAGCCGCAGGGGGGGACCCGAGGGCGTGCGTTGTGGTATTCTCCCCGACGCCCGAGAGGTCAGCCCTGATGCGGCGGGCCTTCATCTTCTGCAGGAACCCGTCCCTTCATGACCGACCTTTTCACCGCGCACCGAGGCGTCGACACGCAGACCGAGGAGAAGATCCTCGCACGCCTCTACGGCGAGCCGCTGGAGGAGTGTCCCGACGGGCTGTACATTCCACCCGAGGCGCTGCGCGTCTTTCTGGCGAGCTTCGAGGGACCGCTCGACCTGCTTCTCTACCTCATCCGCAAGCAGAAGTTCGACGTCATGGACATCCCGATGGCGGAGCTTACCGACCAGTACATGCGCTACGTGGATCTGGTGAGGGAGAGCGATCTGGAGCTGGCCGCAGCCTATCTCGTGATGTCCGCGACGCTCATGCAGATCAAGAGCAGGCTTCTGCTGCCTTCCGTGAGGACGGCCGAGGGGACGGAACCCGAGGATCCGAGGGCGGAACTCATGCGCCGTCTTGAGGAGTACGAGCGGATTCGTTCTGCGGCGCTCAAGCTGCAGGCCATGCCGAGAATAGACCGGGACTTCCGTGTCGCCGAGGCGGAGCGCTGCGTGCCCGTGGTGGCGCTCCAACCCGATGTGACGCCCGAGATGCTCGCATCGGCCTGGGCTGCCGTCGCCGCCCGTCTCAAGCTTCGGGACAGGCACAAGGTGAGCAGGCAGGAGCTTTCGGTGAGGGAGCACATGACGGCCCTTCTGAAGCGCCTGCAGACGGAGCCCTTCGTGACGCTGGAGGGGCTCTGGAACGGCACCCGAGACCGCGAGACGATGACCGTGTGGTTCCTGGCGCTCCTCGAGCTTGCCAAGGAGGGAATGATCATCCTCACTCAGGGAGCGCCCTACGCGCCGCTCTACGCCACGCTGCCCGAGGATGCGGGCACGCTTGAGCTTCGTTGCCCCGATCCCGATCCGCTCGTGCTGACGAGCTGAGACGGTGAACGGACAAAACAAAACCCCGCCGGGCGGAGAGCCTGACGGGGTTTTTGTCTTTGCCTGAGCGTGGAGGCTGTTTAGGCTTCTCCGCCGAGGAGAGCGCGCTTGGCGGCGGCCTTTTCATCCTGCTCCTTGAGGATGATTTCGGCACGGGCGAAGGCGAACTCCATGTTCGGCACGAGGTTTGCACCGAGACGCTGGGCGATGTTGGTGCGCTTGAGCTGGGCGAGCGGGTGGCCGGAGGCGCCCGCAATGATCAGCTCGTGGTTGTGGCGGTGCAGGGCGCGTGCATAGACTTCGATCTGGTCCATCGCGGAGTTGTCGATGTTGAGCAGGTCGGTGAAGTCAAGGATCACGATGCGGGCTGCGGAGGCCGACGTGATGCGGGCCGGATCGGTCACGTGCTCGAGCTTGGAGACGGAGCCGAAGAAGAGGGCGCCCTTGATGTGCCAGGCCTCGACCGTGTCGGGCACGTTGAACGGAAGCGTGACGGGTTCGACGACCGTCAGGTTGTTCATGCGCATCAGGAAGAAGACGCAGGCAACGACGAGGCCGAACTGGACGGCGACCGTCAGGTCGAAGATCACGGTCAGGAAGAACGTGATGAGAAGCGTCGCCTTGTAGGAGAGCGTCATCGAGCGCAGGCGCAGGAACTCGCGCCAGTTGCCCATGTTCCAGGCCACGAAGACGAGGATGGCGGCAAGCGCGCAGAGCGGGATGTTGCTCGCAAGCGGGGCGGCGGCGAGGATCACGACGAGAAGCGTGATGGCGTGGACCATGCCCGCGACGGGCGAGAAGGCGCCGGACTTGATGTTCGTGACGGTACGGGCGATTGTGCCGGTGGCGGGGATGCCGCCGAAGAACGGAACGATCATGTTGGCGACGCCCTGGCCCATCAGTTCCTGATTGGGGTCGTGGCGGTCGTCGTTCATCGTGTCGGCCACGCGGGCGCACAGCAGGCTTTCAATGGAACCGAGCACGGCGATCGTGATCATCGGGCCGAGAAGCTGCTTGGCGGTGTCCCACTCGAGGTCGGGGATCTGCAGGCTCGGGAGGGACTGCGGAATGCCGCCGAACTTGGAGCCGATCGTTTCGACGGGAAGGCCGAAGACCGTGACGATGATCGTGGAGAGCACGAGGACGACGACGGTGCCGGGCAGGTGGGCGAGCCAACGCTTCCACTGCGGGCCGCTCATCTGATAGCCCTTGGGCCAGAACTTGACGATGAGGAAGCTCGCAAGCGCAAGGCCGAAGGCCCACGGATTGATCGTGCCGATGTTGTTGATGATCGTGTTGACCTGGCCGAAGAAGTCGGCGGGCATCTTGGCGACGGTGAGGCCGAGGAAGTCCTTGACCTGCTGCAGGCCGATCATGACCGCAATGCCGTTCGTGAAGCCGATCACGATCGATACGGGGATGAACTTGATGAAGCCGCCGATCTTGAAGAGGCCCATCAGGAAGAGGATGACGCCTGAGCCGAGCGTGGCGAGCATGAGGTTGCTCAAGCCGTACTGGGCGATGATGCCGTAGATGATGACGACGAAGGGGCCGGCGCCGAGAAGCGAGATGAGGAAGCCAGCGATGATGGCGGTGTAGAGGCCCGATTCGGGCGGCACGCCGGAGGCGATGCCGAAGGCCATGGCGAGCGGCAGGGCCACCATGCCCACGGTGAGGCCGGCGGAGATGTCGCGCGACAGCATGCGGCTGTCGTATTCCTTCAGGCAGGTGAGGAGCACCGGATGGAATTTGGCCAGCGGCACGTGGTGCATGAATTCGCGGGCCATGTCTTTGAAGCTCATGTCGAAAACCGGATGAGGTGAGGGAAAAACGTCTAATTGTAAGAAAAGGCATCCTCCTTAGGAAGAGGATGCCTTTGCTCAATCGCAAGCAATGGCCAAAAAATCAGGCCTATTGCGCAAATAAGTCGATCTTATCGGATGCGCATGCCGGGAATAGCGCCGGAGTGCGGTTCGAGCACGAAGAGGCCGAGCGACTTGTCGGCGGCGTCGGAGGCGGCGAGAACCATGCCTTCGGAGACGCCGAAGCGCATCTTGCGCGGAGCGAGGTTGGCGATCACGACCGTCATGCGGCCTTCGAGCTGCTCGGGCTTGTAGGCGCTTGCAATGCCGGAGAAGACGTTGCGGGTGCGGCCTTCGCCCAGATCGAGCGTGAGGCGCAGAAGCTTCGTGGAGCCTTCGACGGGCTCGCACTTGACGATCTTGGCGACGCGCAGGTCGATCTTCGTGAAGTCGTCGATCGTGCACTCGGGAGCGATGGCTTCGCCGCCGGGCAGGACGGGTTCGGGCTCGGGAGCCTTTTCGGGGACGAGGACGTCAAGCTGCTTTTCCATGTCGACGCGCTGCATCAGGTGCTTGAAGGCCTTGATCGGGCTCGCGGAGGAGAGCGGCACGGAGACGCTCGCCCAGGTGAGAGGTTCGATCGAGAGGAAGTCCTCGACGCGGGTGGCCGTGGCGGGCAGCACGGGCTTGAGGTAGAGCGTGAGCAGGCGGAAGCCTTCGAGGGCGATCGAGGAGACGCGGTGCAGTTCGGCCCTGGCCTCGGGGTTCTTGGCGAGCTCCCACGGCTTTTCCTGATCGACGAACTCGTTGATCTTGTCGGCGAGCTCCATTACGAGGCGCGTGGCGCGGGCGAACTCGCGGATTTCGAAGAAGCCCTTGACTTCCTCGGCGCGGCTGCGGATGGCTTCAAGCAGCGGATCCTGCATGGCGGAATCGTCGACGCGGCCCTCGAACTTCTTGAAGATGAAGCCCGCGGCGCGGCTGGCGATGTTGACGTACTTGCCGATCAGGTCGGAGTTGACGCGCTGGGCGAAGTCGGACTTCGTGAAGTCGACGTCCTCGACGCGGGAGTTCATCTTGGCGGCAAGGTAGTAGCGGAGCCATTCGGCGTCCATGCCGAGCTCGAGGTACTGCAGCGGCGAGATGCCGGTGCCGCGGCTCTTGGACATCTTCTCGCCGTTGACGGTCATGAAGCCGTGGGCGTTGACGTGATCGGGCACGCGGAAGGGCTTGCCGGCAAAGTGCAGCATGGCGGGCCAGAAGAGCGTGTGGAAGTAGATGATGTCCTTGCCGATGAAGTGGATCTGCTCCGTCTTTTCGTCGGAGAGGATGCCTTCGAAGTCGAGGCCCTGCTTGTCGCAGTAGTTCTTGAGCGAGGCGAGGTAGCCGACGGGGGCGTCAAGCCAGACGTAGAAGTACTTGCCCGGAGCGTCGGGAATGGCGATGCCGAAGTACGGTTCGTCGCGGGAGATGTCCCAGTCTGAGAGGTTGCCGTCCTTGCCGAGCCATTCGCTGTCCTTGGCGAGGACCTCCTGCTGCACGCGCGGCAGGCCGTCCTTGCCTTTGCCGTTGGTCCAGTCGCGGAGGAACTGGACGCACTGCGGGTCGGAGAGCTTGAAGAAGTAGTGCGTGGACTTGCGGATTTCCGGACGGGAGCCCGAAAGCGTGGAGTACGGGTTCACGACTTCCATCGGGGAGTAGACGGCGGAACACTTTTCGCAGTTGTCGCCGTACTGGTCGGTCGCGCCGCAGCGCGGACACGTGCCCTTGATGAAGCGGTCGGCGAGGAACATGCCCTTGACCGTGTCGTAGTACTGCTCGATCTCCTTCGTGTAGATGAGACCGGCGGCGACGAGGCGGCGGTAGATGTCCTGGCTGAGCTCGTGGTTTTCAACGGCGTCGGTGCTGTGCCAGTTGTCGAAGCTGATGTGGAAGCCGTCGAGGTACTGCTTGCGGCCTGCGGCGATTTCGGCGACGAAGGCCTGCGGCGTGATGCCGCGCTTCTGGGCGGCAATCATGATCGGCGCGCCGTGCACGTCGTCGGCGCCGACGAAGTGGACCTTGTTGCCGGACATGCGCTCGTGACGCACCCAGATGTCAGCCTGGATGTACTCCATGATGTGGCCCATGTGGAAGGCGCCGTTCGCGTAAGGCAAGGCGGTCGTAACAAAAAGATTGCGCTGACTCATCGTCGTGTTAAATCCGAAGTTGAAATGAAGGGCGCTTCGGAAAAACCGAAGCAATCAGTTATTTTAGCGTAGCGAAAACCCGAGGGGGCTTGGAGAGCCTTTCCAATCCGGGCCTTTTCAGGAAAATCAAAGGATCGGCGCGTAAAATCCGCATAACCACACGCGCGATGCGCGCGGACATCAACGGAGAAGAATCCCATGACCATTTCCACGGAAGCGATCAAGAGCGCCCTTTCCGCGCTGATCGACCCTGTCACCGGCACCGACTACGTGTCCGGCAAGATGTTCAAGAGCGCCGAAACCGACGAGAACGGCAACGTCAAGGTGTTCATTGAGCTCGGCTATCCCGCCAAGCACCGTGCCGAAGCCGTCGGTCAGGCCGTGGGCGAGGCCGTCCGCGCCGCAGGTGCCGCCTCCGTTGAGGTGAGCGTCACGCAGAACATCATCGCGCACAAGGTGCAGGGCACGCTTCGCGTCATGCCCGGCGTCAAGAATATCATTGCGGTGAGCTCCGGTAAGGGCGGCGTCGGCAAGTCCACGGTCTCCGCCAACCTCGCGCTCGCGCTTGCGCACGAAGGCGCCCGCGTCGGCGTGCTTGATGCGGACATTTACGGTCCGTCCCAGCCCAAGATGCTCGGCGCCTCCGGCCAGCCCGTGAGCGCCGACGGCAAGACGATGGAGCCGATGGAATCCCTCGGCCTGCAGATCAACTCGATCGGCTTTTTCACCTTCTTGACGCCGGATCGGCTTCATGATCGAGGAGGACGATCCGATGATCTGGCGCGGCCCGATGGCCGCAGGCGCCCTGCAGCAGCTCATCACCCAGACGAACTGGCACGACCTCGACTACCTGATCGTCGACATGCCTCCGGGAACGGGCGACATCCAGCTCACGCTCTCGCAGCAGGTGCCGCTCACGGGCGCCGTCGTCGTGACGACCCCGCAGGACATCGCGCTCATCGACGCCAAGAAGGGCCTGCGCATGTTCCAGAAGGTGAATGTGCCCATCCTCGGCATCATCGAGAACATGTCCGTCTTCATCTGCCCGCACTGCGGCGAAGTCGAGCACATCTTCGGTGAAGGCGGCGCCAAGCGCATGAGCGAGCAGTACGGTGTGCCGCTTCTCGGCGAGCTTCCGCTTTCGGCCAAGATCCGCGAACAGGCCGACAGCGGCCTGCCCACGGTCGCCGCCGAGCCCGATGGCAAGGAGGCCCTGATGTACCGCGAGATGGCGATGAAGGTCGCCGGCGCTCTCGCCCGCATCACGAAGGACTACACGGCCAAGATGCCCGGCATCCGCGTCGTGAACGACTGATCGAAAGAAAACGGCGTCGAAGGCCCGCGTTGAGCGCGGGTCTTCGCAGGCGAAAAAGCAAGAGGGGACGGCCGCAGGGCCGTCCCCTCTGTCCATGGAGTCCTTGGACTCAAAGACGATCAGTCTTCGTCAAAGTTCGGCGTCTCGACGCCGAGTACCTTGTGGAGCTTCGGCGACGTGGTCGTGTACTGCAGGAACACGCGCTTTTCCGGGAAGACGTAGTCGCAGGCCGCGAAGGCGGCGAGGGCGCATTCGTGGAAGCCGGAGAGGATGAGCTTCTTCTTGCCGGGGTAGGTGTTGATGTCGCCCACGGCGAAGATGCCCGGGATGTTCGTCTCAAAGCGGGCGGTGTCGACGACGATCTGCTTGCGGTCGAGCTCGAGGCCCCAGTTCTCGATCGGGCCGAGCTTGGGCTGCAGACCGAAGAAGACGAGCAGATGGTCGAGCGGGATGCGGCGCGTGACGCCGTCGGCGCCCGCGACGAGCACTTCGGTGAGCTTGCCGTCGGCTTCGTTGAAGCCCGTGACCTGGCCCACTTCGAACTGCATCTCCCAGTTCTCGCACAGTTCCTTCATCTTGGCGACGGAGGCGGCTTGGGCGCGGAAGCCGTCGCGGCGGTGAACGAGCACGACGCTTTCGGCGCGGCCCACGAGGTTGAGCGTCCAGTCGAGGGCGGAGTCGCCGCCGCCGCAGATGACGACGTTCTTGCCTTCAAAGACGGAGGGATCCTTGCAGCTGTAGTGAAGCTGCGTGCCCTCGAACTTCTCGATGCCCTTGACGCGGAGCGGACGCGGCTGGAAGGAGCCGACGCCGGCGGCGATGATCACGACCTTGGTCATGAAGCGGGTGCCGGTGCTCGTCTCGACGTAGAAGCGGCCGTCCTCCTGCTTTTCAACGCGGGTGACTTCTTGGCCGAGGTGGAAGACGGGGCCGAAGTGATGGTTCTGCTTGAGGAGGTTTTCTGTGAGCTCGTAGGAGGAGCAGACGGGAACGGCGGGAATGTCGTAGATGGGTTTCGTCGGATAGAGCTCCATGCACTGGCCGCCGACGTTGCGAAGCGAGTCGATGACGTGGCACTTGATTTCGAGCAGGCCGAGCTCGAACACCTGGAAGAGGCCGACGGGACCGGCGCCCACGACGACGGCATCGGTTTCAATGAGCTCATCGGTGGGCTCGGCAACGGTCATATAGTCTTCAATAGCCATGATTCTGTTTCGAATGGGTAAAAACGGTTGAGCCTTCCCCTCGGGGAAGGCGGTTGCGGTATTTTCGCACGCTTTCGGGCCCTGATGCAGGCGCCTGCGGGGCCTATCACTTGGCGCGCTCCTTCTCGATGAGGAGCTGCTCGCGCAGTTCGCGCAGGCGTGCGTCGATCTGGCTCATGGTGTAGAAGTCGCCGTCGGCGGCCTTCTGCCCGAGCGTCATCTGGTAGACGGCCGCCTCGGTGGAGCCATAGAGCGCGTACATCTCGCCCGTGTGCAGGTACTGGAGGCTCTTCTTGCCGAGCTTTTCGTAGGAGCGTGCGAGGAGTGCATGGTAGTTGGAGCTCTCCTGGCTTATCGCGGTGTTGCTGCGCAGGAAGTTGATGAGCTTCTGATGCTCGTTCTGGCTGTAGAGGAGGTCGACGTAGTTTTCCGCAATCATCGTGGAGAGCGGAAAGCGATCGACGGCGCTGCGGGCGTCCTCGACGGCCTTTCTCTTGTCGGCGGCGGTGCGGGCGGCGTCGTACTCGGTGCGCGTGAGATTGCGCACGAGAATGGCGCTCTTGCCCGCCTTCATGGCGAGGCGCGCCTCGACGAGGGCCTCGTCGGGTTCGTGCAGCTTCTGGGCCGCCACCGAGAGGCCGTAGTGAAGCACGGCCTCATTGACGCCCGAGGAGGTCTTGAGGCGGCGCTGGAATTCCTTCCTGACCTTGTACCAGCCGTCGTGGCGCGTCTCCTGCAGCACCTCAAGGCGCGCCTGGATCAGCTTGAAGTCGAGGCTGGCGCGGCGCAGGCGGGGCTCCCAGG
>OASX01001581.1_pt1 | contig 10685 bp, 6 predicted proteins | sample 1516531 | NCBI WGS metagenome assembly OASX01 (sample SAMEA2579911, study PRJEB22360) | human gut metagenome | biome: human gut; feature: human-associated habitat; material: faeces | place: Denmark | collected 2008/2010
TGTAATCGACGCCGGCGGTTTTGAAGGTTTGTTCGGTCTCATGGAGGCAGTGGGTACGGGCCTTGGGGGTGAGGGATTGGTATTGCTGTTCCGTGAGGGCGAGGACGGAGCTGCCTTCCAGGATGCCTGCGGTTGGCATTCCGGCGTTTTTGCCTTCTTTGATGTCAGCTATGGTGTCACCTACTTTGAGAACGCGGCGGACATCCATCAGGTGCATGGATTCCATGTTGCGGAAGATCATGTAGGGGTAGGGTCGGCCAATACCGCCTACGTCGTCGGGGCTGAACCAAAAGTCAGGGGCATATCCCTGCTCTGCGGCTTTGGGGGCTACGATTTTCATCATTTGTTCTGTGTATCCTGTGGTGGAGCCTATCTGAAGGCCCAGGCTTCGGAGTTTTTCTATGGTCTCCGGGACGTAGGGCTTGGGGGCAGCGAAGTCAGGGAGGATTTCCAGTATTGCTGTCTCGCTGTGCTCGTAGACTTCTTTTACATCCTGTTCTGTGAAGGGAGCGCCGTGGATCTGATACCATAAATTACGGATGCGTTCCATGGACAGCATAGTGCGAATGTGGTCTATTTTCAGCATGCCCATGGGGGCACGCACCTCCTCTATGGTGGGGGTGATACCGAATTCTTCAAAGGCTTTTATGAATGCCTGTACGGGTGCAAAGCTTCCGTAGTCTACTGTGGTTCCTGCCCAGTCAAATATAATTGCATCAAATCTGCTCATCTCTTGTCTGCCTCCAGAAATTCTTTGATAATGTTATAGAGGTTTTCCATGTCTTCATGGTAAATCTCGCCTATGTTTCCTATGCGGAAAGTATCCGCATCTGTGACTTTGCCGGGATAGATGGCGTAGCCTCTTTCTTTGATGTACCGGTACATCTCCTGAAAGGAGAAGTGGCTGCCTTCCGGGTAGTAGAAGGTTGTGATGATGGGGCCCTGGTATTTGCCTTCTATGTAGGGACGTATGCCCAGTTCTGCCATTTTTTCAATGAGATATCGGTTGTTTTCCTCATAGCGTCTGGCACGGGCCGGGATGCCGCCTTCCTCCTCCAGTTCTTCAAGAGCCTTGGCAAAGGCCAGAACTACATGGGTGGGAGATGTGAAACGCCATTTGCCGTCTTTGTTCATGGTCAGCCACTGGTCGTACAGGTCCAGGGACAGGCTTCTGGCTTTTCCGCTGCTGTCCATAAGTTTGTCTTTTCTGCAGATGATGAAGGAAAATCCGGGGACACCCTGGATGCATTTGTTGGCACTGCTGATAAGAAAATCAATGCCCCAGTCTGCTGCCGGGATATCCACACCGCCGAAGCTGGACATAGCATCCACGATAAAGGTCCTTCCCATGTCTTTTACCACTTTTGCAACAGATTCAATATCGTTTAGGATACCGGAGGTTGTTTCGCTGTGGACCATGGATACATGGGTGATCTCCGGGTCTTCTTTTATGATCTTTTTGATGATCTTGGCTGAGGGGACTTTGTCGTATTCCTCACGGTACAGCACATAGGGAATACCTGCGTGGGCAGCAATATCTGCCATTCTCTCGCCGTAGGCACCGTTTGCGGCAATGAGAAGTTTGTCGCTCTTGCCGATCACACTGGTGAGGACGGACTCCACACCAAAGGTGCCGCTGCCCTGCATCAGGACAACTGTGTATTCCGGTTCGGTTACATGAGCCAGTTTCAGAAGCTGGCTGCGAATACTAAGAGTGATTTTTTTGTAGTCATCATCCCATGTGCAGTGGTCAAAAAGCATCTCTTTTTTTACGGTGTCTGTCGTGGTCAGAGGACCTGGGGTTAATAATTTATAGTTTAACATGTTTCTATTCTCCTGTATGTGATTTTATTGGTATCTTTCACAGCCTTCGTTTATTTACATTCTTCCGAAAGCTCCTGGTGCCGTTCCAGTAAGGAAACGGTGAGCTTCTCTGGAAATACTTTTGGGTAGGCGGACATATTTTCAGGGTCTGCCTCCTCGCCCTCGTAGATAGGGTTCGGATATGTCCTGATCAGCTCGCTTCTTCCTTTTTCCACAATGCACTGAGCCATTTCCATGGCCAGAGGGTTCGCCTCTTTTTTGTCAATGACTGCAACGGACTCTGTGAGGGAGAAGTTGCCCTCTTTGGGGTCCACGTAGTCCACGGGAAGGCCGTCTTTTTTGTCAGCAACTGCCTGGTGGCGGAGGCCGAATCCCACTGCCACCTCACCGGCACGGATTTTCTTAAGCGGCGCAGAGCCTGAACTCTCGATGTGGGCGCCGGCATTTTCATAGATGCCTTTCAGGACGTCTTTGGCACCGTTCTCGCCGTATTCACTGACAAGCGCCTGCATAAGAAGCCATGCTGTGGATGAACTTTTGATATCTGTCACGGATAGCAGGTCTTTGTATTCCGGTTTTGTCAGGTCTTTCAGGCTCTCCGGTCTGTCCAGGTTGTTTTCGCTGAGCATCTCTGTGTTCAGGATAATGGCGCCCTCCTGGGAGGTGATGGGTGCATAAAATGCCGGAAACTCAGTGAGGGTTTTATAGTCAAAGGTCAGATCCAGAAACATATTGTTCTGCTCCTGTGCACTGTCCAGATAGAAAGAGCTCATGGTTACCATGTCCGCCTCAATATCTTTCCCCTCTGCCAGCAGTTTGCCGCCTAGTTCTGAGGTGCCGAAGGTCTGGAACAGGTACTTTCCCTCATAACCGTTTGCATCCAGTGTCTCTTTCATAGCCTCCACAGCCTCGTCATCTGCATTGGAATAGATTACTACCTGTTTCTCACTGCCCGAACCGCACCCTGCAAGAACGGATGCCGCCAGGGCTGCTGTCATCATAAATGCTGTCACTTTTTTCATTTTCATACTTTCTGTACTCCTCTTTTCTTTTTTAATATGGATGATTCCAGGATCTTTCCAGGATGGAATTCTCTCTGGGACAGGTATCCCACTAGTCCTTTCACCACCAGATTCGTTGCCAGGATCAAAAGGGACAGGACGAATATTTCATTGAATCTGGTGTAATACTGCAGCTCTTTTATTTTGGTGGTGATGACCATGGTTCTGGCTCCGGCGATAAAGATGACGGCGCTGACTGTCACCATGGCATTGACAAAATAGTAGCTGAATACCTCCAAAATGGTGGAGCGCATGTTTGGCGTTACGATCCTGAAAATGGTTTTCGCCCAGGAATCCCCCATCAGGAGGGCTGTTGTCTCCCAGGAACTGTTGAGCTTTTCCAGAGAGTTTTTCATCATCAGGTACGGGGTGGAAAAAAAATGTACCACATTGCACAGGATGATAAGCGCTAAGGTATTCTGCAGCGGTGTACCTGTAAAAATAAGCAGAAATGCTATACCGATCACCATGCCCGGAATCGTGTTGGTGACCAGGGCAATGCTCTCAATGATGCCCTTCCACCTCCTTCCAAGCTGGCTTCTGGCTGTGGCAAGGGCCGCTCCATAGGTGGTGACAAGTCCTGCCAGCGCAGTCAGCACTGCCATGAGCAGGGAATTCTTAAATACCCCCAGCAGACTGCTGTCCCGGAAGACTTCCGTCACATGAGACAGGGTAAAATTTGTTCTGTAGGGCCATTCCTCCACAAAGGGAACCACAAAGATCACGGCAAATACGGAGAGGATCACAAGCAGAACTACACCGCTTGTCAGGCCGCAGAAAAAATCTCTTCTCCTGTTCTGTCTTATTTCTATGGCGGAAATCTTGTTGTACCGGACATTGTAGCGTTCCAGCCAGTGAAGCAGGGAAATGCTCAGCACAGAGGGGAGCAGCATCATCATTGCCACTACCGCTCCATTCCGGAAATTTGGCACACTGCCAAGCATTTCGTTGTAAAGAACGGTTGCCACAACCTCAAACTTACCTCCCACCGACGCGGGAATCCCGTAGTCAGTAAAACACAGAAAAAAGCACTGTATCATGGAGGCTGCGAGAGTGCCCAGAAGTGGGCGCACCACGGTTCCCATAAAGGTGGCAAAAGGTTTATCTCCCATGACTCTTGAGACCACCATGAATTTTTTATCTATGTAGCTCATGGTGTTCAAAATAAGCAGGAAGGAAACGGGAAGTGTATAGATCACATACCCCAGAAGCAGGCCGTTAAAGCCGTAGATCTCAAAGATCTGACGTCCGAAAAGCCTCGTCAGAAGTCCCTGTTTGCCGAAGGAGTAAATAATGGCAAACCCATAGGTAATTGTGGGGAGCAGCATGGGAAGAACCGCCAAAGTACGGATCAGTTTCTTTGTCCTCTTTTTCAGATTGGTGTAATGGATCGTGTAAGCCAGGAAAAATGCCAGCAGAGTAGCCAGAAGCGCACTGCACACGGAAATCCACAGACTGTTCAAAAGTGCCCTGCCGAATCCTTTTCCGGTCAGCACTGCAATGTAGTTTTCCGCGGACAATCCATCTGTCCCCTCAAAGGATTTTCCCAGCAGCCTTACTATGGGAACTGCAAGAAATATCAAAAACAGGAGGACCACCAGTACATAAATCACCTTTATTTCCTTTTCATTTCTTTTTATCATACAGTCACACCACCTGCAGACTCACCTGCTTATCCTGGCGGAACAGCATGAAAATATTGTTTTTCTTGATTTCCAACTGGTTCAGGATGAACTCTTTTACAAAGAGGTTCTGCGGAGCAGTTATGATTTCCTCCGGACATCCGTACTGGGAAATGGTTCCTTTGTTTACGATCAGCACTTTATCGGACAGGGTCAGCGCCTCCTCCGGATCGTGGGTGACGATGATGGTGGTCAGATGGAATTCCCTGGCGATCTCTTTGATCTTCTCCTTGATGGATTCCTTGATAACGCCGTCCAGGGCACTAAGAGGCTCGTCCAGAAGAAGGATCTTAGGCTTCATCACCATGGTTCTGGCCAGCGCCACACGCTGCTTCTGGCCTCCGGAGAGCTGTTCTATCTTCTTCTCCAGATGCTCCTCAAGCCCCAGAAGATGAATGAATTCCTGTACTTCCTTCTCGCTGGATATGTCCGGTTTGTTTCTGAGGCCGTATGTAATGTTTTCATATACATTTAAATTGGGAAACAGGGCATAATCCTGGAATACAATATTAAATCCGCGTTCCTCCATAGGTACGTCTGTGATATCTTTGTCGTTAAATATGATCTTTCCTTCATCTAAATCCGTAATGCCCAGTATCAGGTTCAAAAGTGTTGTCTTGCCGCATCCGGACGGGCCCAGTATAGAGACGATTTCTCCCTCCTCGATACAAAGATTGATATTCTGCAAAATGGTGACCCCGTCATAGGATTTCTTTACATTCTGAAGTTCTAACATGAAATGTATTCTCCTTTCCTTTCATGTACAGCGCTGCTGCTGACAATGCCTATTAAACTGCATTTTCGTCTTTTCATCCATCCTGTTTTCGTAAGCTCTTCGTTAAATGCCTGTAAAGCAGGCCGGAACGTCCCGTTTTACAAAAACTGTCTGTGGATTTAACAATGGGATGATAGAACTGTTTCCTATATGGATGTATGATAAAAAAACACTGAAGGAGCTGGATGGATCAGAAAGCAGTAGGGGAAAAAGACGCTCGTGCAAGAGAATCCGTCAGGCGGCTGAAGAATTTAATGCTGCTGAGGAGCGAAGGTCATCCTGCCGGGAGACCCGAACCAGATTGACCATCCTTTTCCGGATGAGAGGACCAATGGCCTCAGCTCTGCATAAGAATATATGAAAGGAAACCCGCTCTGCTGTCAAATCACACTCACAGCAGATGAATGCGAACATTCTGACCCGGCTACAGATGCCGTCAGAAGGGTAAAAGAAAAGAAATATGAATGAAAATATTTATAAGGAACTGAAGAAATCCGAAGAAGTGAAAGCATACATGGAACAGGGCAATCACAGCCTGGGTGTCCTGGGCTTCACGGAGCACTCCTGCCGGCATGCCGTCAAGGTTGCTGAGACAGCAGGAAAAATACTGAAAAAACTTGGATATGGAAAGCGTGAAGTGGAGCTTGCAAAAGTGGCCGGACTCCTTCACGATGTTGGAAACTGTATCAACCGCAGCGACCACGCCCACAGCGGTGCGCTTATGGCTATGCACATTCTTCAAAAATATAAACTTTCGCCAAGGGACACTGCAGTGATCATAAGCGCCATCGGTCAGCACGATGAGGGAACCGGCAGCGCTGTAGATCCGGTCTCCGCGGCTGTCATTCTGGCTGACAAGACAGATGTGCGCCGCAACCGAGTGCGCAACCCCATACGGGAAAATTTCGATAAGCACGACAGAGTCAATTATGCTGCCATCTCCTCCGCACTCTCCATTCATATGGATAAAAAAATCATCCAGCTCAATATTGAACTGGATGAAGAGATTTGTTCCATTATGGATTACTTTGAGATTTTCATGCAGCGTATGCTCATGTGTAAACGGGCCTCGGAAATGCTGGGCATGAAATTCAAACTGATGGCAAACGGCAATAAGATCTGCTGATACCGCCGTTGTTATTCTTTTGCGGTATTTCCGTCTGCAAGGGCATTTGCCAGTCTCGCAAAGTCCGCCAGCGTCAGTGTCTCTCCCCGGATACCGGCCTGAAAACCGCAGGATTCTATGGTGCGCTGTATTTCCTCTTTGGAAAATGACAACTCCGGAGAATTGTTCAGTCCGTTAGCCAGTGTCTTCCGCCTCTGGTTAAAGGAGGCTCTGATCAATCGGAACATGAGCTTTTCATCCCTTACGTCCACAGGCGGTTCTCTGTGGCGTGTCAGGCGTATGACCGCACTTCCCACTTTCGGTCTCGGCATGAAGCAGTTTGGAGGCACATTTGCCACAATGTACGGATCAGCGTAATACTGGACTGCCAGAGACAGGGCGCCGTAGTCTTTGGTTCCCGGTCCCACCTGCATGCGGTCTGCTACCTCTTTCTGCACCATAACCGTGATGGATGCAATAGGCACATCACTTTCAAATAATCCCATGATAATCGGCGTCGTAATATAATATGGCAGATTCGCCACAACTTTGATTGGTTTTCCAGCGTTGTGCTCCTCTGCCAGTTTTTTGATATCGACTTTCAGAATGTCTTCGTTTAATATGGTGACATTCGGAAATTCCTGAAGCGTATCTTCCAAAATAGGAATCAGCGTCTTGTCGATCTCTACCGCATATACCTTTCCGGCGGCCTGTGCCAGATACTGGGTCATGTTTCCGATACCGGGGCCTATCTCCAGCACAAAGTCATCCTTTGTAATATGTGCGGCATCTATTATTTTGTCGAGTACATGGGTATCGATTAAAAAGTTCTGCCCGTATTTTTTCTGAAAAACAAAATCATATTTCTGCAGGACCTCTATGGTCCTTTTCGGATTTCCCAGGTATGGGGCTGTCATCTTTTCATCTCCCGTCATAATTTAATGTTCCCCGGCAGGCCGGAGTTTACACACTCCAATGCGCTGCCGGGGATTATTTTATACATCAAAGTCTTTTTCGTAAAGCATAATGCGTCCGCTCTCATCCAGGTGGCGTTTTGCCACTTTTTTGCCCGGGCGTCTTCCGCCTCTGGAGGCACGTTTGATTGCGTTGTCCATCATCTCTTTTACCTGTCCCACTGATACGGGATCGTCTTCGTCCTGGTTGTCACCAATCAAGGTGTACAGAGCCAGAACAGCCATGTCATCAATTTTGTATCCCATCTCTTTGGAATATGTCTTTGCAAAGGATACCAGCTCGTCATTGGTAAATACCGGAATGACTACGCGGGAATCAAATTTCTCCATAAACTCCGGATACGTCTTCTCCAGGCTCTGAATGCCCGGCTTCAAGTCTTCCAAAATAACAGTCAGACGGTTTGTCCTGAATTCCATGGCCTTGGAAAGTTTCTCTATCACATCCGCTTTTAAAGATGAAGCGTTTTCTACTACCAGAAAGCCGCCGGCCAGCTTGTCAACTACATAGGCCGGGTCCTTCTCATTCATCTTCTCCGCATCCAAATATGCGATCTTGGCGCCTTCCATATGGCGCTCCTTACAGATGGCTTTTATCAGGCCCTCTGACAGGCGGGTCTTGCCTGCACCTTCGCGTCCTGTAATCACTATATTTCCGGATTTTGATGTCCTTTCACAGGCAGACTCCTGTGCAATGTCAAGTGCTTCTGTAATCTGCTGGGTCAGGCCCGGTATGGGAGCAAAGTAAGTGAAGAGACGTTTCTGTTCTTCCGGGGTAAGGTGATGTCTCAGTATGGATTCTGTGGCAGTCCCTGCAGGAGACATGGATGCCTCTTTAGGCATACGCTTGTCTTCAGCAACTGTCTGGACCAATTCATCCTCCGGATATTCAGGCTGTTCAAAACTTTCAGACCGGTCAGCTTTTCCTGGCTGTGCATAATCTCCCGGCTGCGCGGCGCTCTTGGACTGTGCCGTTGTCTCCGGCTCCATAACTGCTGACTCCAGGGCTTTCTGCAGATCTATTGTCATACCGCCAAGTCCTGCTTTCACTTCATCTACCGGTATTTCGATGGTTCTGCCTTCTAAATCGTCCGGTTCTGAGGTGATGGCTGCCTCTGCCATGATGGATTCCATGGACGGCTGCTCCAGCTCTGGCTGGACGGGTTCCGGGGCCGCCTGCTGTGGCTGAACTGACTCCGGTACTGCCTGGTCAAACTGGGGGGATTCCGGTGCTGTCTGCTCAGCCTGGAATGATTCCGCTTCCGCCTGCTGCGGCTGAGCTGATTCATATGCTGTCTGTTCAACCTGGAATGATTCCGCTTCCGCCTGCTGCGGCTGAGCCGGTTCATATGCTGCCTGTTCAGCCTGGAATGATCCCGCTTCCGCCTGCTGTGGCTGAACCGGTTCATAAACTGTCTGTTCAGACTGGGCAGCTTCCCCATCCGGAACCGTTGGCTGTGAGCCGATCGTATATTCTCTTACCGGCTCCTCCACTGCTTCTGAAACCGGCTGCTGTTCCTGATCTGCTTCATATATTGGCTGTGGTTCACTTCTAACCTTTGCTGCATCTGCCTCATTGGATTCTGCCGATATCTCAGACGGCATCACCGTGTCTTCTGCCACATTTGCCGCTGTTTCGGCCACGGCTTCAACTGCCGGTGTTACCCCTTCGGATACCTTTGCGACTGCCTGTGCCAGCTCTCCTGCTGTCTCAGCCAGAATAGCGTCCAAATCAACCTCCCGGACAGGCTCTCTCGGTGCCTCGACAGGTCTTGATACCGGTTGTTTCATGGCTGCAGGTGTGATGCTGGATGATGCAGGTTTGTCCGGTTCCAGTTCTTTTACCACGTAATCCCTGGTGTCATCTTCCATGCCGTAGCTCTGTATATCATCTGCGGCAGATTCTGCCGGCGCATCTGTCTCAGCCTCCGGCTCTTCTGCTTTCGGGCCGCCGGAGAATACATCCCGGATACCCTTTGCAATTTTATCCTGTAAAACCCCTGTTGTTTCCAGAATCGGTGAAAATACGGATACTTCCTCCGGTGCCTTTCCGGTTGCCCTGGAGCGGACTGACTCGATATGGGGCATTTCATCTGTATTCTGTTCTGCAATTCCTGTACCCACGGACTGGCTGACAAGCTTTGAAGCCGCCTGTGTGGCTGCGGTTGCCGCGGCGCTCTCCGGTGACGGTTCCACATAACGATTTCTGTACTTTTCCTCCTGGCTTGGAGAAAGCGGAGCATATTTCATTTTCAGCTCCATGGCTTTTATCACGTATTTGCCTTCACTGAACCAGAGAATCAGGTCATCGCATTCTTCCACACATTTGTCCTTCATACCGGCCTTGGCATACAGCCTTGCCAGCTCATAAGACCAGCGCTCCGTATACTCACGTCCCTTGTATTCTTCCAGAATTGCGATCTGTTCCTGGATGGGTGAACGTCTTCCTCTGTAGATCTTGTACTTTAATATGTAACGTGAGTTATCATTCGGGGAGATTTCTACAAACTGGTTGTAATATTCCACTGCCTCATCAAAATTCCCCATTTTGATTGCCAGCTCAACCAGCCGGTATATTACTGTTTTTCCTATAGGTGCCCTCTGATGTGCCAGTATGAGCAGCCTGCGGCTGTCTTCATACCGTTTATTCGCCTCATAAATCTCGCCGACCATACAGAGTGTTCTTGCACTTCGCACCCTGCGCCAGTCAATCGTATCGACAATTTCCAGAGCCCCCTTATAGTCCTGCCTGTCAACCAGATCGTTGATCACGTCCAGCTTGGCACGGTATTCGTTCTTGTCCACTGTTTTCACCTCTGTTAGTATATTCTTCAATTTCGAGTAGTCTTCAGACATTATTACGGTAGGGTATATTTCTCCATAATTATTTTCAGTGTACCATAGACCAAAAAGGATGTCAAAAGAAATGATTGGCACGTAGTTTTGACAAATACACCAATTATTACATGTCAGATATATTTTATCATCAAATTCAGAAATCATTTTAATATTTTCTATTTTGTCAGTATTCTACCCGTATTTTAAACCGATAACGGCAAGTAAACGTCTGACACAAACAGCGTTCTATATCGTGTCCCGCATCGAACTGCTTACACCTCCCGCCTAAACGCACAGCCGGGTCTGGCCATAAGCTTCCCTGTACGGGCGTTTAGGAGCGCTTAGAGAATCTTACGAGATCCACACGCTAGCAAGCACTTAGTGAAGAGCCCTAAGGCGATGAACTTAGTGCGGGTTGCGTGTTAGCTC
>OASX01001586.1_pt1 | contig 10648 bp, 8 predicted proteins | sample 1516531 | NCBI WGS metagenome assembly OASX01 (sample SAMEA2579911, study PRJEB22360) | human gut metagenome | biome: human gut; feature: human-associated habitat; material: faeces | place: Denmark | collected 2008/2010
CACAAAAGTGGAACCAGTGTAGCGAAATAATTTAATCGGAGGCTTTCTCTTTTTTCTTTCTTTTGGCAGGTGATTAATTTTTTTTCAGCAATAATTACAAATTAAAAACAGCAGGGAATGAAAATTGTCCAGCATAATCCCCTGAATGGTAGTGAATTATTCCACCCTCTATGCCGTTATTTTATGCTGACAACGGTGCTTTTTTCTGTTTATCTATCAATAAACCCAGAATATTATCTGTTCTTAATTTACTGAAAAATAGGGATTTTAGTAGTTTTTAATACGAAATCTTGCGCTAAGCTCTTAATCAGGCAGATAAAAGCTGCGCGACATAAAAGTAGAACAGTTTGATTTTTTGACACATAAAAACAAAGCAGCACTACATCACGAATGGGGATTTTGAATAATGAAACGGAATGCGAAAACGATCATCGCAGGGATGATTGCACTGGCAATATCACACACCGCGTTGGCTGACGATATTAAAGTTGCCGTTGTCGGCGCAATGTCTGGCCCGGTTGCCCAGTGGGGCGATATGGAATTTAACGGCGCGCGCCAGGCCATTAAAGACATTAATGCCAAAGGGGGAATTAAGGGCGATAAACTGGTTGGCGTGGAATATGATGACGCCTGCGACCCGAAACAAGCCGTTGCGGTCGCCAATAAAATCGTTAACGACGGCATTAAATACGTTATTGGCCATCTGTGTTCCTCCTCTACCCAACCTGCATCAGATATCTACGAAGACGAAGGTATTCTGATGATCTCGCCGGGGGCAACCAACCCGGAACTGACCCAGCGCGGTTATCAACACATCATGCGTACTGCCGGTCTGGATTCTTCCCAGGGGCCGACTGCCGCAAAGTATATTCTTGAAAAAGTGAAACCTCAGCGCATCGCCATCATTCACGATAAACAACAGTATGGCGAAGGGCTGGCGCGTTCGGTGCAGGACGAGCTGAAAGCAGCTAACGCCAACATCGTCTTCTTCGACGGCATTACTGCCGGGGAAAAAGATTTCTCCGCACTAATTGCTCGCCTGAAAAAAGAGAATATCGATTTTGTTTATTACGGCGGTTACTACCCTGAAATGGGGCAGATGCTGCGCCAGGCCCGTTCCGTCGGCCTGAAAACCCAGTTTATGGGACCAGAAGGCGTGGGTAATGCGTCGCTGTCGAACATTGCCGGCGATGCTGCCGAAGGCATGTTGGTCACCATGCCAAAACGCTATGACATGGATCCGGCAAACCAGGGCATTGTTGATGCGCTGAAAGCTGACAAGAAAGATCCGTCCGGGCCATATGTCTGGATCACCTACGCGGCGGTGCAATCTCTGGCGACTGCTCTTGAGCGTACCGGCAGCGATGAGCCGCTGGCGCTGGTGAAAGATTTAAAAGCTAACGGTGCAAATACCGTGATTGGGCCGCTGAACTGGGATGAAAAAGGCGATCTTAAGGGATTTGATTTTGGTGTCTTCCAGTGGCACGCCGACGGTTCATCCACGGCAGCCAAGTGATCATCCCGCCGCCCGTGAAATGCGGGCGGGTTTAGAAAGGTTACCTTATGTCTGAGCAGTTTTTGTATTTCTTGCAGCAGATGTTTAACGGCGTCACGCTGGGCAGTACCTACGCGCTGATAGCCATCGGCTACACCATGGTTTACGGCATTATCGGCATGATCAACTTCGCCCACGGCGAGGTTTATATGATTGGCAGCTACGTCTCTTTTATGATCATCGCCGCGCTGATGATGCTGGGTATTGATACCGGGTGGCTGCTGGTGGCGGCGGGATTCGTCGGCGCAATCGTCATTGCCAGCGCCTACGGCTGGAGTATTGAACGGGTGGCCTATCGCCCGGTGCGAAACTCTAAGCGTTTGATTGCCCTGATTTCCGCAATCGGCATGTCTATCTTCCTGCAAAACTACGTCAGTCTGACCGAAGGTTCGCGCGACGTGGCGCTGCCCAGCCTGTTTAACGGTCAGTGGGTGGTGGGTCATAGCGAAAACTTCTCCGCCTCTATTACTACCATGCAGGCGGTGATCTGGATTGTCACCTTCCTTGCCATGCTGGCGCTGACGATTTTCATTCGCTACTCCCGCATGGGGCGCGCCTGTCGTGCCTGCGCAGAAGATCTGAAAATGGCGAGCCTGCTCGGCATCAACACCGACCGGGTGATTGCGCTGACTTTTGTGATTGGCGCTGCGATGGCAGCGGTGGCGGGCGTTCTGCTCGGTCAGTTCTACGGCGTAATTAACCCCTACATCGGCTTTATGGCCGGAATGAAAGCCTTTACCGCAGCGGTGCTCGGCGGAATTGGCAGTATTCCAGGGGCGATGATTGGCGGCCTGATTCTGGGGATTGCGGAGGCGCTCTCTTCTGCCTATCTGAGTACGGAATATAAAGATGTGGTCTCATTCGCCCTGCTGATTCTGGTGCTGCTGGTGATGCCGACCGGTATTCTGGGTCGCCCGGAGGTAGAGAAAGTATGAAACCGATGCATATTGCAATGGCGCTGCTCTCTGCCGCCATGTTCTTTGTCCTCGCGGGCGTCTTTATGGGCGTGCAACTGGAGCTGGACGGCACCAAACTGGTGGTCGGCAGCGCTTCGGATGTTCGTTGGGAATGGGTGTTTATTGGCACGGCGGTGGTCTTTTTCTTCCAGCTTGTGCGACCTGCTTTCCAGAAAGGGTTGAAAAGCGTTTCCGGGCCGAAGTTTATTCTGCCTGCGATTGATGGTTCCACGGTGAAACAGAAACTGTTCCTTGTAGCGCTGCTGGTTCTTGCGGTGGTGTGGCCGTTTATGGTGTCGCGTGGGACGGTGGATATCGCCACTCTGACCATGATCTACATTATCCTCGGCCTTGGGCTGAACGTGGTGGTTGGGCTTTCTGGCCTGCTGGTGCTCGGTTACGGCGGCTTTTACGCCATTGGCGCTTATACCTTTGCCCTGCTCAATCACTATTACGGCCTTGGTTTCTGGACTTGCCTGCCGATTGCCGGGTTAATGGCAGCGGCGGCGGGTTTCCTGCTCGGCTTCCCGGTGTTGCGTCTGCGCGGTGACTATCTGGCGATCGTCACCCTCGGTTTCGGTGAAATTGTGCGCATATTGCTGCTTAATAACACTGAAATTACCGGCGGCCCGAATGGCATTAGTCAGATCCCGAAACCGACCTTTTTTGGCCTCGAATTTAGTCGTACTGCCCGTGAAGGCGGCTGGGATACGTTCAGCAATTTCTTTGGCCTGAAATACGATCCGTCCGATCGCGTTATCTTCCTCTACCTGGTGGCGTTGCTGCTGGTGGTGTTTTCTTTGTTCGTTATTAACCGTTTGCTGCGAATGCCGCTGGGCCGTGCGTGGGAAGCGTTGCGAGAAGACGAGATTGCCTGCCGTTCGCTGGGCTTAAGTCCGCGTCGTATCAAGCTGACCGCCTTTACCATCAGCGCCGCGTTTGCGGGGTTTGCCGGAACGTTGTTCGCAGCGCGCCAGGGTTTTGTCAGCCCGGAATCCTTCACCTTTGCTGAATCGGCATTTGTGCTGGCGATTGTGGTGCTCGGTGGTATGGGATCGCAATTCGCGGTGATTCTGGCGGCAATTTTGCTGGTGGTCTCGCGCGAGTTGATGCGTGATTTCAACGAATACAGCATGTTAATGCTCGGTGGTTTGATGGTGCTGATGATGATCTGGCGTCCGCAGGGCTTGCTGCCCATGACGCGCCCGCAACTGAAGCTGAAGAACGGCACAGCGAAAGGAGAGCAGGCATGAGTCAGCCATTATTATCTGTTAACGGCCTGATGATGCGCTTCGGCGGACTGCTGGCGGTAAACAACGTCAATCTTGAACTGTACCCGCAGGAGATTGTCTCGCTAATCGGCCCTAACGGTGCCGGAAAAACCACGGTCTTCAACTGTCTGACCGGATTCTACAAACCCACTGGCGGCACTATTTTACTGCGCGATCAACATCTGGAAGGTTTGCCGGGGCAGCAAATCGCCCGTATGGGCGTGGTGCGCACCTTTCAGCATGTGCGTCTGTTCCGTGAAATGACGGTAATTGAAAACCTGCTGGTGGCGCAGCATCAGCAACTGAAAAGCGGACTGTTCTCCGGCCTGTTGAAAACACCCTCTTTCCGCCGCGCCCAGAGCGAAGCGCTCGACCGCGCCGCCACCTGGCTTGAGCGCATTGGTTTGCTGGAACACGCCAACCGTCAGGCGAGTAACCTGGCCTATGGTGATCAACGCCGTCTGGAGATTGCCCGCTGTATGGTGACGCAGCCGGAGATTTTAATGCTCGACGAACCGGCAGCAGGTCTTAACCCGAAAGAGACTAAAGAACTGGATGAGCTGATTGCCGAACTGCGCAATCATCACAACACCACTATCTTGTTGATTGAACACGATATGAAGCTGGTGATGGGGATTTCAGACCGGATTTACGTAGTCAATCAGGGGACGCCACTGGCAAACGGTACACCGGAGCAGATCCGTAATAACCCGGACGTGATCCGTGCCTATTTAGGTGAGGCATAAGATGGAAAAAGTCATGTTGTCCTTTGACGAAGTCAGCGCCCACTACGGCAAAATCCAGGCGCTGCATGAGGTGAGTCTGCATATCAATCAGGGCGAGATTGTCACCCTGATTGGTGCAAACGGTGCGGGGAAAACGACACTGCTGGGCACGTTATGCGGCGATCCGCGCGCCACCAGTGGGCGAATTGTGTTTGATGATAAAGACATTACTGACTGGCAGACGGCGAAAATCATGCGCGAAGCGGTAGCGATTGTCCCGGAAGGGCGTCGCGTCTTCTCACGCATGACGGTGGAAGAGAACCTGGCAATGGGCGGCTTCTTTGCTGAACGCGACCAGTTTCAGGAACGCATAAAGTGGGTGTATGAACTGTTCCCACGTCTGCATGAGCGTCGTATTCAGCGAGCGGGCACCATGTCCGGTGGTGAACAGCAGATGCTGGCGATTGGTCGTGCGTTGATGAGCAATCCGCGTTTGCTACTGCTTGATGAACCCTCGCTCGGACTGGCGCCGATTATCATCCAGCAAATTTTCGACACCATCGAGCAGCTGCGCGAGCAGGGGATGACTATCTTCCTCGTCGAGCAGAACGCCAACCAGGCGCTGAAGCTGGCGGATCGCGGCTACGTGCTGGAAAACGGCCACGTCGTGCTCGAAGACACCGGCGATGCGCTGCTGGCGAACGAGGCGGTAAGAAGCGCGTATTTGGGGGGATAACTGTTTACTGCCTGATGGTGTTCTGGACGGCACTGCAAAAAGCGAATCTTGATTCGGACTGATTTGCTGCTGGCTGTAGGGGTTAAATGCGCCCAGTATCGATGTCAGAAGATTTGGCTGGATGTAAGAGAATGGATTTCTTAACGGTCTTTTTAAAGCTATTTTGCTGCGCGGTTGTTTTGCGATGGAGTTCTTCAGACGAAAACGATAAATCGTGCAGCACGCTGATCGTCTATTTTAGCGCCTGGCTGTACGCAGGTTGGGTTGGAATAACATTTGAACCTTTGCGAGGGCTGGGAGTACTTATTTTCCCAGTCATTGCCTTATGGCTAGCGGATAAAAAAATAAACTTATTACTTGGTGCAAGCGTACTGCTCGTGGGCTATGCCATTGTCTTTATTCAGTCATACACCGGGGGATAGCTGTTAAATCCGGTCGTGGGCAATCAATGAACTTCGTCCGTATACAGACTTGTTTCAACGGGTCGGGAGGATTAAAACCAGACCTCATATTTTTGCCACGGAAAGGTCCCTCCCATGCATTATGCTGTCATCGTTATGCTTGAACTGCTGTGCTGTATTCACGCTTATCGTACCGGACAAGAGCGATACTGGATTTTTATCATCTTCTTTTTTCCGGTGATTGGCTGCGTGGCATATTTTGTCCTGGTGATGTTGCCAGAAACCGGAGCTGACCGTCATGGGCGTTCCTTGCTGATGCGTTTGCAGGACAAAATCAACCCGGAACGCCACCTGCGCAAATTAACCGAAGAGCTGGCGATTGCCGAGACGAATCAAAACCACTATCAACTTGCCAACGAACTGGCGCGCCTCGAACGCTACCACGAAGCTGTTCCCCATTATCAGCAGGCGTTAGGCGGAATATTCGCCCATGAAGCGGTAATGATGTTAAGTCTGGCGCAGGCGCAATTTGCCATTCAGGAGTTCGCCGCCTGTCAGCAGACGCTGGAAGATGTGATGCGCTATAACCCTGATTTTCAGTCGGCAGAAGGGCATCTGTTATTCGCCAGAGCGTTAGCGGCACAGGAAAAATATACTGATGCGGAAAGTGAGTTTGAGGTATTAATTTCTTATTACTCAGGCCCGCAGGCGCGTATTTATTATGCGGAGATGCTGGCAAAAATGAACCGACTCCGTGAAGCCAATGAGCAGTATGTTGCTGTGGTTGATACGGCTAAACGTTCAAGACCTCATTATAGAAAACACCACCGGGAATGGATTAAGACCGCCAATGAACGGCTGAAGCAGAGTGTGGTGCGATAAAGATTGTCTTTGCTGTTAGACCTGTCTGTTGGTAACCTTTTGTTAAAATTGGAAAATATCGCTCCTGTAGGCCGGATAAGGCGTTTACGCCGCATCCGGCATGAAACGATAAACACGTTATCTACAATCTGTAGCGTTTGACACAGATCTTCTCTTTTTCCCGCTTATCCGTGCCCCATCTCCCATTTTCCTTTCCCCGCGTCGTCACTGCCTTGTCATCTCTCTGACACCTTACTATCTTAAAAATGTAACAAAATAGTTATTTTTCTGTAATTCGAGCATGTCATGTTACCCCGCGAGCATAAAACGCGTGAATTCGCGCATTCGGTACAACAAGAGAGATAATCAATGAAACCGTTACGTTATACAGCTTCAGCACTGGCGCTCGGAGTGGCTTTAATGGCAAATGCGCAGGCAGTGACGACTATTCCGTTCTGGCATTCTATGGAAGGGGAACTGGGTAAAGAGGTGGACTCTCTGGCCCAGCGTTTTAACGTCGAAAACCCGGATTACAAAATCGTACCGACCTATAAAGGCAACTACGAACAGAATTTAAGTGCGGGGATTGCTGCATTCCGCACCGGCAACGCTCCGGCTATTTTGCAAGTTTATGAAGTTGGCACCGCCACCATGATGGCGTCGAAAGCCATTAAACCGGTGTATGACGTGTTTAAAGAGGCGGGGATTAACTTCGATGAGTCGCAGTTTGTACCGACGGTTTCCGGTTACTACTCCGACGGCAAAACCGGACACTTACTCTCCCAGCCGTTCAACAGCTCGACTCCTGTTCTCTATTACAACAAAGACGCCTTCAAGAAAGCGGGGTTAGACCCGGAACAGCCGCCGAAAACCTGGCAGGATCTGGCGGACTATGCCGCGAAACTGAAAGCCTCTGGTATGAAGTGCGGCTACGCCAGCGGCTGGCAGGGCTGGATCCAACTGGAAAACTTTAGCGCCTGGAACGGTTTGCCGTTTGCCAGCAAAAACAACGGCTTTGATGGCACAGATGCCGTGCTGGAGTTCAACAAGCCGGAGCAGGTGAAACACATCGCCATGCTCGAAGAGATGAACAAGAAGGGTGATTTCAGCTACGTCGGGCGTAAGGATGAATCCACCGAGAAGTTCTACAACGGTGATTGTGCGATGACGACCGCCTCTTCAGGTTCTCTTGCCAACATTCGTGAGTACGCCAAATTTAACTACGGTGTCGGCATGATGCCTTACGACGCGGACGCGAAAGATGCGCCGCAAAACGCCATTATCGGCGGAGCCAGTCTGTGGGTGATGCAGGGAAAAGATAAAGAAACTTACATCGGCGTGGCGAAGTTCCTCGACTTCCTCGCGAAGCCGGAAAACGCTGCCGAGTGGCATCAGAAAACCGGTTATCTGCCAATCACCAAAGCGGCTTATGACCTGACCCGTGAACAAGGCTTTTACGAGAAAAACCCAGGGGCGGATATCGCCACGCGTCAGATGCTGAACAAGCCGCCGTTGCCGTTCACCAAAGGGCTGCGTCTGGGCAACATGCCGCAAATCCGCGTGATTGTGGATGAAGAGCTGGAGAGCGTGTGGACCGGTAAGAAGACGCCACAGCAGGCGCTGGATACCGCCGTTGAGCGTGGGAATCAGTTGCTGCGCCGCTTTGAGAAATCGACGAAGTCTTAACCAGTGAAATGCCGGATGTGTTTCGCTTATCTGACCTGGCATCGCGTGTAGGCCGGATAAGCGAAGCGCATCCGGCACAGTTCAGGAATTAACCGTAATGTCATCATCCCGTCCGGTGTTTCGCTCGCGCTGGCTGCCTTATTTGCTGGTCGCGCCGCAGCTCATCATCACCGTTATCTTTTTTATCTGGCCTGCGGGCGAAGCGTTGTGGTACTCGCTGCAAAGCGTCGATCCGTTTGGTTTCTCCAGCCAGTTTGTCGGCCTGGATAATTTCGTCGCGCTGTTCCATGACAGTTACTATCTCGACTCTTTCTGGACGACGATAAAATTTAGCACCTTTGTCACCGTCAGCGGTTTGCTGGTGTCGCTGTTCTTTGCGGCGCTGGTGGAGTACATCGTGCGCGGCAGCCGTTTCTATCAAACCTTAATGCTGCTGCCATATGCCGTGGCCCCCGCCGTTGCCGCCGTATTGTGGATATTTTTGTTTAATCCCGGCCGCGGGCTGATTACCCATTTTCTCGCTGAGCTCGGCTATGACTGGAACCACGCACAAAACAGTGGTCAGGCGATGTTCCTGGTGGTGTTTGCTTCGGTGTGGAAACAAATCAGCTACAACTTTCTGTTCTTCTATGCCGCGCTGCAATCCATTCCCCGTTCGTTGATCGAAGCCGCAGCCATCGATGGTGCAGGCCCAATTCGCCGCTTCTTTAAGATTGCGCTGCCGCTTATCGCCCCGGTGAGTTTCTTCCTGTTGGTGGTGAACCTGGTGTACGCCTTCTTCGATACCTTCCCGGTGATCGATGCCGCTACGTCCGGCGGGCCGGTTCAGGCTACCACGACGCTGATTTATAAGATCTACCGTGAAGGCTTTACTGGACTGGATCTGGCTTCGTCTGCCGCGCAGTCGGTAGTGTTGATGTTCCTCGTCATCGTGCTGACGGTGGTGCAGTTCCGCTATGTTGAAAGCAAGGTGCGTTACCAATGATTGAGAACCGTCCGTGGCTGACAATATTCAGCCATACCATGCTGATCCTTGGGATCGCGGTGATCCTCTTCCCGCTGTACGTGGCGTTTGTCGCGGCGACGCTGGATAAACAAGAAGTCTACGCCGCGCCGATGACGCTCATCCCCGGCACGCATCTGCTGGAAAACATCCACAACATTTGGGTAAACGGAGTCGGCACGAATAGCGCGCCGTTCTGGCGGATGTTGCTTAACAGCTTCGTGATGGCGTTCAGCATTACGCTCGGCAAAATTACCGTTTCGATGCTCTCAGCATTTGCCATTGTCTGGTTTCGTTTTCCGCTACGTAACCTCTTCTTCTGGATGATTTTTATCACCCTGATGCTGCCGGTTGAAGTGCGTATTTTCCCGACGGTGGAAGTCATCGCCAACCTGAAAATGCTCGACAGCTACGCTGGTTTAACGCTGCCGCTGATGGCCTCTGCGACCGCTACGTTCCTGTTCCGCCAGTTCTTTATGACGCTGCCGGATGAGCTGGTGGAAGCCGCGCGGATCGACGGCGCGTCACCAATGCGTTTCTTTTGCGACATCGTTTTTCCGCTGTCGAAAACCAATCTGGCGGCGCTGTTTGTGATCACCTTTATTTACGGCTGGAACCAGTATTTGTGGCCATTGTTGATTATTACCGACGTGGATCTCGGCACCACCGTGGCAGGGATTAAAGGGATGATCGCCACTGGCGAAGGCACCACGGAATGGAACTCGGTGATGGCGGCAATGTTGTTAACCCTGATCCCACCAGTAGTGATTGTTTTAGTGATGCAGCGTGCCTTTGTGCGCGGCCTGGTCGATAGTGAGAAATAAGATGGCAGGACTGAAATTACAGGCAGTAACCAAAAGCTGGGATGGCAAAACCCAGGTCATTAAACCGCTGACCCTCGATGTGGCAGATGGTGAATTTATCGTGATGGTCGGGCCGTCTGGCTGCGGGAAATCCACGCTGCTGCGCATGGTCGCCGGGCTGGAGCGGGTAACGACGGGTGATATCTGGATTGACCGCAAGCGTGTCACTGAAATGGAGCCGAAAGATCGCGGGATTGCGATGGTGTTCCAGAACTACGCGCTCTATCCGCATATGAGCGTCGAAGAAAACATGGCGTGGGGGCTGAAAATTCGCGGCATGGGCAAGCAACAAATAGCCGAGCGCGTCAAAGAAGCGGCGCGAATTCTGGAGCTGGATGGCCTGCTCAAGCGCCGGCGTGAGTTATCTGTCGGTCAGCGTCAGCGTGTGGCGATGGGGCGTGCGATTGTGCGCGAGCCGGCAGTGTTCCTGTTTGATGAGCCGCTCTCTAACCTCGACGCTAAGCTGCGCGTGCAGATGCGCCTTGAATTACAACAGTTACACCGCCGCCTGAAAACGACATCGCTCTACGTCACCCACGATCAGGTTGAGGCGATGACGCTTGCCCAACGGGTAATGGTGATGAACGGCGG
>OASX01001589.1_pt1 | contig 10619 bp, 4 predicted proteins | sample 1516531 | NCBI WGS metagenome assembly OASX01 (sample SAMEA2579911, study PRJEB22360) | human gut metagenome | biome: human gut; feature: human-associated habitat; material: faeces | place: Denmark | collected 2008/2010
CCGGTCATCACCGGCATCTGAATATCCATGAGGATCGCGTCATAGGTCCCCGGCGGGTTGGCCAAAAATGCCTCGACTGCTTTTTTACCATCTGTTTCTAATTGCGATCCGGCGCCATGTATCTCCAGCAGGCTCTGCAGAATCTCTGCGTTGATTTCATTGTCCTCCGCGATCAGGAAATGGCGTCCTGCAAGGATATCTGCGGCTTTTTCAGGGATATTCGGCTGCTCTTTTTCGTTTGCGCCCGCCGGGGCTTCAACTCCCGCTTCAAACTCTAAATCAATTTGAAACAGGGAACCCTTGCCCTCCTGACTTTCCGCGGTAATTGTCCCGCCCATCCGCTCCACCAAACCTTTGGTGATGCTCAGCCCCAGGCCAGTACCCTGCACGCGGCTTGCGCGCATACCTCTGGCAAAAGGCTCGAAAACACGGGTAAGAAACTCCGGCGACATTCCCATGCCTGTATCCCTGATTACGAACTGGTAATGCGCACAGTTCGCGGCAGGGAGTTCATCCACGAAGAAATCCACTTGGCCGCCTTCCGGCGTAAACTTCACCGCGTTGCCCAGAATATTGATGAGTATCTGATTGATCCGTAAGCCGTCTCCATAAAAGTATTCATGAAAGATAGTTCCGATTTTCACATGGAACTGCTGATGCTTTTCAAGCGCCTGGGGCCTGACCATCGTGCAAACCTGTTCCACCAGTTCGTTCAAGGAGAGACATTCCCGATTCAGCTCCATATCCCGGTGCTCGATCTTGCTCATATCCAGGACATCGTTGATCAGGTTCAGCAGGTGTTTGGAGGAAAGAGAAATCTTCCCAAGACATTCTTTTACATAATCCGGGTTCTCCGGACGGCTGAGCGCCAACTCCGTCATACCCATGATGGCATTCATTGGGGTACGGATATCGTGGCTCATGGTAGAGAAAAAATCAGTTTTGGCCTGGCTGGCCTGTTTTGCCAGAGAAAGCGCATCCTCCAGCTCCCGCTTATTTTTCTGTTCCTCCGCCAGCATTTCCGTGACGTCTGCACGCACGATACACACGGTCCGATGATTCCGGTCGCCCCACAGGATATTGATCTTTTTGTACTGAAGATTATCTTCTCCCTGATAGGCATATACAAAATCATAGCCCAGGGGATGCTCCTTTAATTGCTCCAGTATGGTATCCAACAGAAACTGCTGCCGAATCTCGTCCATATTCTGTCCGGCCATATTGTAGGAGGCCAAACCGGCCTGAATGCGAGAATCACAGTCCTCAAAGGTCAAGGGGGAGAGAGCTTCCAGCACCGTCTCGCGCGTGTGCATGACCATCCGCTTCGTACTGATATCAATAAAAGAGGCGATTTCAAAGGTATAGGCCAGCATATTTAAAAGGCTCTGCTGTTCTCTGACTGTTTCCGTAACATCCATCTGGGACAGTCCCACCCTGCCCAGCCGCAGGTCAATCGCAAATACGGTCATGCGCTTGACTTTAATATTCTCATCCTCATCCACCATGGAATAATCGAAGCTGTACGAGCCGTTTTCTTTCAAATGTCCCAGTATGTAGTCGGTATTCAAGTGTTTTCGATAAGCGTCCCGATCTTTTGGCAGGATGCAGCTTTCCAGCAGGCGGTCCTTCCACTGGGTATAATCGCCGCCCTGAGACGACGGCACACGAGCCGCATGCCAATCACCGGCAAACACTGTGAAGCGATCTCTGGGGATATCCAGAAGAAGGATGTGGTCATACCCGGTATCCGATAAGCGCTGCGGCACTAAATTGGCCACTATTGGCTCCGTCATATCGGTTACGGACAGGATGCCGGTAAGGTCCCCGCTGTCCGGATCTTCCACCAGATTCACCTTATACTGCGCATAGCGTCCCACTCGTTCGCCTGGAAATTGGGTCAGGCAGGTAAAGATCTGCTCCAATTCTTTTCGGCGGTAGGCCTCCAGCAGCGGAGCGGAGAGATACCGGTCCAAAAATGTTTGCCGGTCCCCATCGTCCACGATCATCTGTGAAATGGCTGTAAAGAACGACTCCCGATCCATGCCAAGGGATTTCATGGAACCTGAACTGGTAAAATCATTGATCTCCAGGATTTTATTTTGTGTGATGTTGCAGTGCCCGAGCACCAACGTATTCTCTCCCGGCTCTTGATAATGCTGCAGGATCAGTTTTTTATATTGCGCTCTGGTCCGCTCCTGTTCTTCCCGCTCTTTTGTAATATCCCGAATATAGCAGTATTGCCGCAGACTGCCATCCTTGTCAGGCAGCGTCGTCAGTGTATTGCTTACCCATAGATATCCGCCTACGCCGTCCTGCAGACGGTAGGTGAGTTCATGATGGCGGTCTATGTTGACAAACACCTCTTCCATTTCCGCCTTGATCCGCTCCACATCATCCGGATGGACGCCACTCAGCGCATCCTGCCTGTATGTTTCCCAGGCCTGTTCCAACGAAGTATGCGTCATATCCGCAAAGCCGGAAGATAAATATTCCGGCGTGATGATCCAGTCTTTCTGACGGCGTACTACACTCACACCGCCGGGCAGGCTGTCCGCCAGCGTTTGAAAGTATTCTTCCAGCCGTTTTTTCTTCTGCCGTTCCGCCTCCTCCTCGGTCACATCACGGAGGAGCTGGATGAAGGCCGGTTTTCCATTCCAATTCGTCGCCCGGCTACGGATGCGATAGAGCCGCTGGCCCCAGGGAGATTCCACCTCTCTGTCCTCTCCAGGCACTCCATCCCAGAGGGCTCAGCATGGGCAAGGAGTTATCCGTCCATGAAACACCTCATAGCATTTTTTTCCAACACAGCCGTCCGTATTGGGAATTAACTTTTTTGCCTCATGAAAATAGAGGATCTTATGGCTCTTCTGTTCCACTACGCAGAGAATGTCGGCCGCTTCATCAGCGATTTCCCGATACATCCTCAACTCGGCAGCCAAAGCTGCTGCTTCAAGCTCAGTGCGTTCTCTCATTTTGTTGTTCCCCCCGCTTCCATCTGTCTTGACAGCGTCTCCAGCCGCAGGAATTCCTGCTGTATCGCCTGATACAAAGCGCGGTAATCCGCTTCAGGGTCCTTTCTGCGTAATGGCTCAACGATTTCACAAACCGCGTCATATAGAGACGTCAGCCCAAGGTTGCCTGACACTCCCTTTAGAGTATGTGCCGCATTAAATGCCGCGTCCAGATCGCCCAGAGTCAGCGCATCCTCCAGCTTTTGAAAATTTTCATCCTGGAACACCTTGGGAAGCAGACGGCAAAACAACATTTCATTCCCCATCAAGCGCCGCATCGTGCCTTCATAATCCCCGCCGCAGGCCGCAAGAAATTCTTTTGCATCCATCATTCAGTTACCTCTTCTTTCAAAATTTGCGGCCAACTTACATTCCTCCGACCGGCTTTGTCACAGATGCGCTCCCTACGCCTTATATCTGGTGATGTTCTGACAGGCGATCATGCAGGCGTCCGCACCGTCCCACTTTATAGTAGATGCCTCCGCCAGATTCCAAATCTTCAATCTGGAATTATAAAGCTCCATCTGCTCCGCCCTCTCCGGACAGGCCAGTTTTTCCTTCATCGGGCACCGCTCACAGGGCGTACCGCGCCCAAAAAGCGCCTCAAAGCAGCATGTGCCGACTTTAGCGCCAGGAAGCAAACGCTGTGCCTGTGCATTGAGGTACTTGAGCGTATAGGTATCCGGGTCCACCACATAAATCCAGGAGCTCTGTGCATCCAGTAGAGAACAAAGATTTTGACTAAGGTTTGCCAGACTGTCCTGCGCACGCTTCTTAATGAGGACAGCGGACAGCCATTCTGACAAAAAGCTCAAAACGCTGATCTGCCCCTGGGTCCACTGTCTTTTCCTCGCACTGTCAAACCCGATGAAACCCGTAAACTCCGCGCCGTCAAAAAACGCACAGCCAAGCACAGCCTCAGCGCTGCGGGCACGAAGCAGCTCAAGTTCCCGCCCCGGCAGCATATCAACATCAGGACAGTTAAAGATTCCGCTGGCGTCAAGCAAATGATTGGAAGCCTGAACATCGTAATACGGCAGATGCGGAAATTTCTCTTTCAGCGGAACCGTCCCATCTGCGCACCACTCATAGATCGCCTTATCCCGACTGCCTTTTTCCACGCTTTCTACCAGATAGGCGCGATTCACCTGATACTTCTGCCCCAGCAGCGAAAGGACGCTTTGTATTGCCTGTTCTATATCCATCGCCCCGTACAACATCCGAAAAATCTGCTGAATCGTCTCCACGGTATCCTGTTCATAGGTTTCATTGGATTCAATCCGGGTCGTTGCAATCATCCTTGGATGCCCAGGGGAGTCTCCCCACTGCTCCATAATAGCTTTGTCATAGAGCGCATACCGATTTTTCCCCTGGGCTTTTGCTTGATACAGCGCCTGGTCGCAGCAGTGGAACAGATTCTGAAAATCACGGGCGTCCTCTGGAAAGTAAGCAAGTCCTATGCTGCAGGACAGGACAAAACTGCCCAGCTTCTCCCGCAAAACACCCCGAATCCCCTCAATGAGTTGCCCCGCCCGATTGCAGGGCCCATTTTTGCTGGTAATATCATTCATGTAGACCAGAAACTCGTCGCCGCCGATGCGGGAAAGGATATCGCCCGGACGGAACATCAGCCGCATCTGCGCGGCAACTTCCGCCAATACCACGTTACCAAACAGGTGCCCAAAGGTATCGTTCACCATTTTAAAATTATCCAGATCAATGATCATCATGGCGGATTTGCAGTCCGGCTCCGCTTTTTCAAAAATATGCTGAATTCTGCGCTCGGTAGCTTCCCGGTTAAACAGATGGGTGAGGGGGTCGCGCTCAGATTTGTCAATCAGGTCCTGGACGCGCTGCTTTTCCGCGCCGATATCCAATATTACGCCTACGGCCTTGACTGGCTTCCCGCTTTGGTCAAACTGGGTGGTGGCGCGCAGCCGGTTCCAAATATATTGTCCGTCCGCATTCGCAATGCGCAGCTCCGCCTCCCCATAGGGTGCGCCGGAGGAGACGCTGTGCATCAGGTTTAAAAAGGCGGGAACATCCTCCGGATGAATATGGGATGAGTTTGCAATATACAAATCGATTTCTTCAGAAATAGGCGTATATCCATATTTCTTTTCCCAGTTCGCGGAATAAAAGATCTTGTTTTTTCGAATATCCCATTCAAAAATAATATCGTTGGACTGCTCCATGATAATCTGATGCCGTTCCATGCTCAGCCGCAGTTCTTCCTGTTCCTGTTTGGTCTTGGTGATATCGGTCAGGATCGTATTGATATACTCCGTACCATCCGGCTTTGTCAAAAGCTGGCTTTTGTCCAAAACCCAAAGAATGCGGCCGCCTTTGGTCTGAACGCGGTACTCCGTTTCAAAGATATTTTTTCTGCTGAGCTGTCTGTGGACATTTTTCAGCATGGCTGCCCGGTCCTCCGCGCAGACCAGCTCTATGTAATGATTTTGGAAATGAGATGTAAGCTCTGCCCGGCTGTAGCCCAGCAAGGCCACAAAACCGTCGTTGATATTCAAAATCGTGCCATATTGATCGTAGGCGCACTGCATCGCGGCTACCAGCGCATTGGCCTCGTTAGGCAGCCGGGCGATATTTTGCTCCGGTGTATCGCGCGATTCCTCCGGCGCTTCTTTCCAGATGATCATGATTTTATGAATCGCCGGGTTGTCCGCCGTGATGCGCAGAGACGTTGCTTTATACCACACAAAATCTCCCGACGCACCGCGTAGGATGCGGTAACGGCGCGTCTTTGTCAGGCTGCCGCTGGCTATAAAATCATAAAAATAGGTTTTAGCATCAAACCCCGCCTGATCATCCGGATGGGTACAGTGCAGGATGAACTCATTATAGACATCAAAAAATGACCCGTCCGTGCTAAGCATGTCAAAATCACTATTCTGCTTATAGGTGATATGGTAAACGCCCGTGTCTACATCCGCTTCAATCACGGTAGCGCCTTCATACCGCAGCATAGCGAAATATTTCAACTGCCCAAGCTCCAACGTGGTAGGATTTACAACCGTTTTCTTTTCGGCCGGTTTCTCTTTCGCAAATGTAGCTTTGGGAGAAGTACCATCCCTATACTGATAAGTCAGTTTTTTGAATATTGGAAAAACATTTTTAAAAGACTCCAGCAATTTGGGAGAAAACTGCCCGCACTCACCATTTAAAATCATACTGAATGCTGTCTCCGGCGTATATGCACCCTTATACACCCGCTGTGTAGTCAGCGCATCATAGACATCCGCCACACCAACCGCCTGGGCACAGATAGGGATGTTTTCCCCTTTGAGTCCCTCTGGATAACCGCTGCCATCCCATCGCTCGTGGTGATACATACAGATATTGTAGGCGTACTGCAGATATTTTTTATCGTGGATGGGATTGAGGACTGAAAGGATTTCTCCGCCCTTTTTCGCATGGGTCTTCATTATTTCAAATTCTTCTTCGGTGAGTTTCCCCGGCTTATTCAAAATAATATCCGGAATAGCAATCTTCCCCACATCATGGAGCGCCGCAGCACTGGAGATCATGGCAATTTCCTGTTCGTTCAGGCCATACTCCGGATAGCTGTGCATGACATTCTCCAGCAGCACCTTGGTAAATGTCCGGATACGAAGGACGTGCTGCCCGGATTCCACGCTTCTATGCTCAATCACGGAGGAAAGTGCATCCACCAATATGTTTGTAGTTTTTTGCAGGCTGGCCGCCTGTTCCTCCACCGTTTGTTCCAGATGCTCCCGGTTCTGGCTCAGTTCCACGGCGTTATGTACCCGGCGGCTGACCACATGGGGCTCAAAGGGCTTGGCCACAATATCCACGGCGCCCAAATCAAAAGCCCGCACTTCATCATCCGAAGAATCCCGGCTGGTGACCACGATTACTGGGAGCTTGTCCGTCAGCTGTGCCTGCTTCATGCTCTCCAATACTTCATAACCGTCTTTTACCGGCATGACGATGTCCAGTAAAATTGCGGCAATGGAGTCCTGATATTGCTTCATCAGGAAAAGCGCCTGTTCGCCATTCTCCGCTTCCAGAATATTATATTCTCCCTCAAAGACATTCCGAAGGAGCATCCGGTTAAGCTCCACATCATCTACAATTAAAAGTATGTTTCTGTCCATATAAATCCTCTTTTCTCAGGCGGGACTATATCCTGGAAAGGCAAAATTCCGCTCCTTGTTCATGTATGTATATATACTTTGATTATACCAACTTTTTCTTCATAAATCAACATTATATTACTTTTCCCGCTCCCTTCGGCCATAGCAAATACGAAAAAAAGCTTGAAACCTGGAATAAAGCCGTATGAAACCGCGTGATTTTATAACATCCAATATCCCCAAGAATGAATAGACTGTTGCCGCCAAATAGAGTATAATGAAGATATAAAGTTAAAAAACTGCATGATTTTACGACTGTACGGAGGTATGCTGATTGTGGAGCGAGAAAAATATAATTTGATTTATGACTATTACAAATGTCACATTCTATTTGGGCAGCTCCATCAGGGAGATTTACTGCCAACGATTGAACAAATCGGCAACACATATCAGGTAGCACCGCAAACAGTACGGAACGCATTAAAAAAGCTGCAGCGGGACGGCTTGATTTTTGTCTCACCGGGGAGGCATACCGAAGTAATCTATAAGACCACGCCAAGTGAGGCTCTCCGGTACACACAAAATTATTATCTTGCGCGTAAGGATGAAATTGATGTGGTTTACCATATCGCGTCGCTCCTTTTAACGCCTTTTTTTTATGCTGGCTGTCAAAGGCTCACTGACGATGACCTGATGCAGATATTGAGCGTTTGCAGGGAAAAAGGTTCTAACATCGTTTCCATTTCTATGTTTTGCTGCGAGATTATGCTGCGCGCTGTCCATAATCAGTTGATTAATACTTTGTTTTCAGATGTGGTTTCTTTTTTCCAGTTTCCCTGCATGGCATCCTTCAACGAAGAGAGCAGCGCAGAATATCAGGAATGCTACAATCTGACGGTATCGAGCTGTGAAGCTCTTGACCGGACCGGATTATTTCAAGCGTTTTCCAGATTTCAGGCTCTTACGCAGGCCACGCTGCTGGCATTTATTGCGGAAGCTGCTAAAACAACCCCTAAGCCGGAGCAGATTTCCTTTCATTGGCAGACATACCGCGATAGGCCTCAGCACTGTCACACCTTGGCTGCAAGGATGATTTATGGTATTATCAGCGGGAAATATTGGGAGGGAGAAATGCTCCCGTCCTATGAAAATCTGGCGTTGGAGCTTTCTGTTTCCGTAAGTACCGTCAGGCGCACAGTGAGTTTGCTGCGCGATATGGGGCTGATTCACTCCATGAACGGCGTCGGAAATCGAATCGAATTTAGTCCTCCCAATTATAAAAAGTTGCAGCGGCCCACCATACAAAAGAACATTACAATGGCACGAGAAAGTGTCGAAATCCTTTTGGCTGTAGTCAAAAATGCGGTTGACAAGGAATTTTCAAAGCTTACCAACGAGCATATTCAAGAAATGAAGCAGATCCTGTCAGAGAAGAAAAACTGCTGTGTTCTGGATGTAGCCATACTGCTCATGGACTACTTGATGGTCCTTTATCCATTATCTTCTTTTTTTGAAACATTTGGAAAACTGTCGGGCTTCTTGCTCCTTTCATATCCCTTTTTACTGAATCAATGGAGGGAAGAGGGAAGCGGCAAAATATCCGGCACGATTGAAGTGCTGGAACATGCTTTGGACGAAAAAAATACCGGCCTGTTTTCAGAGGGAATGTCGGCTTTGCTCCAATCTGTGCTGACACAAATAAAGCAAACGGAAAAACTTCTTTACTCTGCAGAGTGTAAATAGTTTCGACAACAAAGAGCTCCATTGTAATGCTGCAATGGAGCTCTTTGTTGTCAGGTCAATTTACTTATCAGCAACTTATCGCTTATCTCTGAAAACCCGGCAAAGCATATCTGCCAGTACTTCAAAATCAATCGGCTTTGACACATGGCCGTCCATACCGGCATCCTGAGAGGCCTTCACATCATCCGAGAATGCGTTGGCCGTCATGGCCAGAATTGGGATCTCTTTCGCCTGGGGGTGACAGCCAGCGCGGATTGCCGCCGCCATTTCATAGCCGTTCATCACCGGCATTTGGACGTCGGAAAGAATCGCATCAAAGGTGCCGGGAGCGGACTGCTCAAACAGTTCCACTGCCTCTTTTCCATTGACTGCCACCGTGCAGGAAGCGCCGGACAGCTTCAACACCTCGCAGACGATTTCTGCGTTCAGTGCGTTGTCCTCCACAATCAGAAAATTCCGCCCCTGAAAGGCAAGCTCCATGCTCTGCCGCGGGTGTTCTGACGGTTTTCCATCCGTCCGCTTCTGACTGTCGGTAACGCGCAGCTCCAGCTGGACCGTAAAGGTACTGCCCGCCCCCGGCGTGCTTGTCAATGAGATGGTGCCGCCCATCAGATCCACCAGATTTTTGGTAATTGCCATTCCAAGGCCGGTGCCCTGTGCGCTGCCGCCATACGGACGCTCTTGAGAGAAAGGAGTGAAAATCCGCTTCTGAAAATCCTGTGAGATGCCCAACCCGGTGTCACTGATTTCAAAACAAAGACAGGCGTGATTTCTGCTTCTCTGTTCCCGCTCCCAGATCTTCAGCTCCACGCTGCCGTGTTCCGGCGTGAACTTGACTGCATTGGATAGGATATTCAGCAGAATCTGGGCGATACGGGAGCGGTCGCCCAGATATCGTTCTTGACCATGCGGCTGTGAGCTTATCGTAAACCTCTGCTGCTTCTCCAGCGCCAGCGGCTGCGTGATGTTGGCGATGTCTTCCAGCAGTTCCGACAGGGAAAATCCAGAGAGATTCAACGCCATCTCGCCGCTTTCGATCTTACTGATATCCAGAATATCGTTGATGATAGCCAACAGGTGATGGCTGGAACGCATGATTTTCTCTGAATATTCCTCTACCTTCCGCCGGTCGTCCGCATGTTCCTGCAGCAATTGCGTGAAGCCGATGATGGCATTCATAGGTGTACGAATATCGTGGCTCATTTGAGACAAAAAAACGCTTTTTGCCCGGTTGGCATGATCGGAAGCTTCGCAGGCGGCTGCCAAAAGCTTGCGCTGCTGTTCTTCATGGTATATCAGCGCATCAATGCTGCGCACACTCATCGTGATCCCATGAGGGATGTTCTCTTCCCGTTCGCACACAACGCAGGTCAACAGCTGCCATGACAGTTCCTGTGAATCCTCTGCGGCCTTAAACTTGAATTCGATGCTATCGCATTCCAGCAGCGCCTGCTTCAGAGCTGCCGGCTGAAGTATCGTGTCCAGCCGCGTTCCGGTCTCCATCACAGCCCCTGCGCGGGAAAGCGCCGGCAGAATGTCTGCCGTGTAGGAGCCCGCGGTCTTTTCTCCCCGCCGCTGAGAATGCAGCGTTTCGTAAGTATCGGCATCCAGATCAATATAAAGAAGCCCCTTCGTGTTTTGAACAGACAGGGATTTCAAATGGCTCCGTGTCACATCTCGCAGAATACAGACGGCATAGCCCGGCTGATATGGCTTTTGAAACACAATAATAAAATTATTGATACTGTGT
>OASX01001595.1_pt1 | contig 10581 bp, 4 predicted proteins | sample 1516531 | NCBI WGS metagenome assembly OASX01 (sample SAMEA2579911, study PRJEB22360) | human gut metagenome | biome: human gut; feature: human-associated habitat; material: faeces | place: Denmark | collected 2008/2010
TGTTTCTTTTCCGGTGCATCAATATTTACCAGCCTGATCCGCACCGCCTTCCGTGAGTCCATGACCTCGATGGTATCACCGTCCAGTACACGAACAACCCGTCCATGAATATCTGCAGACAATACCGGTCATGAAAAGATAAATAATACCAGTGGAATATATTTCCTCATGTTATTCTCCATATCAAATAAATGTCACCTGTATTTCAGGCATCCTGAATATTGCAGCACACAATGAATAACACCTTATTTTGTGAAATAAATCACAAAATATAAAATCACGACTTAATACGGAAAAAACTCTGTGCTACTCAGAACTGTCCGGTCATACTGCCCGACCGGATATTAAAAAAAGCAAATCTCATAAACTTCTTTCAGCCTTCTGACTTCTGGTGTAATGAAGGCTGCTTTTTTCGTTACCCCCTTCCCCGGCAGCACCGGTGGCAGTGTTCAGCCCTTTTTCGGGCAAACTGCTGCCAGTCTGTCCGGGGCGCAACACAGGCAGCCCATCGCCATGCTTCTGCCGCTTCCATCCAGCGTCCACTGACCTCCAGAATAACGGCCCGGCTTCCGGCACGCTGCCAGCGCCAGACCTGACCGTTCCGTGAACTGTTTCTGAATCCATTCATTTTTCTGCCCCTCCCTTTTAGTCGTCAGTATTATGGTGTTAAATAATTCAGTGGACCGATTTCCTTTCGGGCATGGAAGTTATTTCCTTTTAAGCCTTATTGTTTCAGCCTCCTGAAGTTCTTCGGGGAGGCTTTTTTTATTTCTCATTAAGTACGGCCTGAAGTTCTGCCTTTATCCGGTTCTGGCGGCGGATTTTCGCCAGACGCGCTGCCGCATACGCTTCCTCCTCCTGAGAAATATGCTCCGTCACATACCCTTCCGTGTCATACCGGCAGGCACCGGCTTTCATGGCACACAGATAGCTTTCTGAACGGGTGATGGCCTTCAGCGCACGGCGCAGTTTTTTATGCGAGAGCGGGATATTCCGCTGTAACAGGTCTTCCAGTAACACGTCCCGGATACCGCAGGCCAGAAGCCGGGGGGTGTCACCGTCGAATAATTCCGGCCACCATGGTTTCAGGGTGTTCACGGCTTCATCCAGCGTGGGCAGGTTCAGATAAATGGACAGCGCCTGTCTGGCCTGCGCTTTTTTTGCCGCCAGCTCTGCTTCCCGGGCCGCTTTCTCGGCCAGTTTCTGCTTTTTCACCTTCCATTTTGGTGGCGTGGTGACATTGATGATGGTTTTCCGGCTGCGGACAGGCGTCTCTCCTTCTGTTTTCCGCTTCAGTGTCAGTACCGGTCGCTTCTGCTCTGTCATGCTGTGTTCTGCCTCTGACGAATCATCCTGTTACGGTCAAAGATACCACACCCGTCACAGTGCCAGAACGCCCAGCACAGCCAGATGACTGGCATAGAACGTCGGGAAAAAATCCCCGGGCCAGAAACGGGGTAATGATTTTCCTGCACAGGATACCAGACCAACGGTCAGCACCGTCATCACAAGGCCGGCTACAGCCGCCGCATCACTGGTAGCAAGGTTAAGCGCCGGAATCACGGCCAGCAGGCATGCAACCAGCGCCAGACGTTCCGTTCTGTCTTCCGCCCGGTACAGCCGGTGGCTGACAGCCAGCATCAGCAGCCCGGTAATGCCGTAACTGGTGCCGGACAAAGGCCCCCACAGTGCCATTATGAGAATGGCCGCTGCAGTACGCCACAGGCTGCGCGTTTCACACCACGTCAGCACCTGTGCCGCCACTGCAAAGGCAAACAGGATATCCCCCTCATACCAGGGAAAGCCGGCAAAGTAATACCAGAACTGGGAAAAAACTGCCCAGCCCCACAGCCGGTTAATGGCCGACTGCCGGATATGCGCATAGCGGGACAGATTCAGCCCCCATACCAGGGCAAAAAGCGGAAAGGCTCCACGACCGGCCAGAAACATCCACGTCTGGTCCAGATGCAGAATGCGGTTTGCATGGTCCAGTACCATCAGCACCAGTGCCACCGTTTTGATGATATCCCGCTGTCCGGGTGACCAGACCAGCAACGACTGCAACCAGGTATCGGTCCGGGCAGCCAGTGAATCGTTACGTGTCGTGTTCGTGTTATCCGTTGTCATCAGCGTTTATCTTCCTGTATCAGTCTCCACCCAGGGTTTTCTCTTTCTGCAGGTCACGAACCATATCCCGCTCCATCTGCTGCAGACGCTCCTGCAGCAGATTTTCCCGGGCAACCTCCCGGATCGCTTCCCGCTCCCGTTGTGATTCACGCAGCACACTCTCCGGCAGCGCGGCTTCCCGTTCAGTTATGGCAGCCCGCTCACGCTCCTGCCCGGCAATCTCCCTGACAGCCTGCTCTGTTTTGCCATCCGGCAGGTCAGGTTTGTTCTCTGCCATTTTACGGACAATTTCATCCGCACGGCGTTCCGTTTCACGGCGGATGGCCTCTTCAGCCTGCCGCTGTGCCAGTACCTCTGCCGTGACCGGCTCGCCATTTCCGGCCCCCGGCTGGACGCTGTTGTCCGGAATATCTCCCCACACGCGACCACCGGTGATGGCACCGGGATTCCACGGGCGACCTTCACCGGCAATTCTCACCACCACACCGCTGTCAGGATTATCACGGGCAATCCGGACGCCATCCTGCATGTTATCAGCCAGCAGACTCTCTCCGTTACGGCTGCCCTGCAGGGCCACGAACTGCGCATCTCCGCTGCCTTTCACCCGGCCTTCACCGCTGAATCCCCGCAGCCCGTTTCCGTCATCCGTGGTCAGTGGGTTCAGCCAGATACCGGCGGACTTGCCGTTACGGTCAAAAGCCGGCAGTGCCACATACGGCTGCGGATATTTGCGCCCCGGTGCAATAAACCGTGCAGGACTGTCTCCCCCGGCAAGTCCCGCCTGACGGAGAACGGCACGCCCTGCCGCCACGTCCCGCAGTTCCCGTGCCGTACTGAACAGCCGCTCTGCATTCATGACCTCCCGGTCCGGTTTCGGTTCAAACACATCGTGGGCTGTTCCTTTCTGTACGGCATTGTTAATGGCATCCGTCCAGCCCTGACGGTTATCGGTGTACACCTGCACATGCTGCTTCATACGCGACAGGGCCACGTAGGCTGACTCAAAGCCTGCCATCAGTTTCCGGTTACCTTCCGTGCCTTCAAGCGCAATGGCAAAGGTTTCACTTGCCCCCTGCGCACCGTGGGCGGTGATGGCATAGGCCAGGTCAATATGTTGCTCTGCCCGCTCCTGACCGGGGTGAATCACCCGGGTCTGCTGTCCGTCCGACAGCGTGACACTGTCACCGGAAACCGCTGTCACCGTCCAGACGCTGTTGGCCACATAACCGCGCTCCCGGTCACTCTTCGTGAAGCGCATCCGGTCACCGGTTCCCACCCGGATGGTGTCCGGGGTGTACAGTGTGACGCCTTCAGCCACCGCCTCCCGGGGCGAAATCAGCCGCGTGTTACCTTCCGCATCCTCCAGGGTTATCAGCCCGTCAACCTTACTGATACCGGCAATCCGGTGATACACATTATCCACCAGGACAAGTGCGTCCCGATGTGTCTCCCAGGTGGAGAGACGACGCAGCTCTCCGTCGCGTATATTCGCTGTGTTCAGGACAGGCACCATGACCTGCTCCTGCCCCAGCTCACCGGCCTTTTCCCGTGCATCATGAATCATGCTGTTCAGTACGCGCCTGTCTTCATTCAGGTGCGTGACAATCAGCGTCTGCTCCCGTGCTTTCGGTGTTCTGCCGGTATAGTCGCGGACAATGGCTTCATACAGTGTCATGGGGACATCCGGGAAAGCCTCGCCTTTCAGCATCGCCTTCTGCTGCGCTTCTGCCAGTTTCGCTTCCTGGCTGTGACTGAACTCCGTCACGGAGTGCTCCGGTGCCCATGCGCCCTCCTGACGTGGCACCTGAGACGGTTTCACACTCTCAAGCCCGGACAGTGCCCTTTCCACATCCCGGTTAATCAGGCTGTATACCGCCTCCCGCAGTTCCGGCGTCTGACGCACAATCTCCTTAATGATGGCCACATCGGCAGCACTGCGCGTCTGCTGCAGACGGAAAGGCTGACCGGGCGCGATGGCCTGCAGCTGGTCCGTGTCACCGCTGGCTACAGCCCGACCGCCACCGGCCGCAATCAGGGCGTATGCCCGTGCCATGTCGGTATTGCCCACCATTGAGCTCTCATCGAGCAGGAACAGCGTGTTGCTGAAATCCGGCGTTTCTCCGCTGCGCTGCTGCAGCTGCGTGTCATGCAGAAAGGACGCCAGTGTCTGTGCATCCACGCCGGCGCTGCGCATCTCCCCGACCGCGCGGTGCGTGGGACCCAGCCCAACGACACGGGGACGCTCACTCTCCGGCAGCATGTTCACGGCTGACATCACCGCCCGGAACTGTGTGGTCTTACCCACACCGGCATAGCCCTGCACCACCGTGAAACGGTCGGACGTTTCCAGTATCATGCGGGTGGCGGCACGCTGTCCTGATGTCAGTTTCTCCATGAGTTCGCCAGGTACTCTCTCCATCAGCGGCGTGACCGCCTCCTTACCTTCGAGAATATGGCGAAGAATGCTCTTTTCTGCCTCATACGACGCACGGGAAACCAGCAGGCCTGTGCCATAGCCTTTTGCCACATCCACATACAGTAAATCACCGCGTTTTATCTGCGCATTGATTTCCCCTCCCAGGTCGATAAAACTGGTTCCTTCTGCAGCAAACGACTTCGCCTCTGTCAGCAGGTCCACCATGCTGAAGGCCAGGTTTTTACTTTCCAGCACAGGAAGGGCCAGATGAATAGCCTGCTGTGCCGGCGTATGAAGCCCGGCTTTCTGCAGACTGATAGCGGTTTCCAGCAATGTCTCACCGGCACGCGCCTTTATCTGCTCAGAAACCACCGTAAAGGAGGGATGGCGGGCAAGTTTTTCCGCAGTACGGGTTTCATCCAGTGAAGAATACAGCCGGACATCACGACCGCTGCGGGCCAGACCGTTCAGGGTGGCATTGTCCATTGCCATCTGTGTGACGGAGGCAAAAACCTTCGCACTGTCGCTGACGGAATGCCCGGGCGTTTCCACCCAGCCGCTCTCCAGCTTCAGTGCCGTGAATGGTGAATCGCTCACAGGCAGGGAGGCCGGTTCAGCCCGCCCCGGCACAACAACCGTCATCGCATCTTCACTGACGGATGCCACCTGCAGGCGGTCACCGCCGGAGACGCGGAGTCCGGGAATTTTCCCTGTCACCCTCAGTCGCTCGCCGTCTGCCACCGGCATTTTTTCCGGCCGGAACAGCGACCAGCTGCTGTCCAGAGAAGAAATACGCACCACCTGCGTTTCACCCTGCGCATCCCGCAGGGTCAGGCTGTGACTCTGTGCCGTCACCCGGTCTATCACATAGCGGTCATGACTGCGTGTCTCCGGGTTCCACTGCTCCATCACCATCCCCGGACGGTACATATCCCGCAGATAACGGCTCCGGCTGTCCAGCCAGACCGGTGACAGTGCCGTCATGGTCACCTCCTGATGTCCGAGCACGCCCTGTGTTTTCAGCTCACTGCGAATGGCCTGTGTCAGTATGGCCTGTTCCCGTACCCCGCTGACCTGTGCCACGCTCTCTTCTCCGGCTTTCACGCTGGCCGCAAAATCTCCGGCCAGCCGGGCATAGCGGACATTACGGTCCGGTTCACTGATGATGGTGGCCGGTCGCTGTTCTCCCCCCTGCCAGCGATATGTGTTCACCCCGGCATCCTTCATGGCCATAAGTGCACTGCCTGTACCGGTTCGCTGCCCGCTGTCGGTTATCAGGACCTGTACGTTATGACATGCGGCACCATCCAGCAGGGTTAACGTCTCTTTCAGGGAGAGTTTTTCGCCCTGGTCAACGATAACAGTACTGCCCGGCGTGAAGGCCATGCCTTCCAGCAGCTGACGACGTCCGGTTATCAGCTCACCGGACAACCGTTCATCCTGCTTCAGGTTCATCTGCGAGCGACGGTCAGCAGCGATAATCTGCACCTCCCGCCCCTGCTCCCGGGCCATCATGACCAGTTCAGCCACCCGCTCACGCTGCCCGGCTGCACCGCCCTGCCCGGACACAATGGCCAGCGACGGGCGATCCTGTGCCAGAACACAGACGGCATCGCTGTAACCGACCGTCCGGGGGACACTTTTCTCCGGATGTACGGTCACCCGGTTCTGTTTCATGATGTCACGACTGAGTGCCCGGACTGACAGCTCATCGAGCACATGAATCCCGGACGTGAACAGCCCCTTCTCACGATCGAGGGGGATAAGCTGCTCACGGCTGATGGCCTCATCGATACCGGCGCGTGCCCGTTCAATCACACCATTTTCCGGCGGCAGTATGCCGACCGTTCTGGCCAGCACGTCCGTGTACGTAAACTGCACTTTGCGTTCACTTAATCCGGCAATCGCCTGTGTCACCGCCTGCTGCACATCCGGCCCCTCCTGTGAAACAGCCCCGTGCGCCTGCGTGCGGGTCTCCGCACGCTGATCCGCCGCGTCACGATATGCCAGGATGTCGAACCCGGTTTCCTTCAGCGTCTGCATCCATTCAGCCATTCTGACTTCAGGATCGACGTGCTGTTTGGATTTTCGCGTATCCAGTGCCGCCACATCCCGGGATTTCAGCGAGGCATCTTCCCCGACGGCCTCCCGGATTGCCTGTGAGCGTCCGGAAAAGGCCTCCACCGGTACGCCCGGCATCTCCCACATACCGTGCTTACCCACCACTTCGGTTTCATAGCCCAGCGCCTCAACCTGCTCTTTCAGTTTTTCCCGGTAGAGCCTGCCAAAGGCAATCTGATTAGCGTACACATTCTCAATGAACCCCGTTTTCCCCACTTTGTCACTGCTCAGTGTCTTCCACTCGCCGTTATGCTGCGTGACATTAGCCACCACCGCATGCGTGTGTAACTGTGGTTCCTGATCGCGACTGGTGTCGTGGTTAAACAGTGCCATCACCAGATTACCGGTCAGCACCGTTTCTGACTGTCCGTCCGTCATCACCCGTGTGGAGGCCAGCGCCTCCACCTGACGAACAGCAAAGTCCACGGCCTGGTTATGTGCATCAATCAGGCGCTTATCGCCACCTAACATGGCCATCATGGAGACACTTTTGGGGGCGGAGAAGGTCAGGTCGTAGCCGGGACGATGCCTGTTACTGCCATCCTGCATGCGGCTTAGATCCGCTCCGTCCGGCAGCCTTCCCTCCAGAAGACGGGTAAAAACATCCTTATCGACACTGCCCTGCAGTCCCAGCTGTTCAGCCCCCCTGCCGGCCCAGCGTTCTCCCATGCTGCCCAGCACATAGTAATTATCCTTGTCGGTATAATAGTTACCGGCACTTCCGGCCGATCTGACCTGCGCGATACTCATCATCAGAAATCATCTCCCGGCTCAACATCCTCCCCGCGCTCCCGGTGCACATTAATGTTCACCTCTTCACGACGCTGCATCTGCTGCTGGATGTCCGGATGATTTTCCTGTTGCCATGCCTCATAAGCGGCCATATCCACCACTTCACCGGATTCACTGATCCCGGGTGGCAGTTGCTGTTCCATCTCTTCTTCCGGTTTCATTTTCAGCTCCTGCTCGATCCCCCCTGCCGGAACATTCACACCTGAATCTGACTTCTTATCGTTGATGGCAGGAGACACCGGCTGTTGCGGCTGTTGCGGCTGTTGCGGCTGTTGCGGCTGTTGCGGCTGTTGCGGCTGTTCAGCCTGAGTCACGTCTTCTCCGGAAACAACTTCCGGCACATCCGGTTCGAAGAGGCTGGCCATCTGACGACCTTCTGCTTCCCTTGCGGCAAGTACGGCGCTCAGGCGGTTCTCCATTTCCGGGTTGATGTCACGCGGAATAAACTCAGGGGCAACTTTCGGACGTGCCTGATATTTCAGTGAGAGTTTTACTGCCGGATACGGTCCGGGCAGGGAGACATAACAGGTCAGATCCGGCAGAGACTGAATGTCGGAATAACTGACCAGCGTCTGGCGCTCCATATCCTTACCGGTCGATACTCCGTCACGTACCGGATCAGCACCGTAGGAATACTGCTCGCTGGCTTTCAGGTGCTCTTTCTCACCAATCTCACCGGCAGCGAACTCTGCAATCTTATGGCTGGGAGAACGGAAAAAGGCACGGGTGTTCATGACGTCAAACAGCGTGGCAGCCGCTTTCTCACCGTAGATATCTTCCAGCTGGGCATAGGACTGGATACCAAACACATAACAGCCACCGAACTTACGGGCTTCCGGCAGGATCTCCACCAGGTCCGGCAGTTTGTGTAACGTGGGTAGCTCATCACAGAAAAACCACACACGACGGTTACGGTTTTCTCCCATTGCCAGCAGACCACGAATGGCAATGGACAGCCACATGGAGATCACCGGCTTCAGGGAGGCATGGGTGTCGGCATTCGACGAGATAAACAGCCAGCCGTTTTTCTGATCTTCCCGGACACCCCGCATCCAGTCACGGATGGTAAAAGACTCACCGTTATGCTCAATCCCCTGCAGGTAACGGATGGCTTTCACGTAGTTGGTCAGCACAGCACGGATGGAAATCGCCGTTTTCTCAATTTTCTCTTCCACCAGGTTGGCCGCTGGTGAATTACGCAGGAAGGTACGCAGTTTTTCGATTTTGATGGAAAGCAGTGTGTCCACCAGTTTGCTGTAGCTGCGGTTGGGGTCATTACGCATCAGGTACGCCGCTTCCGCAAAAATGGTACGTCCTGAACCCTGCCAGAACGGGTCCTCTTTTGTGCCCATCGGGATCAGGGTATTTGCCGTATTATCAAAATCCGGCTGTGTCAGACACTCCTTCCATAAATCCCAGGCGGCACAGCGGGCATCCAGCGGATTCAGGATCTTATCGATGGAGGGATCATAGTAACTTTTAACAAATTCCCCTGAACGGTCATAAATCACCACCATATCACCGCGCTGACGGGCGTAGTTGGCCAGACGACGGATAACTTCCGACTTACCGGCCCCGACCGTGCCGTGCAGACAGAAGTTCTGGATTTCAGAATCCCGGATAATCGGCAGGTCGCCAATCCGGATATCGGAGTCCTTGCCGTCTTTTTTCAGCATCCGGGCAACGTCTTTCGGATTGTCTGTCAGCTGACGACCACCTGTGACTTCATTTTCGCTCTGTTGTTTACCCTGACGCCCCAGAATCCAGGAGACAACAAAGAAGGTAATCAGGCAAATAACCAGTGCCACAACTTTGGCCAGAACGAATGCGGACCATAGCTGCTCTCCGCACCAGATCATATATTTATCATGCAGTACCTGAGCAGCATTCATCCGGAAGGTTTTGCCGTAATACTGGATCTCATAGACCGGCTGGGACTTGATTAAATCCCGCATGCCTTCCAGCGTGGTACACCACCAGTAAATACAGCCGTTCACAAACGTCTGCCAGCTTATTTTTACCCATAAAACCAGACCAACGAGTATCCAGAAAAAAATAAACAGGCAGTAAAGCATGATATTGGCGATCTGGCTGAACATGCGGATACGCATGGACGCAATCTGACCGCCCTGGGTCATATCCTTTGCGTTAAAACTCATGATGATATTCCGAAGAAAAAAAGTCAGTCGGACTGATTATTAATGATGAAAAGATTAATAACCGTTAAATTCCGGCTTCGCCGGCAACACTTCACGGTCGCACCAAGAATTTGCACAACCGCTCAGTGTTTTCATATTTATTTCGGAAACGCCGGGGAGAAATAAAATTTATTTTATTTCTTTCCGGGGTTGGACAACGAGCAAAGCGAGGCGTCAGTCAGGAGGCCGGTCAGACCAGCCTCCGGAAGATAATCAGAGAATATTTGCGATTGATTTGGCCAGCTGGTCTTCGAGAACAGGCTTCGCCTCTTCAAATTTCAGGTTAACCTTGTTCGCATTTGAGACCACACGGGTCTGGTATTTATGCTGGTTACCTGTTTCTGTACTGGTCTGAATTTTCGCACCTGATGTGCCCTGACGCAGGGCGGCAACATTATCCGTTGTCACCGTTGCCTTAGTACGCTCTGCAATCTGCACATCCGTGATCATGGTATAGTTCACATCTTCCACCATCGCATCTGCAGCCATACCCACCAGACCGGCAGCAAGGCCCACACCGAGTGTGGCACCGGCAGAATTGGAATTATATCCGGTGATACCGGCACCTAACGCTGCACCAACTGCTGCGCCTTCATAACCACGGTTCAGCCATCCCTGAGACTCCCGCAGATCCATCTTATCGGCCTTCAGCACATTCGCCTGAATCCAGTAGTAGGCTTTATCCGGAGAAGTCACCACCTGATACCCTTTTGCTTTCACAGCATCAGCAATTTTGCCCTGCAGCCCACTCATGTCTTTATCAGACGTGTTTTTGATCTGCAGAAATACCGTGCGTTCGCTGGCGGGTTCAAGCCAGATGGTCTCACTCATCTGAGTCTTCACCTCAAGGTTACGCTTCTTGATTGCTGTGCTCATCGCACCACACCCTGAAAGGGCCAGAGTGGAACTGACCAGTGCAACCATCAT
>OASX01001596.1_pt1 | contig 10579 bp, 6 predicted proteins | sample 1516531 | NCBI WGS metagenome assembly OASX01 (sample SAMEA2579911, study PRJEB22360) | human gut metagenome | biome: human gut; feature: human-associated habitat; material: faeces | place: Denmark | collected 2008/2010
CCTTTTCCATGTAATGATTTCCTTCAGATTCTTCTCTGACTTCTTCCCAAGTACTGGCTGAAATTAATTTTGCCCATCGATATAATTCTTGCTTCCTTGCCTTTCCTTTTGTACTTTTTAATTTACTTAATTCTATCACATGGAATTGAAATTTACTACTGTACAATTTATAATTACTTTTTTGTAGAAAATTGTAATATCAAACTAAAAAAGACAGGAGCCTAAACTCCTGTCCTAAACCACATATCATTATAACAAATAATCTTTATTTCTCAAGTTCTTCCGTCTCAATAATAAACTTCACACTACCCTTCGTTCCACTAGCCTTCTTCGTAAATGTCTGATAGTTTTCTCCTTCATCCATCACTGCATCAGCTCTATCTAAGATCTCTTTTGCATCATCATTGATCGTATTGACAAGTTTCTCAATACCGTCTTTTCTGAAAGTTAACATCCCTTTGTTCAAGGTAACAGCTCCATTTTTCAGAGTTGCAATTCCTGTTGTCATCTGTCCCATTCCATTATCCAGTGTTTTGGCACCTTTGCTTAACTTCTTCGCTCCATTTGCTGCTGTTTTTGTTCCACTGTTTAACGTCTTGGCTCCTTCATCTAATTTCTTGATGGAAGATGCCAGTGTCTTAGATGATGTCTTTAACTGTCCGGTTCCTGCCGCGATCTGTTTTAATGCAGATTCTAACTGTGCTGTGGATGTCTTTGTCTTTGTTAGCAGATTTTGAATCTGGGTTAAGCATCCTGATACGATCTGAAGGTCTGTCTGTGTTTCTTGCAAGCTTGTTCCGATAGATCCTGCGTAGGTTCCTAAATTCTTTGCCTGACCTCCTACAGATTGTGCATAACCGCCTAAGTTTTCTGCATCTGTCTTTAAAGAACCTGCAATCGTTGTAAGCTGTGCTTTCTGCTCATCTGTAAGAGAACTATAATTATTCTTGATAAATTCTCCAATTGCTCCTGCCTGATCTCCAACATCTGTTGCTGATGCTCCAATAGACTCTGCTAATGCACCTAATGTCTTCGCTGACACACCAACACTTTCTGTCTGTGTCTTAATATTCATTAATTCTTTTGTGATTCCTGTCTGTGCACTCTGTAAGTTAGACTGTAATTTTGCCTGATCACTTTCGCTTGGTGTACTATTCTGCAGTTCTTTGAGAATCTGTCTCACTCCATTATCTAACTTCTCTGTAGATGATGGTAAAGCACTGGTTCCTTTCGCTAACTGACTGGTTCCATTCTTTAATGTTGTAGATCCATTGACCAGTTTGTCAAGTCCTGTTGCTAACTGTTTGGAACTGACTGCAATCTGTTTTGTTCCTGATTTTAATTTTCCAGAGGCTGTAACTAATTTTTCAATTCCCTTTACTAAATCTCCAGAACCATCACATAACTTATCTGTCGCATTTTCAAGGTCCTTTAGGGAATCTGTTAATTCACTTAAATCTCCTGCATCATCTAAACCGAACTCTGATAACGTATCGGAATTCGCAACTGTCGCTGTGACTGTCATCTGGAAGTCTTCTACATCAGCTGTGATCTCAAAGTCTTCTGGAATATCGAAATTTGATCCAATACTTGTATTCTTAAGGTTTAAGCTGTCTGCTAATCCCGGCATTGCAACTCCAATAACGATATGTTTGTTACCATCGGAGATAACTTTTCCGTTTGTTGCTTTGACATTAGAGAAGTTATCTGTATTTAAGATCGCTGCTGTGATCATTGTAAATGGTGTATAGACTGTTGTCTGTTTTCCATTGATCGTTTTGGTTACTGCGGAATGATTTTCATATTCATAACGAATCTTTACTTTTCCTGATTTACCAACAAGTTTCTTTGGTGAAATTTCTTTTCCATCCAGATAGTATGTGACTTTCATAGATACTGGCAGATTTTTGTCACTTGTTCCCTGATAGTAAATATCTTTTCCATTGGCATTCCATGTAATACTGTCCTTTTTTCCTCGTTTATATGTCTCATTCCCTTTAACATTCTCAACGTCTGTCAGGTCTGTAGCATCTTTGATCTTTGCTTCACCTGAGAAATTCTTTAACCAGTCACTGACAATAACTGTTTTCTCTTCTCCATTCGCATCCGTTTTTACGTATACGGTTTCTTCTTTATCTGCAGTGGACTCGCTGGCTGCTACCGGTACTGCTGCCGGAATTGTAAGAGCTGCAGCGAGAAACATTGCTAATGCTTTCGATAATCTTCTTTTTCTCATAACAATCGCTCTCCTATTCTAAATGACCCATCTTGAGGGTTGTTTTACAGATCAATTTATCAAATATCATAAACATTGCCGGCAGAATAAAGATTACGGCAACGGTACTGATCACAGCTCCTCGTGCAAGTAAGGTACAGATCGCACTGATCATATCAATATTTGAGTAAATCGCAATACCGATCGTTGCTGCGAAGAAACTTAATCCACTTGTAATGATAGACTGCATGGATGTTTCATGTGCAATACGGATCGCTTCCATTTTCTTCTTGCCATTTATACGTTCCTTCTGATAACGGCTTGTCATCAGGATCGCGTAGTCAACGGTTGCACCTAACTGAATCGTTCCGATAACGATACTTGCAACAAACGGCAGCGATAATCCCGTGTAATATGGAACTGCCATATTGACACAGATCGCAAATTCGATCACGGCTACCAGAATCACTGGTAAGGAAATGGATTTAAATACAATTAAAATGATCACAAAGATTGCCGCGATTGACGCGATATTTACATTTCTAAGGTCAACATTGGTTACTGTCTCCAAATCATTCATCAATGGTGCTTCTCCAATGACCATAGAACCTGGACTGTATTTCTTCACAATGTTGTTGATCTCGTTGATCTGTTTATTTACTTTCTCGGTTGCTGATTTGTAATTTGAACAGATAAACTGCATCTCATACTCATCACTTTGCAACATTTCTTTCATGGAAGAAGGAATCATATCGGATGGAATACTAGAACCGATCACGGAGTTCATTCCGAGACACCATTCAACTCCGTCAACTTTATCGATCTCTTTCTGCATGTTGCTTAATTCCTTCTGACTCATGCCGTTCTTGATCATGACCATATGGATGTTACTCATTCCAAATTCATCACTTAATTTCTTATTTGCCACATTACTCGGTAAGCTTTGTGGGAGTGATTTGTCAATATTATAGTAAATCTCTGTATGATTATTTCCATAAATTGCTGGGAACAGCAAAATTAAAAATACTACAATCGTTGTTTTATAATGTTTTGTGATAAAGTGTGATGCATTCGTAAGATCTGGCATCAGTGAACGATGATGTGTCTTCTCAATTAATTTATCACAGATCAGGATCAATGATGGCAAAACTGTTACACAACAGATAACCCCGATAATAACACCTTTCGCCATAACGATACCTAAGTTAGCTCCTAATGCAAATGTCATAAAGCACAGTGCTGCGAATCCAGCGACCGTTGTAACGGAACTTCCTGTAATGGACTTAAATGTATTCGAAATCGCATGTGCCATCGCACGTTCTTTGTCACCTTCAAATCTGATCTTATTACTCTCATAACTGTGCAGAAGGAAGATCGAATAATCCATCGTAACTCCTAACTGCAAGATCGCAGTCAATGCCATTGTAAGATAGGACACATCGCTTAGGAAAATATTCGTTCCCAGGTTATAAAGAATTGCCATTCCGATACTTAACAGGAATAAAAAAGCAACTGCAAAGGATTCCATTGTGACAAATAATACGATCAGAGAAAGTACTGCTGCGATCGTTACGTAGATTGGAATCTCCTGCATAACCAGGTTCTTAATATCGGTAACTACCCCTGACATGCCACTGATAAAGCACTGTTTTCCAACAATCTTACGCATCTGTGTGACTGCTTCCATCGTGTTATCAGATGATGTTGTTTCTTTAAACATTGCGATCATCATTGTTGCGTTCTTATTAAAGAAAACTTTCCTTACTTTCTCAGGAAGCATCTCTTTGGGAACGCTTAGATCAGCGATGTCATCATACCAGATGATCTTATCAACGTGATTGACTTTCTCTAGTTTCTGTTTTAATTTCTGTACGTCATGAAGATTCATATCTTCGACAATGATCATCGAATAGGCTCCGGCTCCAAACTGATCTACCATGATATCCTGCCCCTTCACCGTCTCCAAAGAGTCTGGAAGGTAACTTAAGATGTCATAATTGATCCTTGTCTTCACGATTCCAATGGTTGATGGAATCAATAAAATGAAAGCCAGGAAGACGATGAATTTTCGATGATGTACTAATTTCTTTGCAAATTGTATCATAGCATCCTCCCATCTACATTTATGACGAATAGTCATTTTTAATCTATATAATGGTATACACCAAAAATGACCAAAAGTCAATAAACTTCTTGAAAGTTTTTGACTTTTGGTCATTTTTTCGTTATACTAAAGAAGATGAAAGGAGAAATTACTATGAAAAAGGTCGAATTAAATAAGAAAAAGAAACAAGATGCCCTTTTGAATACGGCATACCAACTGTTTACAGAAAAGGGATTCCAGAAGACCTCCATCTCCGATATCGTAAATGAAGCTGGCGTTGCTAAGGGTACTTTTTATTTGTATTTTAAAGATAAATTAGACATTCGATATAAATTGATCGCCAAGAAATCTGCGGAAGTATTTAAACACGCCTATCAGGAACTTCAAAAACAATCCATTGATCATTTTGAAGACCAACTGATCTTTATCGTTGACCAGGTCATCGGAGCATTAAATGCTAATCCGACTCTGTTAAAACTGATCTCAAAGCATCTAAGCTGGGGAATGTTTAAGAATTCCTTGGTAGAACCGATCGATGATGCCCAGAGAAATATTTATGATATCTATATGGATCTCTTGAAGAATTCTGGTCATGAATTTGATCATCCGGAAGTTATGATCTATATGATCATCGAGATGGTCGCAGGGTCTTGCTATAATGTTATTTTGACTAGGGAGCCTGTTTCAGTTGATGAATTGAAGCCTTATTTGTATCAGTCAATTCGGTTGATCATACAGAATCATATATTGTGATTTGTAGTTTGATGACGGAAATTATTGGTGGAATATTATAAAAAGAAATCATGTGTCAGCAACCCACTCGCTAAGTGCAGACGTGTCCGTACGGTTGCCAACACATGATTTCTTTTTATAATATTCAAATAATTTACGTTATTCAAACCACTACACTGTGTGTATATTTAACGGTATTGGCTAATCATTTTTGTATTCGCTAACAGAAGATTATCTTTCACTTTCATCCCTGCTCATCTTAATCATCTCATCCCTCGCCTTTTCCATGTAATGATTTCCTTCAGATTCTTCTCTGACTTCTTCCCAAGTACTAGCTGAAATTAATCTCGCCATCGGTAAAGTTCTTGCTTTCTTTTCCTTTTGTTGTTTCTATTTTACTTAATTCTATCACATGGAATTGAAATTTACTACTATAGTAGTCCTCCATACACGCCCACTTGAATTTTTCAATCTTAAATTGTCCACACTCTAGACATCTGGTATATGATAAAAAATAAATAAACGATCGGAAGAACAGCATTAGAATTTTGCCACGTTTTTTACAGATTCGCAGCCGGCTTGGTGCGTTGTTTGAGCCCCAAAGAGTCCTGTTTTCAATACCCTTGAAGGCGAGTTACGCAAGGAAAGCCGGCGAATCAGCGATTTGTAAAAAACGTGAAAAAAATTCTCTAGCTGCTCTTCCGATCGTTTATTTATTTTTTATCATATACTCAAAATCTACAGTTGGCCAACTACAATTAAAATTTAATACACTCTGATTACTGTAGAAATCTCACGAGTATGTTCCATTCCCTTAATCTCAACCAAAGCATCTGCAAAGTTCTGCTCCAGTACAAGATCCGTGATAACAACTAATTCTGCCATATCATTAACCTTGTTCTTCTGAATCACCTGTGCGATACTTACTTGATTCTTTCCTAATGTATCTGCGATTCGAGCAAGAACTCCTGGTTTGTCATCAACTAACAATCTCATGAAATATTTGCTTTCAATCTCTGTGATCTTCTTGATTGGAAGGTCTTTGTAGCATGTACAATGGATTCTTCCTGTGCAATAGAACTGAATATTACGTGCGACATCAATGATATCTCCCATAACTGCACTTGCTGTTGGGAATTCTCCTGCTCCTCTTCCATAGAACATTGCATCATCAACTGCATCTCCATGTACAAAAACTGCGTTAAATGAATCATTGACAGTTGCCAATGGATGATCACTTGGAATCAGCATTGGATGAACACGTACTTCAATTCCAGATTCTGTGTTCTTTGCTACCCCTAACAATTTGATCGTACATCCCATTGCTTCTGCATATTTGATATCTTTTGCTGTGATATTTGTGATTCCTTCTGTGTATACATCATCAAATGTGACTCTAGAGTTAAACGCAATGGATGCCATGATCGCCATCTTACGTCCTGCATCATATCCTTCGATATCAGCTGTTGGATCTGCTTCTGCATAACCTAATTCTGTTGCAAGTGCCAAAGCTTCATCAAATTCCATTCCTTCGTGTGTCATCTTTGTCAGAATGAAGTTTGTTGTTCCATTGACAATACCCATTGCTTCTGAAATATAGTTTCCTGCCAGACACTGTTTTAATGGACGGATAATTGGAATTCCACCTGCAACAGATGCTTCAAATAATAAGTCACATCCATTATGGGAAGCGATATCTAATAATTCACCACCATGCACTGCCATTAAGTCTTTGTTCGCTGTGACAACATTCTTACCTGCCTGAAGAGCTTCTGTAATATAAGTACGGGCGGGTTCAATTCCACCCATAACTTCCACTACGATCTGAATCTCATCATCTGTGATAATATCTTCCCACTGGTCAGTTAATACAGAAGGGTCAATTCCTTCTCTCTTCTTGTTCTTGTCTCTAACTAGAACTTTGCTGACAGTCAGACCTGCACCAACTTTGTGAGGTAATTCTTCTCTCTGGCGTTCGATCAGTTTGTATACTCCTGTTCCGACAGTTCCAGAACCAAGGAGGGCTACTTTGATGTTCTTTAACTCTTCCATGATACACTTCCTTTTCTGTTTTTGTTTATCTTTGCTTTTATCGAAATGTGATCTTTTAATCTGATAAATTCGTATAAGTAGTTTTTAGTATATCATATTTTTTTTGATTATCCTATATTTTTTTAATTTCTAGTTAGGAAAAACTATTATGTATAGTTCCAATATTACACCAAACAATACTTCTATTGACTATTTTTCTCATTTCTGTTGACATCAATATTTAAAAGTATTATATTTAAAACATAAACAATTAAGCAATCATTTAATCTTATAAAAAGGAGATTTCTATGGATAAAACGGAGAAATATAACATTGCTTCCATGGATATTCATGGTCATGGATGTGATGTTACAGAATTAAAACATGTTCTTCCACCAGAAGAATTTGCCATTGAAACTGCCAGTTTATTTGGTCTGTTAAGTGACAGTACCAGACTTCGTATTTTGTATCTTTTATACCACCGTGAAGTCTGTGTTAGAAATATCGCAGAAGCGATTGAGATGAGCCCACCAGCAGTGTCTCATCATCTTCGCTCTTTGAAGCAATTAGGTGTGATCACAAGCAGACGAATTGGGAAAGAAGTTCATTATACGATCGCAGACACTGCTGACGGAGAGCTTGTATCTGATCTGTTAAAGACTGTATTTGAAAGGAGGGGTATTTATGAAGAAGACTTATGAGTTTGAGAATCTTGGCTGTGCTCATTGTGCAGGTAAAATGGAAGAAAAAATCGGGAAACTTCCTGATGTTGAAAGTGTAAATCTTTCATTTCCTATGAAAAAAATGTATGTTGAAACTTCTCGTGAAGATTTGCTTCCTGAGATTCAAAAGATTTGTACGGATATTGAACCGGATGTTATTGTGACGGAAGTTACAAAAAAATCATCTAAACGGAGAAAACATGTGGAAGAAGTTTCTCATAAAAGTCATGAACATCATCACCATCACGATGAACACTGTGACTGTGGATGTGATCACAACCATAATGAACATGAGCACCTCGAACATCATCACCATCATGATGACCACTGCGACTGCGGGTGTGAACACGATCACGAAGAACATGAACACCACAAACATCATCACCATCATGATGACCACTGCGATTGTGGCTGCTGTGATGATGACGATGACGATGATGAATCAATTGCAGCTGCTGCAAATCGTGAAGGAAATGGTCAGGCAACCGTATTTATTGTCGAGAAATTAGGCTGTGCTCATTGTGCAGGTAAAATGGAAGAACAGATTTCTCATCTTCCCGGTGTTGAAGCCGTCAATCTGACATTTGCAACAAAGCAGTTACGTGTATGGTCTGATGATGCCAAAACATTATTGCCTCAGATTCAAGATATTTGTACTTCTATCGAACCAGATGTCAAAGTCGTTGTCCGTGAAAATACTGTCCGTGCACAAAAAGAAGCGAAAAAAGCCAAAGAGAATTCTGAAGATAACAGAGAATTCTGGGAACTTGGTGCTGGTATCGTTTTATTTATTGCCGGAAAAGCATTGGAATCTTCCAAGCCTGTATACAGTATGGTATGTTTTATCCTTGCATATTTAATCTTAGGAATTAAGATCGTATGGACCGCTCTTAAAAACATCTCTAAAGGTCAGGTTTTTGATGAAAACTTCTTAATGAGTATCGCAACGATCGGTGCTTTCGGCGTCGGAGAATTTGCGGAAGCGGTCGGTGTTATGATGTTTTATCGTATTGGTGAATTATTTGAAGAAAAAGCTGTGGAACGAAGCCGTTCCCAGATCATGGATGTCATTGATATGCGACCTGAAGTTGTCAACCTTGTTGATGATCATGGAGATGTCACTGTAATTGATGCCGAAGAAGCTGAAATCGGAGATATCTTATTAGTACGTCCTGGTGACCGTATTCCATTAGATGGTATCATCACAGATGGGAAAACGATGATCGATACTTCTCCTGTTACCGGAGAACCCATTCCTGTTTCTGCCTCTGTCGGAACAGATGTAACTTCTGGATGTTTAAATACTTCTGGTGTTATTAAGATCAAGGTAGAAAAAGTACTGGAAGAATCTATGGTCACAAGAATCATGGATTCCGTAGAAAATGCAGCCGCAAACAAACCAAAGATGGATCGTTTTATCACACGTTTTTCTCGTGTATATACTCCATTTGTCGTACTTCTTGCCCTTGCAACTGCGATCATTCCTTCTTTAGTGACAGGAAACTGGACACACTGGATATACACAGCTTTAACTTTCCTTGTAATCAGCTGTCCTTGTGCCCTTGTATTAAGTGTACCTCTTGCATTCTTTTCTGGAATCGGAGCTGGATCTAAGATTGGTATCTTATTTAAAGGCGGGGCTGCACTTGAAACATTAAAAGATATTACTTCTGTTGTCATGGATAAGACTGGAACGATCACAAAAGGAAACTTCAAAGTTCATGATGTGATCCCTCTCGGAAATGCAACCAGACATGAAATATTATCACTTGCTGCTTCCTGCGAAGAATCTTCTACTCATCCAATCGGAAAGAGTATCATGGAAGCTGCCAAAGATGAAAATGTAACTTATAAAACACCTGAAAACGCAAAAGAAATCGCTGGACATGGTTCTGTTATCACAATTGATAACTCAGAAATCTTAGCTGGCAATAAAAAATTGATGGCTCAGTATCATGTAACTGGAGACTATCCAGAAACAACTTCTTATGGAACTGAAGTTTTTCTTGCAAAAGATGGTGTGTTAATTGGTGCAATCGTTATTGCAGATACATTAAAAGACGATGCGAAATCCGCCATTGCTTCCTTAAAAGCACAGAATCTTCACACGGTTATGTTAACTGGAGATTCCGAAACAACTGCAAATGCGATTGCAAAAGAAACTGGAATTGACGAAGTTTACTCAAGACTTCTTCCTGATGAAAAACTTGCCAAACTTCAGGAACAGAGAAGCAAACATGGAGCTGTTATGTTTGTTGGTGACGGTATCAACGATGCCCCTGTATTAGCTGGTGCTGATTGCGGTGCTGCCATGGGAAGCGGTGCTGATGCTGCAATCGAAGCAGCAGATGTTGTATTCATGACCTCAAACGTTGAAGCAATTCCACAGGCAATCTCTATCGGCAAAAAAGCTTGCAAGATCGCTTGGCAGAATGTTGTATTTGCATTGGCGATCAAGGCATTAGTAATGATCCTTGGACTGCTTGGATTCGCAAATATGTGGATGGCTGTGTTCGCAGATAGCGGAGTTGCAATGTTATGCGTAATAAACTCTATACGTGCAATGAAATTGTGATTTGAATAACGGAAATTATTGGTGGAATATTATAAAAAGAGATCATGTGCCTGCAACCCACTCGCGTTCGGACTCCCACGTAGCTGTACTAAGCTCCTGAATGGTCTAACGACCATCCACTCGCTAAGTGCAGACGTGTCCGTACGGTTGCTGACACATGATCTCTTTTTATAATATTCAAATAATTTACGTGATTCAAA
>OASX01001598.1_pt1 | contig 10552 bp, 6 predicted proteins | sample 1516531 | NCBI WGS metagenome assembly OASX01 (sample SAMEA2579911, study PRJEB22360) | human gut metagenome | biome: human gut; feature: human-associated habitat; material: faeces | place: Denmark | collected 2008/2010
TAACGGAATAACACCCACCCGCCCCCCCCCGGCCAGCGCCGCCGCCACACCATTTTCTTCCAGATTATTAAATGTGGCAGCACTGACACCGACAGCATCGCCGTAGATTCGCCCGGTACCGGAATTCGTCAGGGTGTTCGCCTGAAGACGGGTATATTTCCCGTCTATCAGCCCACGGTTCAGCAGTGTGTCCGTCACTTTAAGCCAGGTCTGTCCGGCACTGATTTCACCTTTCTCTGTGTTTTCAAGGCGGGTGCTGTTCAGGTCAAGCCGCCCGCCCGCCAGTATTAGTGACATCTCCATTAACGGAAAGCGTAAGGTTTCCGTTCGCAATAGTCTGACCACTGTTGCTGAACGTTGTGTTACTTTTCAGCGTCATATCGCCCAGCGAAAGCAGTTTCCCGTCACCACCAAGCTGACCGGCATCCACAGATACTGACTGCCCGGCCTTAACCACACCGTCACGGTTCGAAAACGCCAGCTGACGGCCAGACAATGTCGCGCCGGAAGAGAGCACGCCGTCATTATTACTGAGCGTCCTGTCTGCCATAACCGTAAGCGCCCTGTCTGCCAGAATACTGCCCTCCTGGTTATCAAGGTCCTGCGTCGTGATACGTATCGTCTGCGCTTCCAGTCCCTGATCGGTATTCAGCGTGTGACGGTTGATAAACTGCAGGGCGTTCAGCGTAATGGCAGAACCACTGCGAATCAGACCAGAAACGTTATCTACAACGCCCCGCACACTGTCGAGCAGCATGTCGCCCACAGACTGTACCTGTCCGTGGCTATTCTGCAGGCCTCCCGTATGCAGACAGAGTTCACCTTCACTGACCAGCCGACCACCATCACGGTTATCCAGCGAGGTGGTGCTCAGGTCGCCCGTCGTTTTCGCGCCCACGGTTCCGCCCCGGTTATCCATTGCTCCGGTACTGACGGTCAGTTCCTGCAGGCTGTTCAGCGTACCGTGTCTGTTATCCAGCGTCTGGCCTGCGGTATTAATGCTGATACCCTTCCCCTGAATAAGACCGGACTGATTGTTCAGCGCCAGGCTGTTCCAGCCAAGCAGACCGTTCGCCACTACCTGACCTGATGTATTGTTAACAACGCCTGCGGTCAGAGACAGAGCATCTCCCGATAAAAGCACACCGACGGTGTTGTCCAGTGTTCCGGCATTCAGTGTCATCGGGCCCTGACTGATAACCCCGCCCCGGTCGCCACTGTTACGGTTACTCAGCGTGTCAGCACGGAGATTCAACGATGCTCCGCTCTGTATCAGCCCACTGGCATCATTGCTGATATCTTTCGCGGTGAATGCCAGTGATTGTCGCGCCACAAGTCTGCCACTCTGATTACCAAACCGGGTGACCTCCAGGCTACTGTTACCGTTACTGACCATCGTCCCCTGCTGATTTTCCAGGACATTCAGGCGAGCATTCAGGTTTCCGCCAGCGGCAAGTGTCCCTTCCTGATTCCTGACATCGCCGCCACTCAGCCACATATCCGTCCCGGCCTTCAGAGTCCCTTTCTGGTTCATCAACGTGTCGGATGATACCCGCAGTGACGTCTGGCTTCCCAGCACACCCTGACGATTATCGAGCGTTCCGGCGTTCAGGGTCATATCCTTCTGACCTGCCATAAATCCCTGCTGGTTATTCAGGATACCGGCCCGCACCGTGAGGGTACCGGCGCTACTGATACCGCCCCGTGTCTTCGTGTTGCGATTACTGAGTAGCCCGTTCTGTACATCCAGCGTCATGTCACTGCCGGACTGAATCAGACCATCATCAGAGACCAGTTCGCTGCCTGACACAGACAGCGTTTTCTGTGAAAGCAGTTTGCCGGATGCATTATCCAGCGCACCATCCAACGTCACCGCCAGTTCGCCAGACACCACTGCACCCTTGCGGTTATTCAAACTCCCTGCCGAAATGTCCAGTCTTCCGGCAGACTCCATTCGTCCCTCAATATTGCTGACAGTCTGCTGTGTTTTTATCCTGCCCGTCCCGGTGGAGGCTGAAATCAGCCCGTTATCGTTACTCAGCGTCTGTGTGTTAATACGGACGTCACGGCTGGCGATCAGACTTCCCTGGCGGTTATTCACGGCGTCGGTTGTCTTCACCTGCAGGTTGCCTGACTGCGCCGCCTGTACTTTCCCCTTGCGATTATCAAGGCTCCGGGCATCCAGATGCACCGTGCCATTTGCCGCAAGCAGCCCTTCCCGGTTATCCACGCTTCCCGGCAGGCTCAGTGAAAAGTCCCCCGCTCCCGTCTGAATCAGCTTGCCTTTATGATTTGACAGGCTCTGTGCCGATATCTGCAGAGTGTCAGCATTTATCGTACCGCCATTATTGCTGAACTGCCCAACAGTCCGGGCAGAGAGGATACCGGCACTCAGTTGCGCATTTTGTGTGGACAGGTTTCCGCTGGTCGCATCCAGCTCAGTATGTTGTCCCTGTATCCGGCTACTGCTTAAATCCAGCCCCTTTCCCTTAAGATGCATATTTCCGCCAGCCAGGAGCTGTCCATGTGCCGCCAGTTCGCCAGAGGCACTGATGACCAATTCTCCCGTTTTTGCCAGGCGCCCGTCATCTTTTACACCGGCAGCCAGCAGGCTCCGCTCACTCCCTGTCAGGCGCGCAGCCTGAATACGGGTATCACGACGGGATGCCACTGAACCGGTGTGGGTGAATGCACCATCACTCTGTATCTGCGTATCCTGCCCCGCATAAACAGAACCACTGTTATGCAGCTCCCGGGTTGTCGCCAGATGCACATCCGTTTTCGCACTGATACTGCCACTGTTCTCAATACGTCCGTCAGCCGTCAGGGTAACCGCCCCTGCCTGCGCACCAATATGACCGGCGTTACGTACACCCACCCCCGTTTCCGTACCGACAAGACGAATTTTTCCGGCATACATTCCACCAAGGCTGGACACATCCAGCGCCACCTGAGGCTTTGAAGATATATCTGCGGCTTTTTTCTCAATCTGCCCGTGCGCGATATCCACATTGTTACGTCCGGTGGTGACTTTCAGGTCCTGCGCCCAGATACCGGCATTAATCTTCACAGACCGGGCAATGATATCGGTATAATCCGTGCGCGAGGCATCCATCCCTTTGCCCGCAACCCGAATCTCACCACGCTCAACATTGAACCCGGTCAGGCTGCCGTTTTTCATCTGTGGCTGCCCCGTGGTCAGCGTGGCCCGGTTCGCGTTAATAAAACCGCACCCGTCGCAACTGATGCCGGCCGGGTTCGCGATCACCACCTGTGCCTTTTTCCCGGCGACCTCAACAAAACCGTTCAGCTGGCTGGGATTGCGACTGTTCACCTCATTAAGAATGATTCTGGCTTCGCCCTTAGCCAGCCATGGGTTCCCGGCCACCATCCCACCCAGTTGAGTCTGCACATTTTTATGTGAGTTATTCAGAATGACGCCATGGTTACTGACATCAAACTGACTGTATGTGTTATGTGAAACCCCGCCTGCAGAAGGCGTCTGAATATTAATCTGCGGAGTGCCGTTGGCCGTCTGCATAATAGTGGGCTGCTGATGTCCCGGTGCGTTATGGTCTGCCACAATGCCTGCAGCACTGACAGAATGCACTATCCCCGAGGCCAGCCACAGAGAGAATGTAAGCGGCGTGACACGGCAGATGCGTTGCCTGCGTGGATATCCTGTACGGGAAGACGGTGACGAACCGGCACGACCGGAACGGGCAATATCTGCCACCACCATCAGCATCCCCCGAGCTTTATTAAATATGACGCGGTAACAATTTCTGTTCATTCTGATAAACCTGACTTATCTCTCCGGCACATCAACGGCAAGCGGGTGCTGTGCACGCCACCGTCGCGCCTCTTCACGACTGACCTGCGTACCACTGAAATTCATCACCCGTAACCCGGTCTGCTGCCCCCGGTGATATAACGAACGCCAGCACAGACGGGGAAAAATATCCTGCCGGATAAGACGACACATATCCGGCGTATGTCCAAAAGGCGCAATCCAGTCACAGATCCACATCCGATCACCGCTGTTCCAGTCATACTGAGGCATGAGAATTGCCGGCTGCGTAAGATAACGCGCCTCTGCATCCTGGCTGAGCCATGCATAACTCATGAAGAAAATCGGTCGCCCCTGCTCTGTTGCCACCACATACTGTCGGTGCTTAATCACCGGCAACAGCAGGTCCGGCAAAGTATGCAGTGGCGCATCACGATGCAGGAGAGAATGCATCCATAGCCACACTGCCGCCCCCAGCACTTCCGCCTCATTGACCGGCTCACTGGAATACAGGGGGCTCAGAACGTCATATTTCCCGTTACGCATGAGCTTTCCTCAGAAATTCCAGAACAGATTAAAACCGGCTGTCACATCACTCGTCATAAAACCCGCCGGTTTTGAAAACGGGCGACCGATGAAAACGTCATAATCCGTACTGAACAACTGCCCTCTCATCCCCACAACGCCGCCGGCCAGATGACGCCCCACCAGATACTCACTGCCGGCTCCGCCCACCTCGCCGTAATCCATTCCCAGATATAATTCCTGCTCCGGCAGTGGCGTACGCCACGCCAGATCATTGCGGATATACCAGCCGTTACTGGCATTCAGCGTTCGTTCTCCGTCAAAACCACGAACCGTCCAGCGGTTGCCGATAGCGAACTGTTCCTGTGGGGTAAGCGAGGTATTGCTTAGCTGGCGCTGATACTGGAAGGAATAATGAAAAGGTTGTTCTGCCAGTGTAAATGGCAAATTAAAGGATGCATTCATCTGCAGAATCTTACTGAGCGCCGTTGCCTCACCGAATGTTTCTTCCGGTGCCGGCTGTGCGCCAAACCAACGGGTTCCCCGTTGCCAGCTGACGCCGGCATCCAGCGTGGCCTGCGAAATATAATGACGGTGCTGCAGTCCAATCCGCCAGGCTGCTGTCTGTCGGCGTTGCACCTGAATTTCCGTATCATTAATGTAGTTGCGTGATCTGCGAGCCTGAATGTCGTAAGTCAGCACCGTTTTCTGCGCCCCATTACGGTGCAACACCCGGCTCAGTTGTACGCCCAGATTCTGACTCTCGCCACTGTACTGATAATCCTCAACATCACCGGCTATCGTCTGATGATAATCGTAATCACTGGCGGTGACGGAAAACTGCCAGTAGCCGAAAGGCACAGAGTAATGACCGGTGTAGTTTTTACTCCCCTTTCCCCCGTAATGTGGAAAATTGTGGGTGGCAGAAACATACAGCAGGTCACTCAGGGAAAAAGGATTATCCAGATAAAATGTTATGCCGCCGAGATAACGCCCTGTGCTGCGGGTGCCGGAATCATCAAGAGAAAACCCCAGTCGCCAGTATTTATCCTGTTTGCGGGTAATAAGAATGTCGCTTTCCCCTGGCTGCTCGCCAGGCACAATTTCCATATCAGCCTGCACACCCGGCAGTCGCTGCATATTCTCCAGCCCCTGCTCAATGTCCCGTAAATCCAGCAGAGAGCCTTCGTGTGCCGGGAATGAGGAATACAACCGAATATAGTCATCACTGTCCGGTGTCAGACGCACATGTCGCACAACACCGGGAATAATAACCAGCCGGAGAATGCCGCTTTTTAAATCCTGCGAAGGTGCCAGAACCCGGGTGGTGACATAACCATAATCGACCAGACGGTTCTGCAATGTACTCATCAGCAGATTAATTCCTTTCGCCCCCAGGCAATGCCCGACCGCCCCGTTGGCGATTTTTTGTAAAGGCAACCAGTGTGGTAACGCATCAGCCCCCTCCAGTTCCGTCTGTTTAATCTGAAAACAGGGCGTTTCAACAGGAAAATTAATCTTACGGGCAAAAGAGCCAGGAGCAGAAAGGCGAACATCAGGGGCTGAAGGCGTCAGTTGTTGTTCAAGAGCTTCCTGACGCTGCTGCTGAATGATAAATGCGTCATCTCCACTACGCCGGACATCAACTGCCTGAAGATATGAAGGCAATAATAAAACCGACATCAGTGTCAGAGATAAAAAGGACGGACAGAGCCGAAATACGTTTTGCTCTTCAGATGTCACGCCCCTGCAACATAATTTTCCAACCACATGAAAAACCTTTTATTTATGCTATGCCAACAATCACCCGCCAGCTTCCTGACGATGTCTCACGCCATATTTAACAATGGCACGCTACCGCCCTCCCGAAATTCACTCACATCAACCAGCGCCGGAGCGCTGAGTGAAGGAGCGACGGATTCCTGGAGAGATTAGTTTTGATTGCAATGGAATAATAACCTGAAATAACGCAATTACACAGATACATTGATCAAAAAAAACGTAATAATCAGCTCATTATCCCAATTAATACTGAAAAAACAGCACATCGCAAAATTTATAACTATAGTTAATATAAACTAGTAGAAAATTATTCCTGTGAATGCTTTTAATACAGTTTGTTAGCACAGAAAAGCGCGATTTTTGATTTCAATCATTGAAAATAACGTTACGTGATGATTTAGAAGTGTTTAAAAAAGGTAAAAAAATAAAAGCTAACAATAAATAATGAACGTCACAAAACAAAATACCACAAGATAAAAACCTACATAAAAAACATAATATTAATAAAAGCTTCAGAAAAAATGTTGCCTGACTGCCTCAGAGATATCACATAAAATTTAATTAATTGTTAGTATTATAAAAATCTATGTTTGAAGATGTTTATCGAAGGTAAGCCAGCGGCACAGAGGCGATCATAATGCACTTGTCACCGTAACCAGTGTTGAGGGTAAAGAGGGAATTTTATTCAGGAAGACTGCTCGTCTCCCCGTGATGAGAAGCCCAGACAAGAAGCATTTCCGCCAATTTAGTGACAGAAGCGTGTCCAAAAAGTATCTGGGCAAAAGTCATAATTGTATTCAACCAACGATCCCGAATAATACGCTCTACCCTTTCATGACTCGGATCATCCAGTTTAATAACACAGACTATTTTATTACCCTTCTTTGAAAACAGAACACAATCTATTGCCATACCATTTATTCAGATTACCTGGAGTGGTAACCCGGTACGCAAATCACCTCTGTTAGTAAAATAATACAAAGCCCGGTTTCCCGGGCCTTGAAGACGGGGTCCTTATTAACTGTAAGCGCGTAGCGTCCGCTGGCACAGCGCCGAACGCACGCAATCATCTTTTCCAAATCGGACGATCCCAACCATCTCATCTTCCTCAAAGCGTTCCAGCGCGTCACTTAAGCCAGAGCGTACCCCGCGAGGTAAATCGCATTGCGTGATATCACCGTTGACGATAACCGTCACGTTCTCCCCGAGGCGGGTTAAAAACATTTTCATTTGCGCGGCTGTCACATTCTGCGCTTCGTCAAGAATGACAACTGCATTTTCAAAGGTGCGTCCTCGCATATAAGCGAACGGCGCAATTTCTACCTTCCCTATCTCCGGTCGCAGGCAATACTGCATAAAGGAAGCCCCTAAGCGCCGAACCAGCACGTCATAGACCGGGCGAAAATAAGGGGCAAACTTTTCTGCGATATCGCCAGGTAAGAAGCCGAGATCTTCATCGGCTTGCAGAACTGGGCGGGTGACGATGATCCTGTCGACATCCTTATGTATCAGGGCCTCTGCTGCTTTTGCCGCACTGATCCAGGTTTTGCCGCATCCGGCTTCACCTGTAGCAAATATCAGTTGCTTACTCTCAATAGCCTTCAGATAGTGCAATTGCGCTTCATTTCGCGCGAGGATGGGCGAAGTATCGCGACTGTCGCGAGCCATGCCAATGGCTTCTACACCGCTCATCTGCACAAGCGAGGTGACCGATTCTTCTTCACGCTGCTTATGGCTGCGCGAATCCCGTCTCAGCACACGTTTTGCCTCGCGACGAGCTTTGATCACTGCTTTTTGTCTTCCCATGGAGAGCACCTTGAGTTGTTTGTATTCATCACACGTGCCGTTGACGGCACGATTATGCGCACGAACATCAGAGGGTTGGCTTCCTTGTAAGCCATAGTTTGCTTTCGGAAATAACACCGAAAACGGCTACGCGCACCGTTTACGGCGTCGGTAACACAGATAAAGAAAGGAAGTGGGTGAAAATACAGAGTGACGAAGTGGCTACCGGAGGAGAAATCTCCGCGTATCGTGGAGCGTTGATTGTCAAAAACCTGCCCAGAACAGGACGTTATCATTCGCGATCTCCATAGTGATTGAATATCACTGTCGGGAACTACCGCTGTTACTTAAATAAGTACAACATATCTCACATTCATTGCAACAATATATTTACCTATATTTAGCTATAAAACACCAATTTAGTGACATTAATTTCTATCGGAAAGATGACAGTGTGATGACAGTGGCGAGCAATTTGGAGCGAAATCTGTGTGCTCCTGCCCACAGTCAGAGTACACCCCCCCAGGCATCAGGTACCGGAGCACAAACGCCGGATGCGGCGTAAACGCCTTATCCGGCCTACCAATCCGGTACCCATTGTAGGCATGATAAGACGCGCAAGCGTCGCATCAGGCACCGGAGCACAAACGCCGGATGCGGCGTAAACGCCTTATCCTGCTTACCAATCCGGTACCCATTGCAGGCATGATAAGACACGCAAGCGTCACATCAGGCATCAGCGCACGAACGCCTTATCCGCCTAAAAACATTAAACCTGCAATAGCGTCCTTCCCAGATAATCGTCAGTATCCTTCACTCCCGGTAACGCAAAGAAATAACCGCCGCCGATGGGTTTGACGTACTCCTCCAGCGCTTCGCCGTTCAGCCTTTTTTGCACCGTCAGGAAGCCCTTTTCCAGATCATGTTGATAACAGACAAACAGTAGCCCCATATCCAGTTGCCCTGAATTGGTGACTCCCAGCGAATAGCTGTAGCCACGGCGTAGCATCAGACTGGACTCGCTCTCCGGCGTGCGGGGATTCGCCAGCCGGATATGACTGTCCAACGCAATCACCTTCCCTTCTGGATCGCTGGCATAATCCGGCACATCATGTTCGTGCTGCATCCCCAGTGGCGCGCCAGTTTGCTTATCACGACCAAAAATGGTCTGTTGCTCTTTCAGCGGCGTGCGGTCCCAAAACTCAACGCGAAACTGAATCAAGCGTACTGCCTGATAGCTGCCACCGATTGTCCACGCAGGCTCCTGCTGATCTGCTGTGACCCACACCACTTTTTGCATCAGCTTCGCATTCTGGCTGTCAGGATTGGCGGTACCGTCTTTGAAGCCCAGCAAATTAATCGGCGTCTCTTTGCCTTTACTACGCGCCGCATGTTCGGAAATAAACCCTTCCCGCTTCCAGCGCACGCTAAGTAAATCCGGGGTGTGTTTGATGATATCCCGCAGCGCATGGATAACCGTGTCCTGAGTATTGGCGCAAATCTGTAGCAACACATCGCCATGACACAGCGTGGCATCCAGCGAATCGTTAGGAAAACGCGTCATCTTCTGCAATTTTTTCGGCATCTGCGACGCAAGGCCAAAGCGCTCATCGAACAACGAGTGGCCTACCGATAACGTAATAGTGAGATTATCGGGTGCAATGTAGCCGCCGAGAATGCCGGAGTCGAGTGGTGGCAGACGCGGATTTGGCGTTTCTGGCGCCGCTCCGCCCTGAGTCAGAAAAGCAAACCGCTGGGTCAGCAAGCGAAATAGTCGCTCAAGATCGGCCTTATCGCTGGCAAGCACATCAAACGCCACCAGCATCATTGCGGCCTGCTGCGGCGTCAGAATCCCTGCCTGATGTTCGCCATAAAACGGCTGTTTCTCATTACGAGCATCCGGCGAAAGCGTCCCCGGCGCACTTTGCGGTTTTTGTGCATGAGCGACCGGGCAACCTCCCGCCAGCGCCAGCGCCCCAATTCCTTTCAGCAAACGTCGGCGTGACGGTTCATTCACGCCGTTTTCATCTTCATACTGCATAACACTTAATCCAGCCCCAGCACACCACGAAGTTGTGCCAGCTCTTCCGCCAGCACGGTAATCGGCCCTTTCAGCGCGTTACGATCGGCATCGGTCAATTTGTCGTAGGTCTCAAAACCGTCTTTGGTACGGTATTTCGCCAGAATGGTATCGACCTTTTTGAAATTAGCATCGACTTTTGCCAGCAGTTCCGGGTTGGCTTTTTGCAGTTGTGGACGCAGTAAATCGACAATTTTCTGCGAGCCTTCAACGTTAGCCTGGAAGTCCCACAGATCGGTGTGGCTGTAGCGATCTTCTTCACCGCTGATTTTGCTGGCTGCCACTTCCTCAATCAGTCCGGCTGCACCGCCGACCACTTTTGAAGGTGGGAAAGCCAGTTCACTGATGCGTTTTTGCAAATCGACCACATCGGTATAAAGCTGGTCAGCGTACTGATCCATGCCTTTGGTGGTGTTGTCGCCAAACAATGCTTTTTCCAGACGGTGGAAACCGGTGAATTTCGGATCGGCGGCTTTTTGCTCGTAATCATCTTCACGGGCGTCAATGCTGCCATCCAGATCGGAGAACAGTTCAGCAATCGGTTCAATGCGCTCATAGTGCTGGCGCGTCGGCGCATACAGTGCTTTTGC
>OASX01001599.1_pt1 | contig 10545 bp, 10 predicted proteins | sample 1516531 | NCBI WGS metagenome assembly OASX01 (sample SAMEA2579911, study PRJEB22360) | human gut metagenome | biome: human gut; feature: human-associated habitat; material: faeces | place: Denmark | collected 2008/2010
TTTGCACGTAACTATGAAGGCACTGAATAGTTACGTTCTATCATTCTTTTACGAGAACTTTTGTGATCTCTGCAATATAAACAGTGTGATAATCTTTCTCCGGATACCATTTTCCATCGTTCTCTTTTGCGATAAAGTTCTCCGGCTTGATCTCATCCTCGTAGAGCTTCCTGCACACGAAGACCATGCCGGCCTCCTCAAAAGCAGCTGTTCCGTCTGTGAAATACGGGGTAAGTCCAGCTTCTTTGACCTTATCGCAGTCGCGGCCTGACTTGGAACCGCAGATGGAGAGTGCCTGCTTGTACTCTGGTCCGTAGAAGGACAGGGTAAATGTATCGTTTGCGTCCACGAATTTCTTTGTGTAGCGCTGCGGACGGATATAGCAGGTGGCAACATTCTTGCCCCAGAGGACGCCGAGACCGCCCCAGCTTGCTGTCATGGTGTTACAGCCGGATTCGTCGCCAGCGGTGATGAGCATCCACTCAGAACCGATCTTTGTGAAGGGATTAAAATTCAGACTTTTGATATCAACTTCTTTGAATGCCATGGAAAAATCTCCTTTCAATGATAAAACTGCAGTAACTGTTCCGTAGATCTTCGCAGTTACAAACTACTTTTATTATAGAATGAGATAAAATAAATTGCAAATGATTTGTATCCTGAAGGCTGGTTCATGAAAAAGCTGTGCAGGGTGCGGAAAAAATTCATGAGTAGATAAGGAAATTGTGCTTGAATGAACATGATATAGGTGTTATATTTTTAACAAGACAGGAAATTCACGCGGACAATCATGATTGGAGGAAAGCATATGAGAGGCGTAGAGACAAGGATCCAGGAGATCCGCCACCGGATCTTCAGGGAAGTGGCGAGAATGGCGTACCACACGGAATGGCCGGTGGACAAACGGATTGAGGAACTTCCGTATAAGATCATTCCGGGAGAAGTCGGAAATTTCAGAAACGATGTTTTTTTGGAGAGGGCGATCGTGAGCGAGCGGCTCCGTCTTGCCATGGGACTTACGTACCGCGGGGCATCGGATCCGGCACCGGTATCCCGGGGAATCGAGGAGGCGGACAAACCGGAGACATATTACACGCCGCCGCTCATCAATGTGATCAAATTCGCCTGTAACGCGTGTCCGGAAAAGCGGGTCTATGTGACAGACGGCTGCCAGGGCTGCCTTGCCCACCCATGTGTGGAGGTGTGCCCGAAGGACGCAGTGAGTCTGGACCGCACAAACGGAAGATCCAGGATCGACCCGGATAAGTGCATCAAGTGCGGACAGTGCGCGAATGTCTGTGCCTACCATGCCATCATCATCCAGGAGCGCCCCTGCGCGGCGGCCTGCGGCATGGATGCTATCCACTCGGACGAGAACGGAAAGGCGGATATCAACTACGACAAATGCGTCTCATGCGGACAGTGCCTCGTGAATTGCCCGTTCGGAGCCATTGCGGACAAATCCCAGATCTTCCAGGTCATCCGCGCGATCCAGACAGGTGAGAGAGTGTACGCCGCTGTGGCACCGGCATTTGTCGGTCAGTTTGGCCCGAAGGTAACACCTGGAAAGCTGAGGGCGGCCATGAAAGCCCTGGGCTTTGCGGACGTCTTTGAGGTCGCCATCGGCGCGGATCTCTGCGCGGTGCAGGAGGCGGAGGACTTCGTGAAGGAAGTTCCGGAACAGCTGCCGTTTATGGCGACATCCTGCTGTCCGGCATGGTCCATGATGGCGAAAAAACTGTTCCCGGACTACGCGAACTGCATCTCCATGGCGCTGACGCCGATGACGCTTACCGCGAGACTTATCAAGAAGCAGCATGAGAAGGCAAAGGTGGTCTTTATCGGGCCCTGCGCGGCGAAAAAACTGGAAGCCATGAGAAAATCTGTGCGGAGTGAGGTGGATTTCGTCCTGACCTTCGAGGAGATGGCGGGAATCTTTGACGCAAAGCATGTGGATATCGAGAATATCGCGGAGGATGAAAGCGGAGTCAATGCGGCATCCAGGGATGGAAGAAACTTCGCAGTTGCCGGCGGCGTCGCGAAATCCGTGGTGGATGTGATCGCCCAGATGTACCCGGATAAGGAGATCAGGGTGGCGAATGCCGAGGGCTTAAAGGAGTGCAAGAAACTTTTACAGCTTGCCAAGGCAGGAAAGTACAACGGATACCTGTTGGAAGGAATGGCATGCCCGGGCGGCTGCGTGGCAGGTGCCGGAACAATGCAGCCGGTGAAGAAATCCCAGACGGCAGTCTCCTTATATGCCGCGAAAGCAGGTCATGTGACCAGCGACAGGACGGAGTATGTGAGTGAGCTGGAGAAACTGGTGGACTAAGTGCGTGGCAGCTTGTTTTTCCGGTTCAGGCCGCAAAGCAACAGATTAAAGAGTTATCAAATAAAAGCGGCTTCCTTGACGGAAAGCCGCTTTCGTTGTAAAATACGTACTTGACTCGTTTTTTAGTGGAAAGATCCAGCAAAGACATGTCACAGTGAGCAGGAAAGGAGGAACTTTAAGATGGATCAGAAGATGGAGAAAAATAAGAATAAAACAGGACTTGTGCTGGAAGGCGGCGGTATGCGCGGCATCTATACGGCGGGAGTCCTGGACGTATTTCTGGATGAAGGCCTTACCTTTGACGGGGTGATCGGCGTTTCGGCGGGAGCGGTCCATGGATGCAGTTTCCTTTCGGGACAGAAGGGAAGAAGCATCCGGTATTATAAAAAATACTGTGCGGACAAGCGCTTTATGAGCACCGAAAATCTGATCAGGACAGGAAATTTTGTGGATACTGATTTCTGTTACCATGAACTTCCAGAGATCCTGGATGTTTATGACTATGACATGTTTAATAAAAATAAAGAACACACCGATTTCTACGCGGTCTGCAGCGATGTTGAGAAGGGAAAGCCGGTCTACGCGAAGCTTCACGATATGAAGCATGATATCGACTATATCCGGGCATCAGCGTCACTTCCATATGTGTCAAAGTTTGTGGAGCTTGACGGCAGAAAACTGCTCGACGGCGGATGTACGGACAGTGTACCGGTTGAAGCATTCCGGAAACTGGGATATAAGCGCAATGTTGTGGTCCTCACGAGAGATTCAGAGTACCGGAAAAAGCCGGAAAATACCTGGATGGCGGATATTGTGTACCATAAATACCCGAAGTTCGCAGAGGCACTTAAGAACCGGGCTGTCGAGTACAACATGAGTATCCGTAATATCGAAAAGCTGGAAAGGGCGGGCGAAGTTTTCGTGATCCGTCCGAGCGTTCCTCTCACGATCCCGAGGATCTGCAAGAGCGCCGAGGAGATCGAAAAGACATATCAGATCGGTGTCATGGACGCGAAGAAGATGATGGCGGATCTGAGAAAATGGCTGGAAACGTCAGAAGGATCAGAAGGGTGACGGAGCAGTCATGAAATGGTGAAGCCACCAGAGAAAAATAATTATGCGGGAGCGCCCGGTCTGCTTTATGGGCAGATGACAGAGTGGAAAACAGACTGATAAGGGGGAGAAAGATATGGCAGCAGGAAAAAAAGAAAATCAGAACGCGGACCATATGATCCGACCGGTGGCGTATATCCACACGGATTTCCCGACAAAATTCGGAATTCCGAGACAGAGCGGCCTGACGGGTGATCTGGAGGCGAAGATCGTCTTTGAGCCGGAATTTTCCAATCCTGAGGCCATCCGGGGAATCGAAGAGTTCTCCCATCTCTGGCTGATCTGGGAGTTTTCGGAGAACGTCAGAAAGCCGGGAAACTGGTCAGCGACGGTGCGTCCGCCGAGACTCGGGGGAAACATGAGAGTCGGTGTGTTTGCCACGAGATCCCCGTTCCGTCCGAATCCCCTGGGACTTTCCGTCGTGAAGCTTAAAAGAGTGGAATACCTGGAAAACGGCGCTCCGGTCTTAGTTGTCACGGGGGCGGACATGATGGATGGGACGCCTGTCTTTGACATCAAGCCCTACGTCCCCTTTGCGGACAGCCACCCGGAAGCGAAGGGCGGCTTCACGGACCAGACGAAAGAGTACGGGCTTGCGGTGGAGATCCCGGAAAAACTTCTGGAGTTCCTGCCGGAAGAAAAGCGGGATCCGCTCCGCGCAGTTCTGGCCCAGGATCCCCGCCCGTCCTACCAGGAGGATCCGGACCGGGTTTATGGCATGGAATTTGCCGGATATGAGGTGAAGTTTACCGTGTCGGAGAAGGTTCTCCATGTGAAAAGTGTGGAGAAATGTACTGTTTGAGCAGTGCAGAAAAATGATTTAGAAGAAAAAAGTTATGGACAATGATCGTGATGACGATCTTTGTTGTCGCCATCGGTTCCCTTGGAATCGCAGGTATCCCTGGAACAGCGACCATGGCTGCTTCCGTCGGACTTTCCGGTGTCGGCATGGGCGCCCAGTTCGGTATGGTCAGTCCGATCTTAGCCATAGACCCGATCATCGACATGCCGAGAACCATGATCAACGTCACCGGTTCCCTGACGAATGCACTCGTTGTAGATAAGATGATGGGAAATCTGAATCTGGATGACTACAATGATATGAGTTTAAATACTCTGGACAGCAAAGCAAACAAGGAAAGCGCAGAGAAATAAAATAGCTGCAAAGAAGCGTAAATTCCCCGTGTGTATCTGTAAGGCAGGTATGCGCGGGGGATTTTTTGCGGAAAAACAGTGGTGATTTCCGTAAAATGGGCATTTAAGTATGAATTTAACATGCAAAAAGGTTAAATTCATAACTATATCCGCTAAAAATTCGAAAAAACTGGACAGGCTCATATTTTCCTGTATAATAAATACTCGTGGTCTTTTTTCGGGACCAGACAGTTACTTTTACACACAGGTAAGAAAAAGGAGAATATTGAGTATGGAAAAAATACGTCCAATGTTGTTCACAACATTGAAGAAGTATTCCGGTGCCCAGCTGATGTCTGACGTCGTAGCGGGTATCATCGTAGCCATCATTGCCCTTCCATTATCCATCGCGCTGGCACTGGCATCCGGCGTGGGTCCGGAGCAGGGAATCTACACGGCCATCGCGGCAGGCTTCGTGATCTCATTCTTAGGCGGCAGCCAGGTACAGATCGCAGGACCGACAGCAGCCTTTGCTACGATCGTAGCCGGCATCGTGGCGAGAAGCGGCGTGGAAGGACTGGCAGTCGCAACGATCATGGCAGGTATCATCCTTGTTATCATGGGATTCTGTCAGCTTGGTTCCCTGATCAAATTTATCCCGTTTACGATCACCACCGGATTCACCTCCGGTATCGCGGTGACCATTGTGATCGGACAGTTAAAAGATTTCTTCGGTGTCACATACCCGGCAGGTATGGAGACCATCGAGACCATGCAGAAGTTAAAAGCTTTTGCCGCAGGTTTCGGAACCATGAATGTTCATGCGTTGATCGTAGGTCTTGTCTGCCTGGCGATCCTCATCGTAATGCCGAAGATCACGGAGAAGATCCCGGGATCCTTAGTGGCGGTTCTCGTTGGTATCGTGATGGTGAAATTCCTTCCATTACAGGTTAACACCATCGGCGACCTCTACAGCGTCAGCAACGCGCTCCCGGCTTTCCATATGCCGGCGTTCAGCTATGACGTGATTCAGGGCTCTTTATCGGATGCCTTCACCATCGCGATCCTGGCAGCCATTGAGTCCCTGCTTTCCTGTGTTGTCGCGGACGGCATGATCGGCGGAAAACACCGCTCCAACACAGAGCTTGTGGCCCAGGGTGCAGGAAACATCGTTTCTGCGTTATTCGGCGGAATCCCGGCGACAGGCGCTATTGCCCGTACAGCGGCAAACATCAAGAACGGCGGACGCACTCCAGTAGCCGGAATGGTCCACGCAGGTGTTCTTCTTCTGATCCTTGTGATCCTGATGCCTTACGCAAGCTGGATCCCGATGCCGACGATCGCGGCGATCCTCTTCATGGTTGCATACAACATGTGCCAGTGGAGAACCTTTGCAAGACTCGCAAAGACAGCTCCGAGGAGCGATATCGCTGTTCTTGTGATCACATTCTTCTTAACAGTAGTCTTCGACCTTGTCGTAGCGATCGAGGTGGGCATGGTACTTTCCTGTCTGCTGTTCATGAAGCGCATGAGCGACGAGATGGGAGTCAGAAGCTGGCTTCATGTGGAAGAGGTCGAGGAGCAGAAACGTGAGGAAGAGGAAGCTTCCAGGGGAGCGAAGAAGACAATGTCTGTGGAAGAGGCGCAGTTGAAGGCAGCAGCCGAGGAGATCAACCCGGCCAAGCTTCGCCAGATCCCTATGGAGCTTGCGGTATACGAGCTCACAGGACCGTTATTCTTCGGCGCGGCTGACCGCATCAACCAGATCGAAGTGAACGAAGTCACAAGATGTCTGATCCTTCGTATGCGGGCGGTTCTAGCGGCGGACAGCACAGCGATGAACTCCATGACAGCCCTCTGCGAGCGCTGCAAAAAGAACGGAGTCACCCTGATCCTGTCCCATGTCAACGAGCAGCCGATGCGCGCGATGGAGAAAGCCGGATTCGTGGATCTCGTGGGAAGAGAGAATTTCTGCAGGAATATTGAGGAAGCACTTGACCATGCGGACAAGGTGCTTGAGAAGTAAATAAAACGCGGAGACAGATTTTCTGCGCAAGGCTGAAAAGAGCTGTGTGACTATATGGGGGTCAGCAGCTCTTTTTAGCGTTTGTAGGGAAGACCAGACTGCAAAAATTAAATGATATTTTTGAAAAAGTCTGTTAAGACGACGCAAAATACGAAAAATACATACAAAAGTTACAAAAATCCTGACGAAATATATTGTATCTGTTATTTGCAAAATTTGCGTTAAGGAGGGAAAATAAGCGATTAAGGAGCGGCTAAAAAGCAGGCTAAAAGGTAGCAGGGATAAAATTTCTGTGATATATATGTTCCGACTTAAAAACAGGAGAGGAATTTCATCCTGTCAGATTAAAAACATCCCGAAAAGAGAAATTTCGCAAAGATTCTTTGCAGGAAACAAAAGCGGGGTGGATGTAAAAGAAAAATTTGGGAGGTATATATCATGGCTAATTTATTTTCGATCCTTTTCATCATCCTTGTTGCAATCGTAGGCGGTATCCCGACCATCGTGATCACGGGGTATATTCCGGTCATGATCGCACAGAAGATCTACAGGAAAGTGAAATATGGATATTCTTTGTATCGTTAAAATATGATAAAGCGCAGGATCACAGTCAACAGCGGGCAAATGGGCATGTTGATTCAGAATGCGCAGGAGCAGCAAGATCGGTTATATTTCATGCAGCAAATAGAGTATAACCAAAATGGGTGATTTTCCGGAAAATTATCTGCAATCTTAACACGAATTTAGCAGAAATTATGTTATAATAGTCCAAAAGAAAAACAGCCGGCGTTGAAGGTGCCAGATGTTTTTTGTGGATCATTATAAGAAACCGGAGGTTCCCCTATGAGCACAAAAGTCAGATCAGTGTTAAAGAACAGCGGGATCGCGATCGGGATCCTGGGAATCGCGACGGCATTTTGTTTTCTTGTCCAGAGGATCTCAGAATCAGACACGCACGTCCCGCTGTTGTTCGTTTTGGCGGTGCTGTTTGTGTCCCGCTTTACGGATGGATATGTTTATGGAATCGTCGCATCGATCATCGCTGTTTTCGGTGTGAACTACGTTTTTACATTCCCATATTTCAAACTGAACTTTGCGATCACGGGGTACCCGCTGACCTTCGTCGCCATGCTGGCCGTGGCCTGCAGCGTCAGCGCCCTGACGACCCAGATCAAGAAACAGGAACAGATGCGGCTGGAGGTTGAGCGGGAGAAGATGCGGGCAAACCTCCTGCGGGCGGTGTCCCACGATATCCGCACCCCGTTGACGTCGATCGTCGGCTCCGCGTCCGGGATCATCGACAACTATGACGCACTCTCTAAGGAAAATATCCTGGAACTCCTTGAGGACATGAAATCCGAGGGTCAGTGGCTCGTCCGGATGGTGGAAAACCTTCTTTCCATCACGAGGATCGGGGATGGAACCGCCAGAATCAATAAGGAAGATGAACTGGTGGAGGACGTGATCAGCGGAGCGATTACGAAATTCAGAAAACGATTCCCGGATATCGAGGTAGTCCCGAAGGTGCCTGAGAATGTCCTGTTTGTTCCTATGGACGCGATCCTGATCGAGCAGGTGATCGTAAACCTCCTGGAAAACTGCGTGCTCCACGCGGACGGCATGACAAAGATCTGGTTGATCGTGACGGAGAACGGGGACCAGGTGAAATTCTCCGTTGAGGATGACGGTGCCGGGATCAAGGAGTCCGTTCTTCCGAGAATGTTCGACGGAAGTTTCGAGTCGGAGGACGGAAAAGAGAGTGATTCCAAGCGAAATATGGGAATCGGACTTTCGGTATGCATGACCATCGTAAGAGCCCACGACGGAATCATGAAAGCAGAAAACAGAAAAGAAGGCGGTGCCAGAGTGATGTTCTGGCTGCCGAAAGGAGTGGACACGGAATATGGAGATTAAAGACAGAGTGCTGGTCGTGGAAGACGACAAGAGGATCAGCAATTTCATCAAGACAGTGCTGGAAGCGAACAATTACGATGTGATCGTTGCGCAGACGGGAGCGGAGGCATACAGCATGGTGACCTCCCAGTGTCCGGACGTGGTGATCCTGGATCTCGGTCTTCCGGATATGGACGGCATGAAGATCCTGCAGGGCGTGCGGGAATGGTCCGCGATGCCGGTGATCGTTGTGTCGGCGAGAACCCATGAGAGAGATAAGGTGGAGGCACTGGATCTTGGAGCCGACGATTACATCACGAAACCTTTCGGAACATCCGAGCTTCTCGCGAGGATCCGCACTGCGATCCGCCACACAAGGTCTGGGATCCCGAATCAGCCGGGCGGACAGACGGGAGTTTTTAAATCCGGCGGATTGACCATCGATTATGACAAGCACCGCGTGTTTATCGACGGTGTGGACGCGGGGCTGACCCAGAACGAGTATAAGATCGTGAGTCTTCTTGGAAAGTATGCCGGGAAAGTCATGACTTATGATTATATTATCAAAGAAATCTGGGGACCGAACATGAAAAATGATAACCGGATCCTGCGTGTGAATATGGCGAATATCCGGAGAAAGATCGAGAAGAATCCGGCGGAGCCGCAGTATATTTTTACAGAGGTCGGTGTCGGATACCGGATCGTGGAGCCGGATTAGGACGGGATGCCGCGTCGCAGCGGAAATGGAATAAGATATGGTAAAACACCTGCTGTGCCCTCTATGAATTTAGAGGGCAGCAGGTGTTTTTTGTATTATATGTTCGAATTATTGTGTGGCGGCAGTCTTCTGGACAAGTTCATCCAGTGTTCCGAACCGGTAGCCTATCTCCGCCCACTTCGTCAGCAGCTCATCGAGGATCTCCGCGTTTGTGGAGGAAGTACTGTGCAGAAGCACGATGGCACCGGGATGGATGCGGCCGAGAAGCTTTTTGAATGCTTCTTCCTTTGCCGGCTGCTTATCCTGATACCAGTCCACATAGGCGAGACTCCAGAAGAAGGTCTGATAGCCGAGATCCTTTGCCATCTGAAGATTCACTTTGCTGTATTTTCCCTGGGGCGGCCGGTAGTATTTCCGCATGGTCTCCCCTGTGATCTCTGTGTAGAGTGCTTCGAGGCTTGAGAGCTCTTTTGCGAAACTTTCCCGGTCGCTGATCTTCGACATGTCCGGGTGGTGATATGTATGGTTTGCGACAATATGTCCCTCGGAGATCATGCGCTTTACGAGGTCCGGGCTGGTCTCCAGGTAGTTCCCGACAACGAAAAACGCGGCGGGAACCTGATGCTTTTTCAGGGCATCCAGGATCGAGGGAGTGTTGCCGTTCTCGTATCCGGCGTCGAAGGTCAGGTAGATGACCTTTTCGCCGGAAAGATCAGCGTACCAGGCATTGTACTGCTTTAATTCATCCGCCGTTGCGTTTGCCACAGGCGGTTTTCCCTCCTGCTGGAACGAGAGCCCCCAGTTTCCGTCAGCGGAGGCCGGGACTGCCGGAATAACGGTGGCGGCGAAAGCGCCGAGGACGTAGGAGAGGGGGAGGAGGATGAGAGCCAGGAGAAACGTTCCGAGACGGCGTGGGCTCTGAATGCGGGAGCGGCAGAGCGGAAGATGGATATGTTCCCGCAGAAAAGAGAAGGAAGAAAAAATCATAGTGATAACCTGTTTTTTACAGTATATGCGTCCTCAGATATTTGTATTCCACCGCAAAATGTGGTAAGATGTGTTGGTGTGCGTATTGGGTGCCGGTCTGCGGCAGCACAATACGGCGGCATGAAAGGAGAGAGGCAATTGAAGATCAGGATCCGGAGGATTCTTTTTCCAATTCTGTTCTGCCTGGCGGTGGCGTGTCTCATCGAACTTCCGCTTGCGCAGACGATGCTGTTCGGGGACGATGTGATCCTGTGGGATACACTGTTCCGGGCGATCGTGGCGGTTCCGATGCTGGTACATCTTTATAGAGAGGATTCGGTGTTCCGGGGAAAAGAACACTGG
>OASX01001602.1_pt1 | contig 10536 bp, 11 predicted proteins | sample 1516531 | NCBI WGS metagenome assembly OASX01 (sample SAMEA2579911, study PRJEB22360) | human gut metagenome | biome: human gut; feature: human-associated habitat; material: faeces | place: Denmark | collected 2008/2010
TATTCTAATCTATCTATTATTATATTATATCCAAATTCAGCCAATTGCATATCATATACATCTAAAATATCTTTACTTATATTTTTATTTCTTAATATACTATTTCGCTCATTTAAAACTTTATTGTATTGGACAAGATTATAATAATATTTAGGATTTAACTGACATAATTCCATATCGATGAATTTTCTTCTTACACCAGGGGAATCTTTAATTATTTTTAAATCTTCTGGAGAAAACATCACAACATTAAAATTTCCAAATAACTCTCCTATTTTTTTAATTTTAATTTTGTTAATTTGTATTGCTTTTTTTCCGTCCTTAAGAATGCTTATATCTATTCTCTTATCTAATCTTTCTCTTCCAACAGAGACACTTAAAAGTGCATTATCAGCATTCCAATTAATAAGTTCTCTATCTTTTGAAGTTCTATGAGATCTTGCAAAAGCACAATAGTATATGCCCTCTAATATATTAGTTTTTCCTTGAGCATTATCACCCATAAAAACATTAACATGTGGACCTAAGCTTATATCCAATACATTATAATTTCTGTAATTAAGCATTTGCAATCTTTTAATAAACATCTTAAACACCTTTAATTATAACATATTAAACTTAATAAGGTTAAGCAGTCTGGGAAAAATAGTCTTTAAACTACTTCGTAACTTTCCCCATTAAATTCAACTATGTCACCTTTATATAATTTTTTCCCTCTTTGTGTGCAAATTTCACCATTAACTTTTATAAGTTCATCTAAAATTAACATTTTAGCTTCTGAACCCATTGATACTGCACCCAAAAATTTTAAAAATGAATCTAACTTAATAAATTCTGTTGTAATTTCTATTTTATTCATAACGCTTCTTGTATATTTATTCAAATTTTATACAAGTCCCTCCTATCTTACTAGTCTTACTGGTAAAACTAAATATTTGGCATTATTACTATTTTTCCCCTTTATCACACATGGACTAACACTTGAAGTTAATTCAATAACTATTTCTTCTTCTTCCATGCTTTTTAATACGTCTAATAAATACCTTGAATTAAATGCAATTTGAATCCCTTCTCCTTGCAGATTTATATTAACCTCTTCTCTTACTTTTCCCAATTGAGAATTAGAAGTTATAACTAAAATATCTTCTTGAACATCTAATCTAACTAAATTACTATTTCCTTCTTTTGCCATAAGCGATGCTCTTTCAATACCTTGTTGAAGTTCTTGTCTTTTAACATTTACTAATAACTTATATTCCTGAGGTAAAAGTGAAATATAATTAACAAATTTACCATCTAATAATCTAGATATTATTTTAGTGTTGTTAATATTAAATAATATATGATTATTTGTGAATGTAATTTTTATTATATCTCCATTATCTTCTAATATTTTTGAAACTTCATTTAAAGTTTTTCCTGGAATAACTACTTCAATGTTGTCATAAGCATCTAGTAATTCACTTCTAACAGCTAATCTATATCCATCTAATGCAACTAAATTTAATTCTTTATCTTTAACTTCAAAAAGAATACCTTGTAATATTGGTCTTGCTTCATCTTGAGCTATTGCAAAAGATGTGCCTTTTATCATATTTTTTAATAAATTTTGAGGAACTTCTACACTAAGTTCTTCGTTTATGCTTGGTAAAGATGGATAATCAGCAGCGTTCATAAAAACGACATTAAAAACTGACTTTTCACAACTAATTTGGACTAAATCATTTTCTGATATTTCTATTTTTACATCTGAATTTGGCAATTTTCTTATTATTTCGGAAAAAATCTTTGAATCAATTACAATACTGCCTTCTTTTAAAACTTCTGCTTCTACTTTTGTTTTTATACTAACATCCATATCTGAACCAATTAAAGTTAAACCTTCTTTAGTTGCTTGAATGTAAATACCTTCTAATACAGGCATTGTAGTTTTTCCTGTTATTGCTTTTGTTACAATAGAAATTCCATCTTGTAATTTTTGCTTTGAGCATATTATGTTCATAATCTTACCTCCTAAGTTATACACAGTTATGCACATGGAATTATGCACTATAAATAGATAATATATATATGATAAATATAATAGTAGTAGTAGTAGGGCTTGTGGATATGTGGATAACTTTCCACAACCCTGATTTTATAACAAATTTCGTGTAAAAAATACTGTGGATAAGTTGTTGATAAAATCGCGGACTTATCCACAGTATCCACAGCCAAAGACGAAAAAATAAGTTATCCACAAACTATTCACTAGTTATTATGTACAGTTGTTGATTATTTTTGAGTTAGTTTTTTTGTTATATCATTTATTGTGTGTTCTAAGTTTTCGTCTTTATTTAGGCTTTCTGATATTTTTTCATAAGCGTGAATTACAGTAGTATGATCACGACCACCAAATTCCTCACCAATTTTAGGTAGTGACATATCTGTAAGCTTTCTGCTTAAATACATAGCTATCTGTCTAGGATATGCTACATTTCTTGTTCTTCTCTGTGATTTCAAGTCCTCAACTCTTAAATTAAAGTAAGTGGCTACAACGTCCTGAATAAGATCTATAGTTATGCTTTTGTTTTGTTTATTTGAAATTATATCTTTTAAAGCTTCTGTTGCTAAATCTACAGTAACTTCACGATTCGTTAAAGATGAATAAGCTATTATTCTAATTAAAGCACCTTCAAGCTCTCTAATATTAGATTTTATTTTTGTTGCTATATATACCATAACTTCATTAGGTACATTTAATTTTTCTACATCGGCTTTTTTCTTTAAAATAGCCATTCTAGTTTCAAAATCTGGTGCTTGAATATCAGCAATAAGGCCCCATTCAAATCTTGAACGTAATCTATCCTCTAAAGTTGGAATTTCTTTAGGGGGTCTATCAGAAGATAAAATTATTTGTTTATTTGCTTCATGTAAAGTGTTAAATGTATGGAAAAATTCCTCTTGAGTTCTTTCTTTACCGGCAATAAATTGAATATCATCTATTAATAAGACATCGACACTTCTATATTTAGTTCTAAATTCTTCGTTTTTATCATCTTTTATTGCATTTATAAGTTCATTAGTAAATTTTTCTGACGAAACATAAACAACTTTTGCATTTGGATTATTTTGAAGAATATAATGTCCAATTGCATGCATTAAATGTGTTTTTCCTAGTCCCACTCCTCCATAAATGAAAAGAGGATTATAAGCTTTAGCTGGAGATTCAGCAACAGCAAGAGAAGCTGCATGAGCAAATCTATTGCTATTACCAATTACAAATGAATCAAAAGTATATTTTGGATTTAACGTACTCGACATTTCGTCATTTACAGTAACTGAAATTCCATCTTTTTTACTAGTATTTTTATTTTCTTCATTTTTTTCTTCTACTTCTTGTAGTTCAGAAGCAATTACAAACTCTAATTCATAGGTTTTCGAGCATGCAGCTTCAATTGAATTTATAACTAAATCTTTATACCTTTTTTCCAATATATCTTGAGTGAAGGAATTAGGAACACTGATGATTATAGTATTTGATGATATGGATATTGGCTCACAACTTTTAATCCAAGTATTAAAGCTAACTTCAGTTAACTCGCCTTTTATTATATTTAGGGTTTTTTCCCATAATTCTTTAAGCTCAGTTTCCATTTAAGCTATCCTCCAAAAAAAGAAATTTTAAAAAGTTATTAACAGGTTATCAACAAAGTTATTAACAGAGACAAGCTGATGTTGATAAAGTTGATAAAGTTAATAACATATTCACAGGTAGATGTGGATAACTTAATTGCATTATAGTTATCCACAGTTTTAAATTTTATAAACATAGATATTATTGACAGCGAATAAATGCCCTATTTTTGATAATAATAACTACATAAATATATAGTTATTAAGAAATATTGAACAAGTTATACACAGATTAATCCACAAATGTGGATAAGTTAAGTTATTCACATATTTATTCACATGTATATTTAATAATAGCATAAAAGTTCACAAATTATCAATAAGTTATCCACAATTTTTAAACTGTGAATAAAATTATCAACAGTTTTGTACAAGTTAATTCATATTGACAGTAAAAAGGGAAATATATATAATGATAAGGTAACTTTAAATTGAGAAATATAGTTTTTACTATAAATAAATCACTCAAAGGGGGTGTATTTCGAATGTTCATGACATACCAACCAAAAAAGAGACAAAGAAAAAAAGAACATGGTTTTAGAAAAAGAATGAGCACTGCTTCAGGAAGAACTGTTCTTAAGAGAAGAAGACAAAAAGGTAGAAAAAAATTAACAGCATAAGGGCCGCACTTTGTGGCCTTTTTTCTGCAAGTGCAGGAATTTTAAGGAGAGTTTATTAAAACTTATGATATATAAATTAAGAAAAAACCAAGAATTTAGGCTTGTTTATAGAAGAGGAAAGTCTTATGCAAACAAGTTATTAGTTTTATATGTTTTTAATAATAAGAAAAATATTACTGAAGAAAATGAATTATATAATAAATTAGGTATTTCAGTAAGTAAAAAAGTTGGAAATAGTGTAGTTAGAAGTAGAAGTAAAAGACTTATATATGAAAGCTATAGGTTAAATGTTAATGACATTAAGCCGGGATATGATTTTGTTTTCGTAGCTAGAAGTGCTATAAATGAAAAAAAATATAGCGATGTAGAAGCAGCTATGATAAACTTATTGAAAAAGGCAGGAATATATTTGAAATGAAAAATTTGCTTTTAAAGTTTATAAAGCTATATCAAAAATATTATTCTCCTATGAGGCCTAGAATATGTATATTTGTTCCTACATGCTCACAGTATGCAGTAGAAGCAATTACTAAATATGGTGTACTTAAAGGAGGATTTTTATCTATAATGAGAATTTTAAGGTGTAATCCTTTTAATAAAAATGGAGGATATGACCCTGTAAAATAAGGAGGCTATTAAAATGTGGAGTGCAATTGTAAATGTAATGACGAAAATGTTCGATGCTTTACATAGTTTAATTGTATCATTAGGGGTATCAGAGAATGCAGAAGGAGTTTCCTATGTATTAGCAATAGTTTTATTTACAGCAATAATAAGATTATTAATATTACCTCTTAATATCAAGGCAACAAAATCAAATGCAAAAATGCAAGAAATTCAACCAGAAATGCAAAAACTTCAAAAGAAGTATGCAAATGATCCTCAGAAGTTACAATTAGAAACTTCTAAATTAATGAAGGAAAATAATGTTAGTATGTTTGGTGGATGTTTACCATCATTATTACCATTACCTATATTATTTGCTTTATATGGAGTATTTAGAAATATACAAGCAACACCAGGAGCAGATACATCATTCTTATTTATTCCAGATATATTTGCTTATCCAAAAGGAATAGGATTTGTTTCTATAATTCTTGCTATATTAGCAGCGTTAAGTACGTATATTCCATCTCTATTATTAAGTAAATCAATGCCACAACAAGAAGGTGGTATGAATATGAGTACTATGAATATAGTGATGTCAGGTATGATGGGATTCATGGCTCTTCAATTTCAACCAATATTAATACTTTATTGGATCACTGGAGGAATAATTCAATTAATTCAAACATATTTCTTAAATTATCGTCCAGCTATGCAAAAGAAAAAAGTTAAAGAAGAGCAAGAAGCACAAGCTAAAATTCAAAAGGCTAAAAAAGCTACACCAAAAACTAAAAAGAGATAACTATCAATTTTATAGGTGGTGAAAAGGGTATGAAGACAATTGAAATGACTGGTAAAACAGTTGATGAGGCTTTAAAAAATGCATTAAATGAATTGAAGCTTACAAAGGAAGAAGTCGACATTGAGATAATTGATGAGGGTAGTAAGGGAATATTCAATTTAATAGGTAATAAACCTGCAAGAATTAAAATAACTAAAAAGAAAAGTGCCATAGATGAAGTTGAAAAGTTTTTAACAGATGTATTAAAAGCTATGGATGTAAAAGCTAAAATTAATATTAAAGAAGAAAATGATATTATAAATGTTAATTTAAGTGGTGAAAAAATGGGATTAATAATAGGTTATAGGGGGGAAACCTTAGATTCACTTCAATATTTATTATCTTTAGTAGTAAACAAAAATCATAACAATATTTATAAGAAAGTTGTGTTAGATGTTGAAAACTATAGAAAAAAGAGAGAAGAAACCTTAATAAAAGTTGCTCAAAAGGTTGCTTATAAGGTAAAAAAATCTAAAAGACCATATAAATTAGAACCTATGAATCCATATGAAAGAAGAATTATTCATTCTACATTGCAAGAATTTAATGATATTATAACTTACAGTGAAGGTGAAGAACCTTTTAGAAGAGTAATAATAAGTTTAAAAAAATAATAAGAGAAGACCAATTTTGGTCTTCTCTTATTATTTTTTATAATTTTGACTTATATAAAATAGTTATGTAAAATGAATAATAGCGAAAATAGGGCATAATAATTAAAAAAACGGAAAATCCGGAGGACTAATAAATGAAAGAATTTGATACAATATGTGCCATAGCTACTGCTTTAGGTGAAGGTGGTATTGCAATTATTAGAATATCAGGAGATAAAGCATTAGATATAGCATCAAAGATATTTAAACCTAAAAGCAATGATGATATTAAAAATATGAAATCTTATACTATGAAGTATGGACATATTTATGATGTAGAAACTAATGAACTTATTGATGAAGTAATTATTAGTTTTATGAAGGGACCTAAAAGTTTTACAGCAGAAGATACAATAGAAATTAATTGCCATGGTGGAGTTGTTTCAACTAATAAAGTTTTAGAAACAGTAATAAAAGCTGGGGCAAGACTAGCTGAACCAGGAGAATTTACAAAAAGAGCTTTTTTAAATGGTAGAATTGATTTATCTCAAGCTGAAGCTGTTATGGATATAATAACGGCTAAAACTGATTTAGCAATGAAATCAGCATTAATGCAAAGTAATGGATATTTATCAAGAGAAATTAATAAGTTAAGAGAATATATGCTTAACATATTAGCATTAGTTGAATTTGCAGTAGATTTTACTGAAGATGATGAAGAAATAGACCCAAGTATTCCATTAAAAGTTGCCGAAAGCTTAGAAAAATCTATAAATGAAATGAATTCACTTCTTAAAAGTGCAGATGAAGGAAAATTAATTAGAGAAGGATTAAGTTTAGCAATTGTAGGTAAGCCTAATGTAGGAAAATCATCTTTATTAAATGCATTGTTAAGACAAAAAAGAGCAATAGTAACTGATATTGCAGGAACAACAAGAGATATAATTGAAGAGTACATAAATTTAGATGGAATTCCAGTTAAAATAATAGATACAGCAGGAATTAGAGAAACTGAAGATATTGTAGAAAAAATTGGAGTTGAAAGATCAAGAGAAAAGATTCAAGAAGCTGATTTAGTATTATTAGTTTTAGATTCATCAAGAGAATTAGATGATGAAGATAAAGAAATTATTGATTCTGTTGGCGATAAAAAATGTGTAGTTATATTAAATAAGATAGATTTAGAATCAAAAATAGATGAAAACATAATAAGTAATTTTGATAATAACATAATAAAAATATCAGCTAAAGAAGAAATTGGATTAGGAGATTTAAAAAATACTATAAAAGATTTATTCTTTAGTGGAAAAATTGATACAGAAAGTCTAATTATATCTAATTCAAGACATAAGCAAGCTTTATTTAGAGCATTAGAAAATGCTGAAATGGCATTAAGTAAAGTAAGAATGAATGAATATTTAGATTTAATATCTATTTTTGTAACTTCAGCATTACGAGCTTTAAATGAAATTACTGGTGATGAATTAGAAGAGGACTTAGTAAATAAGATATTTGGAGATTTCTGTGTCGGAAAGTAGGAGTGAAAAAATGAGATATAATGCAGGAGAATACGACGTAGTTGTAGTTGGTGCAGGTCATGCAGGTTGTGAAGCAGGGTTAGCAACAGCAAGAATGGGGTTAAAAACATTAGTATGTACAATAAACCTAGATGCAATTGGATTAATGCCATGTAATCCTAACATAGGAGGAACAGCTAAGGGGCACTTAGTAAGAGAAGTTGATGCACTTGGTGGTGAAATGGGAATTAATATAGATGAAACATTTATTCAATCAAGAATGCTTAATACATCAAAGGGGCCAGCAGTACATTCATTAAGAGCACAAGCTGATAGAAAAAAATATCAAAATAGAATGAAGAATATTTTAGAAAGTGAAGAAAACCTTGAGGTAAGACAGCTTGAAGTTATTGATGTTGAAGTTAAGGATGGAAAAGTTGTTGGTGTTTTAACTAAAAATGGAGCATTCTTCAATTGTAAGTCAGTTATCTTAACAACAGGTACATATTTAAGAGCAAAAGTAATAATTGGAGATGCAATTTATAATAGTGGTCCAAATGGTTTAGCACCAGCTAATGAATTAACTCAACACTTAATGGATCTTGGAATAGAAATGAGAAGATTTAAAACTGGTACGCCAGCAAGAATCAATAGAAAATCAGTAGATTTTTCAAAAATGATAGAACAACCTGGTGATGAAAAAATAGTACCATTTTCATTTATGAATGATAAGTTAGAAAGAGAGCAAGTTTCATGTTGGTTAACTTATACTAATGAAGAAACACATAATATTATAAAAGAAAATATAGGAAGATCACCATTATATAATGGAAGTATTGAAGGGGTAGGTCCTAGATATTGTCCATCTATAGAAGATAAGATTATGAAATTCCCAGATAAGAATAGACATCAAATATTTATTGAACCAGAAGGTGAAGATACCTTAGAAATGTATGTTGGTGGAATGTCATCATCATTACCAGAAGATGTTCAAATTAAGATGTATAGAACATTAGAAGGACTTGAAAATGTAGAATTTTTAAGAACTGCTTATGCAATTGAATATGATTCAATTAATCCAATGCAATTAAAACCAACATTAGAGTTTAAAACTATAGAAGGCTTATATGGAGCTGGTCAGTTAAATGGAAGTTCTGGATATGAAGAAGCTGCTGCACAAGGATTAGTTGCAGGAATTAATGCAGCATTAAAAATTAAAGGTGAAGAGCCAATGATATTAACTCGTTCTGATGCATATATTGGAGTTTTAATTGATGATTTAGTTACAAAGGGAACAAATGAACCTTATAGAATGATGACATCTAGAGCTGAATATAGATTGTTATTAAGACAAGATAATGCAGACTTTAGATTAACTGAAATAGGAAGAAGAGTTGGGTTAGTTACAGATGCAAGATACAATAGATTCTTAACTAGAAAAGCTAATATAGAAAATGAAGTTGAGAGATTAAAGAACTTACAAATAACTAATAAAAAAGAAAATAATGAATTTTTAGTTAGTCTTAATTCAACAGAATTAAAGAAGCCTATAAGTATGTATGAATTAGTTAAGAGACCTGAATTGGATTATTTTATGTTAGCTCCTTTAGATTTAGAAAGGCCTAATTATACAGATGATATTGGAGAGCAAGTAAATATTATAGCAAAGTATGAAGGATATATAGCTAGCCAATTAGATCAAGTAAAGCAATTCAAAAAATTTGAAAAAAAATTATTGCCTGAAAATATAGATTATAATGATGTAAAAGGATTAAGAGTTGAAGCAATTCAAAAATTAAGTGCAATAAGACCTGTTAGTATAGGTCAGGCTTCAAGAATATCAGGGGTTTCACCAGCTGATATATCTGTATTACTTATTTATTTAGAACATCAATATAAGAAGAAGAATCAGGAGGAATAACATGAAATTTTTTGATTTAATGAAAAGAGCTGTAAATGAAGTAGGTTTAGAATTAACAGAATTACAATATGAGCAATTTATAAAATATATGAGACTTCTTCAAGAGTGGAATGAAAAAATTAATTTAACAGCTATTACAGATGATGAGGAAGTTATAAAAAAGCATTTTATAGATTGTATTAAGGCTTTTAAATCAGATGCTATAAAAAATGCTAAAACAATAATAGATGTTGGAACTGGAGCTGGTTTCCCAGGATTACCAATAGCAATAATGAATCCTAATGTTAAAGTAACCCTTTTAGATTCATTAAATAAGAGAATTAATTATTTAAATACAGTTGTAAGAGAACTTGGATTGAAGAATGTTACAACTATTCATTCAAGAGCAGAAGATGGAGCAAGAAAACCAGAATTAAGAGAAAAATTTGATGTTGCAACATCAAGAGCTGTAGCTAATATGGCAGTTTTATCTGAATATTGTATGCCATATGTAAAGAAAGATGGATATTTTGTAGCATTAAAGGGTCCATCTGTTGATGAAGAACTTAAAAATGCAACTAATGCAATTAAGACATTAGGTGGAGAACTTAAAGAAATAATAGAAGTTTCTATAGAAGAAACAGATCTTAAGCATAATATAGTTGAAGTTAAAAAATTAAACCCATGTTCTAAGACTTATCCAAGAAAAGCTGGAACAATTACTAAAAAACCGTTATAAAAATAAATTATTATATTGTAAAAGGTTTTAAACGTTTATTAGTAA